>MDTC01119361.1_pt1 | contig 17838 bp, 19 predicted proteins | sample 811181 | NCBI WGS metagenome assembly MDTC01 (sample SAMN05326644, study PRJNA326480) | marine metagenome | isolation source: seawater | place: Pacific Ocean: North | collected 2011 | reverse complement strand
GCACCCGCGATAGTGCGAGCCGAGAGTATCCCACAAACCGGGTGCTAGCGGAGGGCTATCTGGGTATCTAAACCCTGTGAGACAGCGGTTATACTAGGCGTTACGAACCACAATAATGGCAAGGCATGTCCCGCAAACTCGCTCCCCGAGGCGCCACCCTATTAAAGGCAATAGAAACGCCCCTGCATCAACGCCCCATCGTCTGGCTGGCGACGATAGGCGCATTACTGCTGGTGATGGGTCTGTCACTCAGGGCTCCGTCGGAACCCCCGGCGTCAATAACTGAGGCCACCGTAGTGCCGGAAATCGCCGCACCGATCGAGAAAGACGCTGGCACAATCGAGGACAATACCGCGCCGCCGCCAGCGTTGCCTAAATGGCGCAATTTCACCGTGCGTAGCGGCGATAACCTGAGTCTCGTTTTCGCGCGAGCGGGATTTTCTGATACCGACTTGTACCGTGTGGCAGAGTTCAACCAACGTCAATCTCTCCGCAAAATTTACCCGGGCGAGACAGTCGGCTTTCAGAGTGATGAGCAGGGGGAGTTACTTGCAATGAGACACGTGCAATCTCCTCTGCTGACCACCCTCTACCAACGCACCAAAAACGGTTACGAGGCGACGGAAATCACCCGTGAACCCGTTCGCCGATCCAGAAACGTTTCGCTCACCATAGAGAGCTCGCTCTTCCTGGCAGGCATGGAAGCCAAGCTCAGTGACGGGATGATCATGGAGCTCGCAGGGATCTTTGGTGGCGTAATCGACTTCGCGTTGGACCCTCGGGTCGGAGACACTATCCATGTGATTTATGAGGAGCTCATGCTCGACGGTAGCCGGTTCGGTGACGGGCCCATTTTGGCGACCAGCTTTACCAATCGGGGCGAAACCTTCGAGGCTTATCGTTATACCGATCTTGAGGGAGATACCAGTTACTACAACGAATCGGGGGTCAGCATGCGCAAAGCCTTTTTACGCGCGCCCTTGGATTTCACACGGGTCAGTTCTAACTTCAACCCGAATCGGTTACACCCCATTTACAAGACCCAGCGACCCCATCGGGGCACCGACTACGCCGCACCGCGCGGCACGCCGGTTTACGCCGCCGGTGACGGCCGCGTGGTAGAGGCCGGATATACCCGCCCGAACGGCAACTATATTTTTATTCAACACGGTGAGCAGTTCGTTACCCATTACCTGCACCTGCACCGGCTCAAGGTGAAAAAAGGAACCAAAGTAAAACAGGGGCAAGTAATTGGCACCGTGGGCTCAACGGGTGCCGCGACGGGGCCTCATCTGCACTATGAATTTCTGGTGAACGGGGTCCACAGAAACCCGCGAAAGGTGCACAAGATCCTGCCCAAAGCTCGCTCTCTCCCGAAAGCCGAAATACCCCGCTATCTGGCCTCGATCCGGCAACCAACTCAGCAACTGGCGAGTCTGCGTAACGCGCAACAACTGGCGCAGGCAGAGTGAACGGCGATCTTTTCATCGGTTTGATGTCGGGTACCAGCGCTGATGGCATCGATGCGGTGCTGGTACAGAGTGATGATGCGCGCGCGCGCTTGGTGGCCACCCATCACCGTCCAATGTCGGAAAGCCTGCGGGAGGACATCCTCGCCTTCCGGCAAACAGGAGAAGATGAGCTACATCGGCTGGCGACACTCGATAGCCAACTGGCAGATGAGTACGCAGCGGCCTGCTCATCTCTGCTAAAAGATGCCGGCGTCAGCGCCGAGCACGTCACCGCAATTGGCCAACACGGGCAAACACTGAGGCACCATCCCGATGGGATCCCAGCGTACACGGTGCAGATTGGCGACCCCAATCGACTGGCAGAGCTCACTGGGATCACGGTGGTGGCCGACTTCCGTCGCCGCGATATCGCAGCAGGGGGTCAAGGTGCCCCATTGGTTCCCGCCTTCCACGCAGCACAACTGAGGACACCCGGCGTTGCCACTGCGATAGTCAACATCGGCGGCATCGCCAATATCACGCTGATTAGTGCAGAGGGCACGCTAACCGGGTGGGATACCGGGCCAGGGAATACGCTGCTCGATGCCTGGGTGTGGCGACATCAAGGTGTCCCCTTCGATGATGGGGGTGACTGGGCCGCCACGGGAGAAGCAATCAGCCCTCTACTGAGCGCCATGCTGGAAGAACCCTATTTTACCCGCCCGCACCCCAAGAGCACCGGCCCTGAGCTGTTCCATATGGACTGGCTGGAGACTCACCTTGATGGCACCGAGGCACCCGTTGATGTGCAACGCACGTTGGTCGAACTTAGCGTAGAGAATATTGCGGAGGCGCTCGCGGATACATCACTCGAGGAGGTGCGCGTATGCGGTGGCGGGGCTCGCAATCGTTTTTTGATGCACCGGCTGATAGCGAAATTACCAGACTGCGAAGTCACAACAACGGAGGCTGTGGGGGTGGATCCTGCCTGGGTGGAGGCATGGGCGTTCGCCTGGCTGGCAGAACAAACCGTGGTCGGACGGCCCGGCAATGTCCCCGAAGTCACCGGAGCCTGCGGGTATAGGGTGCTCGGGGGTATCTACCCAGCCTGATCCAGCACCATATCCCACGCTCAGACTGCTCGGTGCTGCCTCACCTAGAGTGTTATGAAGCAGCGCGCGGGCGCCCGCGGGGGCATGGGCTCTCTGCATTCAGGGCCGGCGATCTCAAGACAAAGAAGGTGCTGTAATTATATCGAGAAGGATGCACCGCAACCGCAGGTTGTGGTGGCGTTGGGATTGTTGACGACGAACCGTGACCCTTCGAGTCCTTCGGAGTAGTCGACCTCACTGCCCATCAGATACTGATAACTCATACCATCGATAAGCGCAGTCACCCCCTCACGCTCAACGACCATGTCGTCCTCACTGACCGCTTCGTCAAAGGTAAATCCGTACTGAAAGCCCGAACAGCCCCCTCCGGTGATATACACCCGGAGCTTAAGGCTAGGATTACCCTCATCTGCTACCAGCGCACGGACTTTTCTAACCGCACTGGCGGACAGGCGAATCTCGGTGGGATCAAAGGCTTCAACCACTGTCATGGCGGCACGGTCCGTTCAGGCTGTTGGTTTGGGTATTGTACTGAAAGAGAAACGCCGCGGGAAATCATCTTTCCTGCGGCGCTTGATAGGGTCATGTATTCAGCTTGAGGTCGTCGGGCCAGAGGGGACGGTTTCGGCCGCTCTCGCCACGCGTTTTGCGGCGAGATCATCAGCCACATTGCTGGTGTGCCGCAAGCCACCATTCACCTTGGCGCCCACTGCCATCTCGATCAGGTTGTAGTAGACATCCCCGTCTACCACAGCGCTCTCAGCGAGTTCGAGTCGCTCGGTGGCATGAATGTCGCCCTCAACGCTGCCATTGATCATCGCGTGAGGTACCTTTACCTCACCTGCGACCATACCACCCTCAACGACACGTAAAATCGCCTCCTGACCCGGTTCGGCCTGAATGCTTCCCGTCACAGCACCCTCTATGTCCAAGTGCCCTGAAAACGTGATATCACCCCGGACCGTGGTTCCGGGTGAGATCAAAGTGGTTCTACCTGATGATGAGCTGGTCACAACGGCCTCCTTTCGATTACGCATGGCTGCTCCCTTTTTTCTATTGATCAATTCTCTGATCATCGTATTCTGCTTTCTGACGCATTGTCCTCTGCCCCCACATTCGCCAGGCCCGCTGTCGCGGACCCACCTATCGCATCGCGCCGCTCAGTAGTGATTCTTCGCGGCTCTACCAACCGTACCAGCGACACCAGCTTTTCGGGCACAAAGCCCTGAGGAAGAGAAACTGCTATCTGAACCTTCTGTAAATAGCGGAAAGATAAAGGGAATACACTAGTTTCAGAGGCGGTGTCAAGCACTGCTAGATTGACCTCGTGGGGCTCGCCAGATAAAAAACCCTCCAAAATGAGGGTCATTTCACCGCGATACTCGGCAAAATCCTCCGAGCCTCGATGCACCAATGCCACCGCAGAAAGAGTCTGATTGCGTGGGTCATACGCAACGGTGGGTGCCCGGGATACCACCAAATCGCCCGTTTCCTCGGGCAACATCACCCCCCGATAGAGCGCCAACATCTCCCGCATTTCACTGAGTTCAGCGACGTTTTCAGACAACGTGGATTGCAGCGCCTGCAGCGTTTGCTGGTCGGCCTCTCGCTCGAGATTCAGTTGTGCCACCTGGTCACGCAGGCGTTCTTCAGGGCTGTTAAAAAAAGGCATGTCGCTGGGACGGTTGGCACCCCACAGGTAGCCAGCCAACAGCGCTACCACTAGGGCTCCAGCTGCAGCAGACGCACGCCAACGCCATTCATGGGGGTGAACGCGCTTGATCACTGTGCGATGTTGATGCTGTTTCATCATTCGATCAGCTCATCTTTACTAGGGTGCCAGCGCAATACAGTCGAGGCCAGCGCTCTCGGGCTGCTCGAACATCAGATTCATTGCCTGAACTGCCTGGCCTGCCGCGCCCTTGACCAGGTTATCAATGACCGACATGACGACCACCGTGCCGCGTCCTTGAGGTTGCGCTACCGCCAACTGGCACACATTAGCACCGCGAACATTCCGCGTAGCCGGGTGCACACCCGCCGCCAAAACCAGCACCGAGGGCTCGCCGGCAAACCGCTCTTCAAACAGGCGCTGCAAATCGACCTCACCGCCAGTGAGCGTTGCGAACAAGGTAGCGTGAATACCGCGACTCATGGGCACAAGATGAGGAACAAAAGTGAGTTTTACCCGGTTATCTGTCATGCCCGCGAGGCCTTGCTCCATTTCCGGTAAGTGGCGATGACCAGCAACACCGTAGGCCGAGAAACTCTCCCCCGCCTCAGTCAGTAGCCCGCCCAATTTAGCCTGTCGGCCCGCGCCACTCACACCCGATCCACAGGAGGCAATCAGCGTACTGGTGTCGACAATACCCGCCTCTACTAATGGCAGGAACCCCAGCTGCACCGCGGTGGGATAACACCCCGGGCACGCGACCAACTGGGCGTTACGAATCGCATCGCGGTGAGTCTCGGGTAAACCGTAAACTGCGGTCTCACAGAGCGACGGCGCAGCGTGGGTTTCGCCGTACCACTGCTCCCAGACCACCACATCCCTGAGACGAAAATCTGCCGAAAGGTCCACCACTCGAACACCTTGAGCAAGTAAAGCGGACACTTCTCGCATGGCAACGTTATGCGGCGTGGCAAAAAATACGACATCACACTGTGCGTAATCCGCCTCGGCGGGATCAGTAAAAAGCAAATCAGAGACGCCCAAAAGGCTTGGGAATAAATCATCAACACGCCGGCCAGCCTCACCGCGAGAGGTGATAATCTCTAGTGAGATACTCGGATGACGCAGCAACAAGCGCAACAACTCCACACCTGTGTAACCCGTTCCACCGACGACGCCTACCCTGATCATTTTTACGCCTGCTTCTGTTAGTGTTGTGGGGCGCGTACTGTCTCATGATCAATCGCGCAGTGTCATGACCAGACGGGCTTTTTACCAAAGCGCACAAGGACAGCTCGATGCTGTGGATACAGGGTTTTCACGTCATATTCGTTGTCTGCTGGTTCGCAGGGATCTTTTATCTGCCCCGCTTACTTGTTTACTACGCCCAGAGCCCAGAGCCAGAGACCAAAGCGGTGCTGGCTGTCATGGCTCGAAAACTGTATCGGTTTGTCACGCCATTTATGTTCCTTACCATTGGCTTTGGCCTGTGGCGCCTTTCGTTCCAGTGGCACTATTACTTGTCTTCCGAGTGGATGATCGCCAAGCTTTTTGGCGTGGCCTGCCTGGTCGGCTACCATTTCCAGACTGGCGTCTACGTAGGAAGGGTATGCCGCGGCGAGGATAACCGCACTCATGTGTTCTATCGGGTCTTCAATGAGGTGCCGGTACTCTTTTTATTCGCTATCGTACTGCTGGTATACCTGCGGCCCACCCTGGGCAGTTAGCCCTGACGGGATGCGCGGGAGCCCGTGGCCTGCGATAATCGCACCAAACAAAAGCAAATTGGTTTGTCATGACTCGATCTGAAGCGCTCTTTGAGCGCGCCAAAAACACCATCCCGGGTGGCGTGAATTCTCCCGTGCGAGCCTTTAAGGCGGTAGGCGGTACCCCCCGCTTCATGGAGCGTGCGGAGGGTGCGTACCTTTATGATGCCGACGGCAAGCGCTACATTGATTACGTGCTCTCATGGGGCCCCATGATCATGGGACATAACCACGCCCGCGTGCGCGAGGCGGTCGTCGAAGCAGCGCAAAGTGGATTGAGTTTTGGCTGCCCGACCGAGATTGAGATCGAACTTGCAGAAACCATCAGTACCCTCGTGCCCAGCATGCCGCTTGTGAGAATGACCAGTTCGGGCACCGAAGCCACTATGAGCGCGATCCGCTTAGCTCGAGGGTTCACTGGCCGAGACAAGATCATCAAGTTCGAGGGCTGCTATCACGGGCACTCGGACTCACTCCTGATCAAGGCCGGCTCCGGCGCCCTCACCTTTGGTGTACCCAGTTCACCCGGGGTGCCCGCCGTGCTGGCACAACACACTCTCACGCTGCCCTTTAACGACCTGGCGGCGCTGGAAGTAGCAATGGACGAGCTAGGTGATCAGGTGGCCTGCGTGATTACCGAACCCGTAGCCGGCAACATGAACTGCATCCCACCGGTAGCGGGTTACCTTGAGGGCATGCGCGAATTGTGTACGCGCCACGGTACGGTCCTGATTTTTGACGAGGTCATGACCGGTTTCCGGTTTGGTACCGGCGGTGTGCAGGGTTTCATGGGCATCAGGCCGGATCTTACGTGTTTGGGTAAAGTCATTGGCGGCGGCATGCCGGTCGGCGCCTTTGGGGGCCGTCGCGACATTATGGAGCATATCTCTCCGCTGGGACCGGTGTATCAGGCAGGCACCCTGTCTGGAAACCCGGTCGCCATGGCGGCGGGGCTGGCCACCATGGCCATCATCAGTGAGCCGGGTTTTTATGACGACTTGTTCCGGCGCACCGACGACCTCTGTGAAGGCATGCGCACCGCCGCGGCCAGCGCTGGCGTGCCCTTTACCACCAATCATCTCGGGTCCATGTTCGGGGGCTTCTTTACAGAGGAATCAGAGGTTACCCAATATAATCAGGTCATCAATTCCAATGTCGCAGCCTTTAATCAGTTCTTTCATTTGATGCTCGACAGCGGTGTCTATTTGGCGCCGGCCTCTTTTGAGGCGGGCTTTATGTCGTCCGCGCATACCGACGCTGACATTGCCGCGACGGTTGATGCAGCGCGTGCTGCGTTCACCGCGCTCTAACCGCTGGAGTGATGCATGAGTGAACGTGGAGCCTTCCCCCAAACCCGCATGCGACGGCTGAGAGCGAGCGCCTTCGCGCGCGATATGGTGCGCGAGCACTCCCTGACACCAGCAGATTTTATTTATCCCGTATTTGTGCTCGAGGGTACGGGACAGCGTGAAGCGGTGCCCTCCATGCCCGGGGTGGAACGGCTCAGCATTGATCTGCTGGTGACACTGGCCAAAGAAGCGCACCAGTTGGGTATTCCTGCGATCGCGCTGTTTCCGGTGGTGGGGCAGGAAGCAAAATCACTGCTCGCTGAGGCTGCCTATCAAGCCGATGGTTTGGTGCAGCGTGCCGTGGCTGAACTCAAACGCGCGGTACCGAAAATCGGCGTCATTACCGATGTCGCGCTGGATCCCTACACCACTCACGGGCAAGACGGCATCATTGACGACAACGGTTATGTGCTGAATGACATCACCAGTGAAACATTGGTCAAGCAGGCCCTGAGCCACGCCGCCGCTGGTGCCGATGTGGTCGCACCCTCTGACATGATGGATGGGCGGATCGGCGCAATCCGCGCCGCCCTAGAGACAGCGAATCATCCCAACACACTGATTCTCTCATACGCCGCCAAGTACGCCTCAAGTTACTACGGGCCTTTTCGTGACGCTGTAGGCTCGGCTGCCAACATTAAGGGCGGCGATAAAAAGACCTATCAGATGGATCCGGGCAACAGCGACGAGGCACTGCACGAGGTCGCACTGGATCTCCGTGAAGGCGCCGACATGGTGATGGTCAAGCCCGGCATGCCCTATCTCGATATTGTGCGCCGCGTGAAAACCGAGCTGCAGGTGCCCACATTTGCCTATCAGGTGAGTGGGGAGTACGCCATGCATCAGGCGGCCTTCGCACAGGACTGGCTCAGCCGCGATGCGGTGATGCTTGAGTCGTTATTGTGTTTTAAGCGCGCAGGCGCCGATGGCATCCTGACCTACTTTGCGATGGATGCGGCACGGTTACTGAACGACTGACGTTCATGGGCTGCAGCGCCACGTCAAATTTTTATAGCGCTGGGCGCCTTATCACGCAGATCCTGTTGGCTGGCATTATGGGCAGCGCGATACATCTCCCTGCTAACGCACAACCCGACGCCATGGGGGCTGACTGCGGGTGCCTGTGGGAAGGTAGTTTCTCTGAAGTCGCACCTGATTCTGATCTGGTGATCCTCGCAGAGGTGCAGACGATGAAAGGTAACGCAATCGATCTGTTGCCCGAGCGAATTCTTAAAGGCAGCCTGTGGCTAGATACCCTGCGTGTCTGGATGCAGACCCGGGATTACTGCCGACCGCCCGCTGAGGCTTTCCCTGTCGGCAGTCGCTGGGTGATGGCACTCTCACAGATCCGCGAGGTGCCCGAAGATGGCTTTGATCCCTTTACCCCCAATGAAAGTTTTGGGCGCAAGGATGACTACGTGCTGTCGAGCTGCGGCGGTTATTGGTTGCGCGTTAACGGCAATACCGCAATCGGTAATCTGGTACCGGGAACGCCACGCTTTTATCACCAGCCCGATATGTCGCCAGTGCTGATCGACCTCATCGCGGGTTTTGTGGCGGGAGCCGTAAGTCAGGATGCCGTTATTAAAGCGAGCCGGGAGCGCCCCGAGGAAGTCGACACCCTCATTCTGGAAACACGCAGCTTTCTTCGTGGTCAGGAGAACTGGCTCCCGAAGGACGATACCGACGGCAATGCCCCAACCTCAGAACCTGACAAACGGTAGTCAGTCAGCACCCGAAGCGAGATACCCCCTGTCGTCAGGGGTCCAGAATAGAAATCATCTCATCGATCATCATGAGCGACAGACCCCATATGCGATAAGTGTCATATAGATAAGAATCCGTCGCCATCTTCTGACCCTTCCACTCCCACTCCAGCGGCTCACGGTTGTGGTGGTCTATCAAAAAATGCAGAGGCACCCACACCACGTCGTCGACCTCATCGTTGGGCGTTAACTTGGGGAGCTCGGCCACGCGAAACACGAAGGGAGTCACCAACATCTCGGGTCGATCCTTGCGCCAACCGGTATTGACGTCAGACAGTTCGCCGAGGCGGGTACCCCACTCCGCCAGATCCACGCCAATCTCTTCTTCGGTTTCTCTGAGAGCACAGGCGAAATTACAGACGTCGCCGGGGTCCCTGCGTCCCCCGGGGAAACCCATATGGCCCGACCAAGGATCTCCCTCTCGCGTCGCGCGACGAATCATTAATATCTCAGTCGCCGCGAGACCCTCGCGCACCATGATAGCCACCGCAGCGCGCCCCGCACGCGGCTCAAAATCGGCTTCTTCCTTGACGAAATTCGATAGCCGCGATGCTAATTGTCGGGATAAATCTCGCATCGATACCTTAATGCAGTGTGGTCATAGAGCGGTTGTGTTTCGGACGCGGCATCAGCTGACACTGGCCAGCTTCACGCCGTCACATCATAACCTGATACGCGCAGTCACTGCGCTCGGCTTTTAGCCTGTTTACAACCAGAGTGACAATTGAGAGTGGCGGTTGAGAGTGGCGATTGAGAGCAGCGCTGCCCCGCTTCCGGTATCATGCGGCCCTTTATGACGGTAGAGGAGCTCAACCCGTGAAACCCTATGCTGCTTATGCCATTGGTGCCGCGCTGGTGGATACCGAAATCGAGGTCAGCGACGAAGAGTTGGTCGCCATGAATGTGGATAAAGGCATGATGACGCTTGTCGACGCAGCCAGACAGTCAGAGATGCTCGCGCATTTATCGGATCGCCTGATCCGCGCAAACCACGCTTCTGGGGGCAGTGCGGGTAACAGCATGATCGCCACCGCGTTGCTCGGCGCACCCACCTACATGAGTTGCAAGGTTGCTCAGGACGAAGACGGCGATATCTACCTGGCGGATCTAGAGCAGTCCGGCGTCACACATGGTTTATCTCATCAGCGGCAAGACGGTGTCACCGGCAAGTGCCTTGTATTGATCACACCGGATGCAGAGCGATCGCTCAACACCAATCTCGCTATTTCAGAAACCCTGTCTATTGATGAGGTCAACGAGACCGCCATTCAAGATTCAGAATGGGTGTATCTGGAGGGTTATCAGGTGACCTCACCAACGGGGCACGCTGCAGCGCTGAAAACGAAAGCGCTAGCACAGAAGCACGGTGCTTTAACTGCCGTCAGCTTTTCTGACCCGGGGATGGTGAAGTTCTTCCGCGAAAATATGGCTGCGATGGTCGAAGGCGGTGTGGAAATGGTTTTCTGTAACCAGGCCGAGGCACTGGAATGGGGGCAATGCGAGGAGATTGAGGAGGCCATAGCCGCCATAAAAAAAATCGCTCGCCGCTTTGTCATTACGCTGGGCGCTGAGGGTGCCATCACCTGGGATGGTGGGGCACTCCATCGTACCAGCGCGCAAACCGTCAAAGCTGTTAATACCAATGGTGCTGGCGATATGTTTGCCGGTGCCTTCCTGTATGCGCTATCGCGTGGAGAGAGTGACTTGCGGGCAACAGAATTTGCCACCCTCGCCGCGGGGGAAGTAGTAAAATATTTTGGACCACGGCTTGATCGACAGTCCTGTCTCGATTTACGCCGCCAGTTTTTTGGCGACTAAACGCGCTACAGTTACACATTGAACGGGCGAAATCCTATGAGCGAAAAAGAAATCAAACCAGTCATCAAAGCTGATCCGCTTTACCAGATGCTGCGTCAGGAAGACATTGATGACTTTAATGCAAAACGGGACTCACTCGATGCCAGTGAGCTGTCCGGAGGCGATTACCGCGGGCGCGATCTGCGCAGAATGAACGCGCGTGGATTAGACTTTTCCAATGCTTATTTTCGTAATTGTGATTTAAGCGGTATCGACTTCCGGGAGACCAATCTGGAGGGAGCGAGTCTGATGGATGCGAAAGTGTCAGGCGTCTATTTTCCTGCAGCGCTCAGCCCTGATGAAATTCGCCTCTCCCTTGATCACGGCACACGTCTCCGATACGGGCGGCAGTAGAACAAGATGACGGGCGGTAACGCCACCGTGCCCAACCGCATAAGCGCCCTGATTGCGTTGCTCGCATTTGTCCTGGTGGCATGTACGGCCCTCAGCCCACAGGCCTTTAGCCAAAACTCGCTGGCTGAGGCGCTGAAACAACAAAGCGCGTTCTTGCCAGTCCGCGAGGCATACCAATTGGATGGCGCGCTCACCCCGGAAGGCGCATTGCGTCTTTACTGGCAAATCGCCGAGGACTACTACCTCTATCAACACGCCTTTAAAGTCAGATCACTAAGTGAAGAAGACGCGGAGCCGCTCGTCATTCACTTCCCGCCCGCGCTCGCCAAAACAGATGAATTCTTTGGTGAAGTTCAAGTCTATTATGACGAGGCAGACCTCATTGCAGATCTGCCACAAGGCGCAGCCAGGGTGTCGGTGGCAGTAACTTACCAAGGTTGCGCCGATGCCGGCCTGTGTTACCCACCAGAAACAGAAACCCTCTCGATAGACCTTGTATCGGGCAATGTTACGGCCGGGTCGACTCACGCTACTGCACAGCGGTTGGCGCAAGCGCCTTCTCCTCCCACAACCCCTCCCACAACAGATATGACGCTGCTTTTAGCACTGGGACTCGCCTTCTTGGGGGGCATCATCCTCAATGCCATGCCCTGTGTGTTTCCGATTTTATCACTTAAGGTACTGAGCTTCGCCACGGGCGATCCTACTGAACACCGGCGCCATGGCCTCGCTTATTTGGCGGGTGTCATTAGCTCTTTTTTGCTGATCGCCAGTGTGCTGATTGGTCTACAGGGTGCGGGCCGGTGGGTGGGCTGGGGCTTCCAATTACAATCCACCAACTTCGTGATTGCATTGGCTTACTGCTTTGCATTAATGGGGTTCTCACTGTCGGGCATGGTTTTGTTCGGAGGACGGTGGACGAACCTTGGTGCAGGATTGGCTGCGGCACCGGGAAGCAAAGGCAGCTTTTTCACCGGCGTGCTGGCTGTCGTGGTTGCCAGCCCGTGTACTGCACCTTTCATGGGAAGTGCTCTAGGCTACGCACTCACTCAGCCACCTCAATACGCGCTCTCAGTATTTGCAGCACTAGGGGTGGGTATGGCTGCACCGATGGTGGCCATCAGTTGGAGCCAAGCGGCACGGCGCTGGCTACCCAAGCCCGGCGCCTGGATGGAGACGCTGAAGCAGATCATGGCCTTTCCCCTTTACCTGACCTCGGTATGGTTGATTTGGGTCGCGGGGAAACAAAGTGGTGTGGACACCATGGCCGCCGCCGCCGCGGGACTTGTGCTGCTGGCGCTCGGGCTCTCGCTGTTGCGCGGCGGGCAGACCGCGCGATTCATTGGAATAGGATCGTTAATTTGCGCAGTCCTATTGGGAAGTGTACGAGGCGATCCGGTTGCGACTGACGGCCAGCCGGGACGTGACGGCGTTGTGAGATGGTCAATCGAGGAGCTGAACGCACTGCGCGCGCAGGGGAAACCCGTTTTTGTCGATGTGACCGCCGACTGGTGTATTACCTGCCTAGCCAATGAACAGGCCGTACTGTTTACCGATGAGATGACCGCGGCTTTTGCCACTGCAGGCGTCACTTACATGGTCGCCGACTGGACTAATTATGACCCGCTGATTGGCGAGTTTGTGAGAACACACGAGCGAAATGGCATTCCGCTTTACGTTCTTTACAGCGGAACGCCGGGTGTGGCGCCCCTGGTATTACCACAGTTATTGACGACCAATATGATGCTGGAGGCGCTGGAGTCGGTGAAGCGCTGAACCACAAAGGCTCAGTTTATCGTGGTATGGCGTGGTGTTCTTGATATCCTTGCGGTCTTCAACACCCGCGCACCCGCTGTGGGATGCGCCTGCTGGACAGCAGCCAGCACGCTGGACCAAGGAGAGACATTTTTTGACGACTGGCAAGTTATTGTTGAGAAGCGTGAGCAAGCGGTTAACCGCTCTACTCCTACTTCCTCTTTCAGCGATAGCCATGGAAGAAAACACGCGCTGGGAAGACGCCTGGGTGCGGAGCGCTCCGCCCGGCGCGGCTGTCGCGGCGGCTTATGGGCGCTTGGTGCATGAGGGTACACAACCCCTAACCATCACCGCGGTGACCAGCACCTTGGGGGCCGCTGCACAAATGCACGACATCGTCGCCAACGGCGATCAACGCCGAATGGTGCTGGTTGACGCCAAAACACTGGCACCTGGGGAGGCACTGATTTTCGCGCCGGGAGGACTTCACATCATGCTCATGGAGTTTGAGCAAGCGCCTGCAGAGGGTACCGAGATTCAACTTTGCGCACTGACACAAAACGACAACGCAATTTGCACTGCCGCTCCCGTGCGACGCGACGCACCCGGGTCCGCTCATCACAACTCAGGGCACCACCATTGATGACCGATAACCCTTCAGCAGATGATGCGAGCAGCCCTTCTCCGGCTCCCGGCAAATCGGATCGTTGGTGGACTCGGTTCAGACCCGCTGCCTCGGATTCCGACCCCCGAACTTTGGGCAAATGGATCGCCGCTTTCGCGTCAATATATGGATTCGTGACCATCGGGCTGGGTATGTACTGGAGTCAGACCCCAGATACCTTTGATGTCAGGCAAAGCGCAGCGCAATACGCGGCGCTCACGGAACAGGAGGTCGTGACCGGTTCGGTCACGGTTGCAGCGCTTCAGGAGACGATTCGCACCCTCCTCGAAAAACCCGGTGGCTACCTGCACAACGACGTTTTCCCACCGGGGGTGTGGCTGGACAACACGCCCAACTGGGAATACGGCGTGTTGGTGCAAAGTCGAGATCTGGCGCGCGCCTTGAGAGAAGTCCTCAGCCGCTCCCAGTCCCAGTCCAAGGAAGACGTCGACCTGACCCTGGCAGAACCGCGCATTAATTTTCAGTCAGACAGTTGGATACTCCCCGCTTCTGAGAGCGAATATCGGGACGCGGGACGATTTTTGGAGCGCTACCGGTCAAGGCTGGCCTTGACCGGTGAGAGCAGTGCGCAATTCTATGCTCGTGCCGATAATCTGAGTCACTGGTTAAGCATGATCGAGAAGCGGCTGGGCAGTTTGTCACAGCGCCTTTCTGCCAGTGTAGGACAACGGCGAATCAACACCGATCTCGCAGGTGATACGGCGGCGGCTCAATCTACCAACGCGCCAGATGAAATACTGGTCCGCACCCCCTGGCGCGAAATCGACGATATTTTTTATGAAAGCCGCGGTGCTGCCTGGGCACTCACCCAGTTCCTCAAAGCGGCCGAGATCGACTTTGCCGACGTCCTTGAGAAAAAAAATGCCACCGTCAGCTTGCGACAAATCATCAGAGAGCTCGAAGCCGCTCAGGCACCAGTATGGAGTCCAATCATCCTCAACGGTTCGGGTTTTGGCTTGTGGGCCAACCACTCACTGGTGATGGCGAGCTATATTTCGCGGGCCAATGCAGCACTGATCGACCTGAGAGAATTGCTGGCACAGGGCTGATTAATCACGCGTAGGGGAAAGCCAGAGAGCCTATGAACCTGCCTCAACAGTGATCATACCGCGCGACCACTCAGCAACACCCACTCCTCATGCTGATCGACCACCGCCAGCGCCACGTCGGGCGCGTAGGCTTCGATCACCGCTTTGGCCTGTTTTTCAAGAAGCCCGGCCAATGTCAATTGCCCCCCCGACGTCAGCAGGTGGGTCAGCACGGGTTTGAGCGCCACCAAGGGGCCCGCCAGAATGTTGGCGATCACCCAGTCTGTAGTCCCCGCCCACTGTTCAATCAGCGCATCGTCGGGGAGCACGGCAGAAAATTGCGATGGGGTCACCTCATTGCCCGATGCATTGGCGCCGCTGGCGAGGATCGCCTGTGGATCGTTGTCCACGCCGAGCACTGAACCCGCACCCAAGCGCGCGCCGGCAATACCCAGAATGCCCGAGCCGCAGCCATAATCGACCAGGCGAATGCCCGATGTCACGCCCGCATCCAATGCCCGCAGGCACATGGCTGTCGTGGGATGAGAGCCAGTGCCAAAAGCGAGCCCTGGGTCCAGTAGAATATTGGTGGCGCCGGGGTCGGGTGGTGGTGTCCAACTGGGACAAATCCACAGCCGCTCGCCCATTTGTATCGGATGAAACTGCGACTCCCACTCCCGGGTCCACTCTCTGTCGGCGAGAGGCACGGCGGCGGCGGGTCGATCAATGATCCACTCACCGGGCACCGTGGCAAGGAGGAGGCCCAGGTCACGTCCACCCTGGAACAGTGCGGTTACACGCACGAGGTCCCATAAGGGAGTTTCACCCGGGCCGGGTTCAAGGAGAGGCTGATCTGCCTGATCCTCCAAGGTCAACGAGAGCGCACCATGGGCGAACAGCCAGTTCTCAAGAGGTTCTACGTCGGGCTTGCGCGCCGTGAAATGAAGCTCCTGCCAATCGGCGGCTTCGCTCAATGCTCGTGTTCCAGCTTGCTCTCGAGGTAATGAATACTGACGCCACCGGCCATAAAGGAGGTGTCGGTCACCAGTTCGCGATGCAGCGCCGCATTGGTCCTGATCCCATCCACCACCAGCTCGTCGAGGGCCTGCCGCATTTTGGCCAGTGCCGCCTCTCGGCTATCGGCGAAGGTGATGAGTTTGCCAATCAGGCTGTCATAGTGCGGTGGCACGGTATAGCCGCTGTAGATGTGAGAGTCGACCCGTACCCCGTGGCCACCGGGGGCATGGAAAGTCTTGATGGTGCCGGGCGAGGGCATAAAGGTGCGCGGATCCTCGGCGTTGATGCGACATTCAATAGAGTGGCCTGTGAGGACGACATCTTCCTGCTTGATAGACAAAGGGACACCACCGGCAATCAGTAACTGCTCGCGAACAATGTCAATACCACTGATCATTTCCGTGACGGGATGCTCAACCTGAACCCTGGTGTTCATCTCGATAAAGTAAAACGCGTTGTCTTCATAGAGAAATTCAAACGTGCCGGCGCCGCGGTAACCCATATCCAGACACGCGTGCACACAGGCGGCACCAATCTCGTCGCGCAAGGCCTGATCAATACCTGGCGCAGGGGCCTCTTCAATCACCTTCTGGTGTCGACGCTGGAGGGAGCAGTCGCGATCCCCAAGATGGATCGCATTACCCTGTCCGTCAGCCAATACCTGAATCTCCACATGACGCGGGCGCTGCAGAAACTTCTCCATGTACACAACCGGTGAACCAAATGCCGCTTGCGCCTCAGATTGAGTGACCTGAATGGAAGATAGCAGCACTTCTTCGTTGTGGACGACGCGCATACCGCGACCACCGCCGCCCGCGGCCGCCTTCACGATGACCGGAAAGCCGATATCGCGGGCGATGCGCAGAACCTCCTCGGGGTCGTCGGGTAACGCACCATCAGAGCCGGGGACGGTCGGCACGCCGGTGCGCTGCATTTTTTGCTTGGCGGAAACCTTGTCGCCCATCAAACGGATCGTGTCCGCAGTGGGGCCAATAAATTTAAAGCCACTCTTTTCGACCTGCTCTGCAAAATCAGCATTTTCGGAGAGAAAACCGTAGCCCGGATGAATGCCGTCTGCGTTGGTCAGCTCGGCGGCGCTGATAATAGAGGGCACGTCGAGATAACTTTGCGTAGAAGGTGGCGGACCAATACAGACAGATTCGTCGGCGAGACGCACATGCTTTAACTCGCGATCTGCTGTGGAATGCACCGCAACCGTTCGGATACCCAGCTCCTTACAGGCGCGTAAGACACGGAGCGCAATTTCACCACGGTTGGCGATCAGTACTTTTTCAAGCATGGGGGATGTCCTTTCTGGGGTAACTCACCCGCGCTTCAGGAAATAGAAATAAGAGGTTGATCAAATTCAACCGCTTGGCCATTCTCGACATGAATCGCCGTCACCGCGCCGGCGCGATCGGCCTCAATCTGATTCATCATTTTCATCGCCTCGACAATGCACAGGACATCGCCCACGCGCACGGTTTGACCTACCTCGACAAAGGCTGCCGCATCAGGACCCGGAGAACGGTAGAAAGTCCCCACCATGGGCGACAGCACTGCGTTGTCGATGACAGGCGCAACACTATCTTGAGTGGGCACTTCTGTCGCAGGCGAGGCAGCAGCAGGCGCCTGCGCTGGGGCGGGCGCTGCATGAGCTGGCGGGGCATACGCCACCGGTGCGGGCGCCGTACCCTGACGACTGATACGAACAGACTCCTCGCCCTCTTTAATCTCGATCTCGCCGATGTTGGATTCTTCCAACAATTCGATGAGCTTTTTGACTTTGCGAATATCCATGTCTATTCCTCTAGTGCGTCGTCGAATGCGTATCGAGTGACTGCAACACGGCAGCGAGTGCGCAGTCGTAACCAAAACTGCCCAATCCGGAAATCACCGCCTCGGCAATATCCGAAAGATAACTGTGATGACGGAAGGGCTCCCGGGCATATACGTTAGAGATGTGCACTTCGATGAACGGTATGGCAACCGCTGCCAAGGCATCGCGAAGGGCAACACTGGTGTG
>MDTC01029070.1_pt1 | contig 17838 bp, 15 predicted proteins | sample 811181 | NCBI WGS metagenome assembly MDTC01 (sample SAMN05326644, study PRJNA326480) | marine metagenome | isolation source: seawater | place: Pacific Ocean: North | collected 2011 | reverse complement strand
TTCTGTTAAAGACAATGATACCAGTCTTATGTTAAATTCCCCAGCTCGTGAAGCCGCTCGAGCCGCACAACGCATGCTCGCAGATGATGTCTTTATGGATGACATGTCTTTCGTTAACTATGGACACGGAAACGTCGCGTCTCCTTTGAGAACTTTGTTGCACTCGGAGACTGGTTTGTCACCGATGTTCCAACGCGTGAATGACGATAAAAGTGCTACTACCACCACCACTAGACAAGGTAAGAAGCAGAACGATATGAACGCCAGCAACAAGAGTAGCAACGTTGGCAACAACAACAAATCATCTTCAAAAACGAGAGGAGCGCCGGGCCGTTTTTCCTTCTCAAAGACGAATAGTGCTATGAACACGAGACGAAAGGCTCCTGTACCTTTGTTTACCGAATACAACAACAACAACGTCGAGGAGAAGACACCAGCAAGAACGACTCGAAGCAGAAGCTCACCGAAGTTGGTCACGCCTTCTGTTTAAGATGAGTTCTTGTTGTTGTAAAATTAAATAGAATCCGTACCTAAAATCTAAAGTTGTTGTAATTAACACATGAATACGTAGAGAGAGACTTTTGAACTACATGTACCATACTACAAAACTCTAAATATATGACTATATATCTGTTCTCTTTTGGCTTCTACCGCATGCTCGTGTCTACACATGCTCTCCTCTTCTACCAAAAGTTGTTCTCTTCACTCCATGTCTCGACTAAAAAGTCTATCATTTCCCCGAGCTTGATTGGTTTTGCAAATTTCACGAATGGGATTAGAAGTAAATCTTCATACGTCGCATCTGGTGGGATTGCAGAGCTCTGGCCCCGTTTTCTTTTCGTGATAGAAAACGCTGAGGACAAGGACTTTTTTGTGTTCTCCCCTCCTTTATTGGGACTTGGTAAATTTCGCCACGCTTTTCTTTGCCTCTCCCAAATAACCAACCCTTCGTTTATTGATTTATTCTTATTACTAATCATCATAAAGCTACTCGAATTCCCTTTTCCTTCGCTTAATATCGATTGGGTAGATTCTAAACTACCCCTAGCACTACTGCTCGGATTCTCCGCCGTCCTTCGTTCTTTAAGAATGACTGCGTCCATATTTTTTGGTGCGTTGTTATTTGCACCACACAAAAACAACCCGACGTTCTCTCCCTCTCTCTCGCTCTCTCGCTCTCTCTTTCACGTTCTTTTACCGTGTGGCTCTGTGCGATCTTTCTTTCTTTCTATTTAGAGATATGCGTGCGTATCCCATACGAGTCGGAGAAGGAAAAAAAAGACGTGAAGGGGGCTGGTGGGGAAAAAATGAGAAAAAATGAATTTTTGGTAAATTGTTGAAGAAAGGGATGGAAGAAAGGAAGAAGGAAGGGGGGCTTTCGAAACGTTTTTTTGTGGTTGTTAGGGATAGGAATAAAACAGGCGCTCACCTTCGATTTTCCGCGCTCGAAATCGTCACTTAAAACACATACAAACTACGATAAAAATGTTCGCTGTCCAACAAACTTTTGCCACGAAGACTGTCCAAGTCAACAAAGTCAACAAGACGACCAAGGCGTCCTTCGTCCAAGACATGAAGAAGGTAAATACACTGAGATTTTGTTTTTTACGCCTAATCCTCTCAAGGCAATTTTGCCCCGTCAGTTTTTTCGTACAAGAGGACGGTATCGCTCGGTAACGGGAAACCAAAACGGCCTTACTTAAGGGTGACGCGAGAGTTACACTTCTCTTAAAAACATAGAATTCGTCGATGGATCCGTCATTCGACTGAATTTCATCGTTTTTTACGTCGTTGCATACGTTTACTTGTGGTTTTCCCGCTTGCGCGCAAGGGCAAAGTTGTAAAATTGTTGGTGACGCGATCGAATTTTCGAAAGGAGGAGGAAGCCTAAAAAGGAGGAGATTTTTTATAGAAGGGGAGAGCTTCTATGAAGGGGGTGTAGAAATTTCAAAAGTCACTTTCTCAGAAATATCAAAAGTGAGTAACAACTGACCAATTCTTTTCTATCTTCTATCAACAGGCTGCCGTCGTTGGCGCGACTGTCCTTATGGTCAACCCGGCGTTTGCTGCCACCATCAAGTTGGGTGGCGACAATGGTGAACTCGGTTTCTTCCCGTCGTCCGTCACGGTCTCCAAGGGCGAAACTGTTGAATTCGTCAACAACAAGGCGTTCCCGCACAACGTCGTCTTCGATGAAGACGCCGTCCCGGATGGGGTCGATGCTGACAAGATCTCCCACGAGGACTACTTGAACGGCCCAGGGGAGAAGGTCTCGAACAAGTTTGACACCGCCGGTACCTACGAATTCTACTGCGAACCGCACCAAGGCGCGGGCATGCAAGGCAAGATCGTCGTCAACTAAATTCATCAATTATATTAGACTTTAGTTGTTGGTGATGAATGGGGACGTGTGAGTGATGATGATGAGTCATCTCATTGTTCTTCTCTCCGGTCGCTTTGAAGTTGCTTTATTAATATTATTAAACAAATACAACATCGTAAAACTAATCAACCTTAACTATACGCTTTATTCTATATTGCGTCTACTTATTTGTTGTTGTCTTCTACTTATTGCTTATTTATTATCGTTATCATCAGTACCTACGTAAACTTGTGAAAAGAGGAGCTGTTGCTCAATAGGATTCGCAGAGTCTACTTTGATCTTAACCTTCTCCCCGAGCTTGAAGTCGTTCTCGCGAAGTAACTTGAATGGCGTTTCGAATCCAGTATCCTCCAACAAAGCCAGTGCAAATGCCTCAGAACGCATGGAATTTACCACTGTCGCGTTATATATGTTATCGCCGGGAGAATTAGACGACGAGTCAAGTCGACGAGAGAAGTATTCAGTGACCCAATACTTGGATATTTCGCGTTGTGTTTTGATTCCCACCGAGGCGTTTGCACCAGCCTCGCTTAAAACGAGCTCTAACTTCTCGTTTGGGATTTCAGACGAGTGTTTCCCACTTCGCAAATACGATTTGATTTGGTAGTGTGCTAATAAATCCGCGTACCGACGGATGGGTGACGTGAACTGAACATATGCTCCCAATCCGAGTGAGTGATGAGGTCTCGGGGTGATGCCTTGAGTACTCGCCACCATGCACGAACGCATAGCCATTTCCGCGCACACGCCATCTGGAATAGTGTCCCAGGTTTCTTCATCCATAAGACGTGGTTCGCCCTGTCCGCGAAATGGTAATGCGAGGCTATTCTCAACACCAAAAGTTCCAACAACCTCTCCGGCTAAAATCATCATCTCAGAGACCAAAATTTTGGACACAGAGTTATCTCGACGCTTAAGAAAAATTTTCGAATTCACGTCACCACCTCTCGCGTCGGCGTTTGTAACACAAACATCGAGTTCGGGTAAGAGAATATTAATAGCACCCTCTTCCTCACGCTTGCGATATCGCGCAACCGCGCATTCGTTGAGCAGATGGAGATTACTGTTTCCTTTTTCCTCTTTCAGACGCGCATCAACGTCTTCATACGTCATGCGAGTCACTCCGGATATGGTGCTTGGATAGATATCATACGATTTGATGGATCCATTGAGACGAGATACGTCGACTTGCACCGTTAACGCAACGCCATCGTTGTAGTTGTTCATAGTGTCATCATTGACAACGCTTAAACTCAATTTTCCTCCACTAAGTGACTTGGGAAACATGGGAATAGATTCCATGGGTAAATATATCGTCGTTCCTCTTTTCCTCGCTTCTCTATCGAGCGGCGAGTCGAAAGCGATAAACCTCGTGGGATCAGCCACGTGAATGTAAATTCTAACAAATTCGTCGTCGCCTTCGATTTTCTCGACCGATATACCGTCATCTATTTCGTATGTGGACGCGTCGTCCACTGCGAATACTTCCAACCGACTCAAATCGACTCTCGAAGACGCGTCGAGATCAATACTCGAAGGTTCGCACTGAACAGTTTGTGCCAGATATTCGATGTTTTCATCAAATTCAACTGGTATGCAGTTTCTTCGAAGCGCCAAGTTCTCGTGTTCTCGCCAAATTCCAAGCCTTACTAACACTTCGGATGCTTTCTGAGAAGTTTTTTGCACATTGAGCTTTGCTAACAAATCCTCGGCCGACGCTTTTTGCCCATGTGTGTAACAGTCATCACCGGAAGCATACGCCTGTAAACTCTCCAAACGTTGATATCGAGTACCGTTGTTATCGTTGAAAACCTGCAATGATTTTGCTTTCTTCGTCGTTCTGTCATAGTCTTTTGCGAGCATGGCGTTTTGAATCTCAGAAACGAATGCGTCTTCCATCTTCTTCGCAAGAAGCTCCGCATCGAGTTTCTTCTGTAAAGCGTTCGCGTCGTCATCACTCCTCGTCGCATAGACGATGTCGCTAGTACTACCACTGCTACCTTTTTTACTTTTTTTTTGTAGCTGTTTAAAATACACATTCGTGTTTTCTGATAAGACTAACATTAAAGTCGTCTTGGCTTCCTCGTCATCTTTGACGTCTGGTAAAAGCATCTCTCGTAAATCATCAATCGCATACGTTACACCCTTGTTATTGCCTTCTACCTCCTCTTCTTTGCATATCTCCCAGGTTAATTTTAAACTCCCGTCAGTATGAATCATCTTCGCGCGTTCAATCATCACTTGCAGATCGTCTAAAGAGTACTTCTTCGCCATCACAAACTTGATGTTCTTCTCCGATATGTTGATTTGTTGATTCGTCACAGAGGAAGACGACGAAGAGTCAGCGACGAATATGGACCATCCAGATTTGCCCAAACGTTTCTGTAAAACGCCGACGTGAATTTCACCATCTTTTTCGTATATTATTGAACGCCCAGTCTCTGGTTCTGCTGTCGACGTTGATTTTTGTTGTTGTTCGTTCGTTGCATCGCCCCCGCCGGCGGACGACGACGACTTTTGCTTCTTCGCTCTCATTGTCAAAAAAGAAGAGCGGCACCCGCGAGATGGTAAAGACGAAGAAGAAGTCGACGGTCTGTTGAACAAGAACCCATTCCGTCGTCGCGCGAATACGTCGTCTTTTTTCGCGTTGTCTTCGTTGGAGTAGACGCAAGAAGAAGAAGAGAAACAAAAAGCCCGACTATATTTGTTTCGTCGTCGTAAATTGGAAAAGAAGATATTTGCATTATAGGAGCGGGAGGAGGAGGAGGAGTGCGTCTTGCGCAGATAAGTAGCGTTGAGATTATCACTCTTCGCACATCTGCCTGTTGGTCTCGTCGCCGTCGTCGTTCCCGTCGTCGCGAGAGTTCTCATCGTTCTTCGTGCAGACTGGCGAAGCAGCCGCATTCGACTGATGAGACTGACGACTGAAAAAGGAAAAGGAAAATCTCTAAAATTCTACAAAAAAAATCGAAAAAGCAGTCAGTCCCTCGCTTCCTTGGACGAGAGAAGAGAGAGAGAGAGAGACGCCCCGGCGCAAACGTACACGTCGCGACAGCATTTTACTCCTTTCTCGTCCTTAGAATTTCATCTGCATATATTTCAAGAGAGACAATGAATACAAACAAGAATAAAAGGAAGCCGATAGAACAGCTTCAAAGAAGAGCACAACAGCTTCAAACTGTCGAGCGATTTTCGAATTTAAAAGTAGAAAACAGAGTCGTCTCTGGCGCGTCCATGGACGATAAATTCAGCGAACGGAGATTCATAAAGCTCGAAAACGTGACGAGTGATAATCTTTCGTCCTTGTCGAACATTTCAGGTGGAAATTCATCTCTCTTTTCATCTTCACGCGATGCAAATTTGGAAACAAAAAAGTGGGGCACCGTCGCCGTGAGTTTAGAAAAGTCCACTCGACCATATGCCACCGCGAATGGGAAACACTTCTCCACGATTTCATTTGGCAATTTGGAGAAGTCAGAATTGTCTGTGAAACTCTTCGGCGACGCGCATCAAGTGCACTGGAAAGAGGCAAAAGCAGGGACGCTATACGCACTTCTAGACTGTAAGCCGTACGTCTGTCCAAAGACGAAAAAATTCTCGGTCTCGATAGAGGACCCGACGCAGATGATTAAGATAGGAAAGTCTCCAGATTTTGCGTATTGTAAAGGAACGCGCGCTAAAGATGGATTGCCGTGCACAAAGGCCGTGAATCTGAGCAAATGCGAATTTTGTGAATTCCACGCTGGCGCTGCGTTGAGAGCCCTGCAAACAGAACGTATCGCTTTAGCCTCCGGGCGAGGTAAATTAGCTGGATCGAACGGGAAAATGATTACTACATCACATACGCACAATCCGTACAGCAAGAATACTTCAGCCATCAATCAATTTAGCAACCAGTTCGCGGCGAGAAGCTCAGCGTCTCGAGCGAGTCATTTCGTAAATCCAGGCGGAGGTATCGGGAATGTTGCGAGACCATCCGAGAAGATGAACACGACGTCAACACTCAGTAGCATGCACAATCAGAGAGCGGGTAATCAAATTCTCTCTAAACTCGCACAAAAGCAACAACAAATGGGCAAAAAGTCGATGGCTTATCAAGTGAGCGAAGACGACGAAGATTCAGAAGATGAAGAGTTGCTCGTTGAAGATGCTCCACGTGATGCGGCGTTGGATGCGCGCGTATCTAAAGTTGCCGAAGTGCAAAGGCGAGCGAGAGCTTTATTGGGAAACCAAGAGCTCAAAGCATCAGATCTGAACAATACGAAAGTGCAGTCGTTTAAAAATAGGTCTCTTAATGTTAACACCCTCGGTGGAAAAGGAATCGGGTTTGGTAAAGAGAACATGACGACGAGTAAGAATGGTACAGCTTCAGCAAATGCGGCGTATGTGAGTCGATTAGAAGGTGAAAACAGTCGCTTGGTTCGAGAATTGAAAGAAACCAGAGACGAGTTGGCGCGTGCGAAAGCCGAACTCGTTCGACTCGGGAGCACGTTTAGCACGGGACATGAGACAAATACTAATAATAACACTGTTAGGAACGAACCCATGAAGAAAACTTCTACTTCGTCGTTTGCAGACGCTTTCAAAAATGTCATCACAAAGGAAGACAAATCACGTCCTTCGCTACATTCAAAGGAAGCAGCGGACGAGGCGACGGATACGCTGTTTAATAAGATGGAAGATTTAGAAAAAATGGACCAAATCAGAACCTTCTTAGAAGAAATTCGCGAACAAGACGTCGATGCGTATCATTGCATACAATGCAACAAATGGACTTCTTTTTATCCTAAGCAATCGTGTGGGGACGAGGGATTGAGACATCAAATTGAAAAGAAGAAAGCAAAAGCGCGCTGGTTTAGCTGTACGTCGTGCGCCGAGCACATTACTACACTGAACCAGATTATGCCTCTGAAGTGTACGAAGCACGGGTGCAATGGCGGGACCTTTACGAGAACGGGCAAACCAGTGCAAAGTGAAACACGAATTTTAGGCTCAGATAGACTTGAACAAATGGCTGATCGAAAGTTGATGAAACCTCGGGGAATAGAGCATGGATTTTCTCTTAGAACGTAGAATATATTTTTATAATGATTCATAGTGAAGCGTTATCTCTTCGAAGCCTTCTTGGCTTTCGCTTTCGCCTTCTTTGCCTCTATTCTTAAGCGCTCTTTTTCTTGTTCTTCTTCTATCCTCTCTCGTTCTTTATTTTCCATGAAATTAAGCTTTGTTTCCAGATCGTGAACTTCCCTCTCGTGCGCTCTTTTCACGGCAAGAGCTTTGTTTTTCCTCGCTTCTCTTTTCATCCTCGCTTTGTGTAAATTTTCTCTGCGCAAAATTATTGCCTCTTGTAGTTTCAAACGTGCTAAATCTTGCTTGATCTCTTCTCGCGCGCTTTGTCCTCGATTCTGAACTTTGAAGAGTAATTCTGCGACACTCTCGTTCTCTTGCGTGTTTGAAAGAAGAAGCAAAGGCGTTTGTGCATTGTCATTTTTTGCATGCACATCCGCGCCTCTAGATATGAGCTCCATGACAATTCGAACACGCGTGTTGTCGTCAGTTTCTATTTTTACATCATCTAAACTACCTCCATCATCATCATCATCACCATCATCATCATCACATCGATCTTCTTTTTCAATATCGCTCTCGTCGGTTTCGAATACGTTCTCACTGTTGTTCTTGGATGTCATTTCGTTTCCTCCTGTTCGTGTTTTCGGTTGAGCTATTTTTGCCGCAGAAGCTGCTAAATGTAGCGGTGAATTCCCACAGTCGCCTCGCGAATTCACATCCGCGCCAGCTTCGAGAAGATATTGAATAGCTTTGAGGTTTTTTGCGTAGCACTGCACGTGTAAAGGTTGATCTTTATTGCGTTTTCGAACTTGAACGTCTGCTCCTCTTTTGATCAAAAAGTTGACCGTTTTAGAAGAAGAACACACGTGCAATGCACGCTCTTCTTCTGCATTATTCGCAGCGGAATTTATGATATTCTCTTCCGACGTGAGAATGTTGTCAATATCGGCCAACTTGTTCTCGAACGAAGCGCGGATGAGCTTCTCTGTGCTTCGTTGTCGAGCGACTTTCCAGAGTTCCTCTTGGTCTTCCTTGTTTTCTTCTTCTTCTTCTTCTTCTTCTTCTTTTTCTTTTTCTTCTTTTTCTTTTTCGTCTTCTTCTGGAATCACTTCTTTCAAGATTCTCGTTGCAGAGTTGAGGGTGGTTCTCGCAGTAGTACTATCAAATCCACTCATCGTCGCTGCCGGTATCATCGCTTGCCCTACCTATGTCGATGTCTCTTCTATTGCACCAGATACGTTTCTTCTTTCCTTATATTTTTTGTCGACAGAGTTTTACGAGTCAAAAAAAGGAAGAAAAGAAGAGGAAGCACATTGACCAAAATTTTCTCTCATGTTTAAGGTCTTTTTTGCAAATCTTTCGGTGCGTATCTCGGGTCTTTTTTAAAGACGAAGAAAAAAATGAACCGGGAACGACGCGCGCCTCGGTAAACGTTATAAAAACACGCATCAAAAGCAACTACTCTTACATCAAAGATGTCCGCAATTGTTTCTTCTTCCGCGAGGTGAGTGTTTGTTTTCTGTGCTCTCTCTCTTTTTGATAGGGGGTCGATGCCGTATCGTTTTCTCACGAGATTGGATTTCAAAGAGAGAAGAGAGAGGGAGAAGAGGGAAAGAGAAAAAAAAGAGGTGGAGAGGTCTTTTTCTCAATCGAGCGCGATCGTGTGTTGATTTAAATAGAAAACCGCGCGCATGGTGGTTTCTAGTGAATCTTTTCTACGCTTGATCAGCGAATGAAAGACGAGGGCGAGTGTTTCTCTTCGAGTATCCGATCGTTGGCATCTTTAAGAAGGAGTGAGAAAGAGAAAATAGCACGGAATCTCTCTCTCTCTCTAATTGTGGAAGAAGAGGAGAAATGTAAATATGTCTCTCTTTCCTCTTTTTGCTTCAAATCCTGATCTTTTTGGGTCGCAGTAGCAATTAATTGGAGACTGTTCTCGTACAAAAAAATAATCAAAAACTAACACTCTGCATATTCTCCTCTTTAAACAAACACAGAATTACCTCGCGCGTGAATACCTCCGCGTTGAAGTCCCGCACGGTTTCCCGCCAATCCGCGCGCGCGTCTTTCGTCGTCAAGGCGGAAGGCGCCGCCGTCAAGGCGGAAGGCAGTAGACCTGTCTGGTGGCCTGGAGTCGAAGCCCCGGCGCACTTGGACGGCTCCTTGCCGGGCGACTATGGCTTTGACCCGTTGGGCTTGTCCGTTGACCCAGAGATGAGAAAGTGGATGGTCCAAGCCGAACTCCAACACGCTAGATGGGCGATGCTTGGTGTTGCCGGTATGATTGGCCCTGATTTCGCCCCGTGGGACACTCCGTCCTGGGTTGATGCCGGTAAGTTTGAGTATTGGGCGCCGGCTGGTCCATTGTTCTTCATCCAAATGGCGATGATGAACTGGGCTGAAGTCAGACGCTGGCAGGACATGAAGGAACCGGGGTCCATGAACCAGGATCCGTTATTTAAAATGGAGAAGTCGAGCGACGAGGGCACGGACGTTGGTTACCCGGGTGGCTTGTTTGACAAGCTCGGCTATGCGAAGAAGGAGGATTTGGACGGGTTGAAATTGAAGGAAATCAAAAACGGTCGTTTGGCGATGGTCGCTATTGCTGGCTGCTTCGTCCAAGGCGCGACTACTGGCGTGTCTCCGTTGGACAACTTGAGCGCGCACATGACGGACCCGGGTGCCGTGAACATCTTCAACTAAGTTTTTTTATCGTGAAAAATGCTTGCGTGAATTTATAAGAAGTCACATCATCATGTTTTATAAATCAATATAGTTAGAGAGAGAGAGAGATTTGGTGAATAAATGAACGCGTGCGTGTTGTAAAAAAATTTTGCTACAGGAGCACATGCTAGGAAAACAACAATAATAATACATCATAACTCGTCTTGGTCGGCAAACTGACCGGTTCTTTCGATCCCACTCGTTTTTATCCCAGTTTCTGACTTTTCAATTTCCATGTACGTCTCTAAATCTATCCCTTTACACGCCTCTCGTGTACATACTTTCATGAATATGTCGTCCATCATCGCTTTTTCTTGTGCTTCACTCATACTCTTTGTACTGCTGCTATCGTCGTTTTTCTTCTTGTTCTTTTCTACAGTCTTGGCGTAACTATACATTAACCGTTCTATTTTCTCCTCGTACGTGCCTATAATCTCTCGACATGCGCTTTGCATCTGCGGTGGTGGATAATTATACGTGACGAATCGCTTCACCTCCGAGCATACGTTTGTCATGCTTTCAATGACCACTTCTTCCGGACCGATGAACTTAGACTTGTCTCTGATATCTTTCTCGATTTCCATCAAAGTTGCGTTACAGGCCACGCACGTGGCTTTGTCCCCAACTCTTTTCGAGGACAATTTTGCGCCATGAGTAGTAGTGATCGAGAATACGAACAGCAGAAGACACGAAAAGATGACCGACGATGATGACGAAATCATCGTCGTACCGACGAACTTGGCGAAGGAGGAGGATACTTTTTCTTGCGTTCGCAATGACGATTTTTCTTTTCAGAGTTTCTTTTTCTTTTCTGCCGCTCGAGACAAAAAATCTCTTGGTTCATTCTCTCGAAACGATATAACAAGAAAAGAACATGAAGCGAACGAGAAACGTCGACGACGATGCAAATCCAGCAGAGGTGGGTCCACAAACGGGAGGTGCTGACAATCGACAAAAGAATTATGATGTCAACGAAGCCACGTTAGTCGCGAAACATTACTCCCAAAGACAGAACCAAAATTTGGAACAAAGAAAGCAGTCTCCGATTTATAACTTAAGGTGTTTGAACAACTTTGTGAAGTCAACTCTGATACAAACGGTGACGAAAAAGAAAGACCGAGTGATGGATTTAGCCTGCGGAAAGGGTGGGGATTTAGGCAAGTTTAAGAAGGCTGAGATTGGGTATTACTGTGGAATTGATATTGCCTTAGAATCCGTTCGACGAGACGCCATACAGAGATACAACAAAGGCGACTACACATTTCCAGCGACGTTTATTGCCGGCGACGCGTTCGTCCACGACTTGGAAGACGTTCTGGGAGAAAACGTGAAAGGTCTATTTGATGTTGTGTCTTGTCAGTTTGCCATTCACTACTCGTTTTCGACGGAAAAGCGTGCGCGGAAAGCGTTCGAGAACATCAGCAAAGCATTGCGCCCGGGCGGGCACTTTGTTGGGACGACGGTCGATTCGAACGTTTTAGTGAGAAATTTACGACAAACAGACGGTTTATTATTTGGTAACGATGTCATCGAAGTCAATTTCGACGAGAAACATAGCAAGAAAGAGTTTTTACCGCCTGGTTTTGGTATCGAGTATTCGTTCACGCTCGAAGACGCCGTGACCGATTGTAAAGAGTCTTTGGTTCCTTTAATTACTTTTGCCGAGTTAGCGAAGGAATACGACTTAGAAATCATGAGGTGGACGAACTTCCACCAGTACGTGCACGAAATGCTGAATCTGCCCAAAGAGGGCAAGTATCGATCCGTGCATGAGTTATGGTTCCACTTGATGCAACCGCCGGGTGGGCGCGTGGATGGAAAATCGATGGTGCCCAGAAACGCAGAAGGTCAATCGCTTCTCTACGCCACCGCCGTGAAGCCTTTGAACAAGTCTTTAAATGCAGCATTGACAGAGCAAGAGTGGGAAGCCGCTGAATATTACACGACGTTCATTTTAAGGAAGAAAACAAAAGCAAGTACGGCGGAAGAGGCGACGAAAGAAATACAAAAGGTAGTGAATGAAAGACCGCCAATCCCGAAATTGAAACCGTTATCGGCAAAAGATGTTCTCGTTTTAGAAGGTGCTGCTTAAGAAGAAAACCATATATTAAATAGTCGTAATTAATAGATTTTGTATTCGTACGTAGTAGTATGTAGTAGTGTATTTTAGTATGTAATTGTGTTTCTCATGGTATTGTTGTTACAGATTTTTCTTCTATGTTCTCGATTATTTTCTATGTTGTGTTTCTCTTTCTCGCGCTTCTTCTTCTCCTATTCTTTTCTCGTGCATGTTTACTGGACGTAGTCCAACGTGTTCAAATCCACACCTTGTTGTTTAAAGAAGACTTTGGTTTGTTCTTTATCGCCCATCTTCTTGTCCACCCACGATTTCACGAGGAAGAGGTTGTCTGTCCATCTGTCGGCTGCCAAGCGCATAGTGTCCACGCCCTTCGCAACAGATTCTTGCAACTCTGGATTGCTCTCTTGGAGCTTCGCGAGCTCTTTCAAAACCTTCGCATTCTCATCTTTCGCCGCCTGTAACGCCATCTCTGCGTTCTTTCTGTCCTGCGCCGATGATTCTGCGTCATTCTCTTTATTCTTCGACTTTTCGTTTTCAATATCTTCGTCAAGCTGCTTCAGCTCTTTCGCCAACTGCTTCAACGCTTCATCGCATTGGTTCCCATTCTGTTCTAACTTGGTCGCGTGTTCGCTTGGAAAGGACCAGTACCAATTAGTCGTTCCGATTTTATCCATTTTAACTAAATCATCATCCACTAAAGAATTCAAAATTTCGTGGACGGATTGCAAAACCACGCCTTTCTTCGACGCAATCTTCTCAATGTCTTTCAATAGGAACGGCTTCTTCTCGTCGTGAAAAATTTGAAGGATTATCTCTCTCTTATCGGCCACGGATTTTCCTTTCGCCATTTTTACACCAATATAAGTATTTCACGCGGCGAGATTTTCTCTCTTTATCTCTCTCTTTATCTCTCTGTATGTGTGTGTGTGTGTGTATGTGTGCGTGCGTGTCGCTTAAAGGTATCGCCTCTTTTGTTTGTTTGTTTGTTTGTTCTTGCAAAAAATTTGAAAAAACGGGAGGTGGGAGGGAAGAAGAGAGCCACCCACCTTTTCATTGATGGAAAACCCCTCCACCACCCAAAAAGAGAGAGAAGAAAAGGATAACAGAGATTTTCCTTCGTCATTCGTGGCGCCACAAAAAAAGGAAAGAAAAAACAAGAAACGACGTAATCATTTGCCGTTTCTGAACATGTTCACGTGTACTATCGCGTATACGCACCCGTGCAAGTGCTGCCAAGGCACGGGAAGAGTTTCTTCGCAACTGCAACAACAACGATTGCAGTCTTCCGCTCCTTCGGTGCCGAGTGGAAGTGCGACGGCGCTGACCTCATCGTCGTCAAAATCAACATCATCGTTTTGGACGAAAAGAGGAAAGAAATCAACATCAACAACAAAAGGAACGCGCCGTTTGACGACCGCTTCGGCAAAGAATGTGAGTAAAAAGGACGACGAAGAAGAAGAAGGAAAAGAAGAAGAGCATAGCAGAAGGATCGAAGCAGGGACAACGACGAAACCAAAATCGAGACGCACATTTCTTTCGAGAACAGCAGCAGCGTTTTGTGCTTTGATTTTTGCACGCGCGGCAGACGGGAATAAAACCAACGCCGCCTTTGCGTTGGAAGATAATGAGTGCATCGAATGCGGCGGTACTGGCATCGTTCCGTGCGATATGTGTGGTGGTACCGGTAAATGGAAAGCGTTGAACAGAAAACGTGTGCAGGACACGTACGAGTTTACCGAGTGTCCGCAGTGTTACGGCAGAGGCGTGAGAGTCTGTCCGGTATGTTTTGGTACAGGCGAGAGAAACGTGAAGGGATTATTACGAAGAGGTGAAGCGACTGAAATGGTCAAGGCCATGCAAAGAGGCGAGTTGAAACCTGGGGATACGAAGGCGTTGATTCAAGCTGGACGGGATCGAAAGCTGCAGTTGAAAATTCAATCCGCCGCTAATACGGCCGAATCCATCGCTCAAGAAGAGTTTTAAACGAGAAGAAGTTTTGTATTAGCAATACCTATATGTAGCGAGTTACTACTTGTATTAGAGAGAAACCAACCGCGTTGATGAATTTTATTTCTTTCTTTCTTTTTTAAAGATGTATTTGTTCGCGTGCAAAATGTGGGGTTTGTGGCGAGAGAGTTTGATGATTTTGTTCTCCTTTTTTGGACATTGGAAGGCACCTTTTTTGTTCTTTTCTCCATCTCCCATCTCGAGATCTCGAAAAAATTTCACCTTTTTCGTGACGTCAACACGTTTCTCGTCCAGAGAAAAGAAAAGAACTTCAAACAAAAAACGGACCAGACGCGCTTCCCTCGCACCAAACGGTCTAAGACCCGATCTCGCCGAATATTCGAGAGTTTTAGCACGAATAGCCTCTCGATCTCTCGATCTCAATTTCCTCTCATCCGTGAGAGAGGAATTAAAGGAGAGGAAGAGTGCGTAACGCAACGCACGAACGAAGATGGCGACGAAACAGCACAATCCAAATGCGACGAGTCTTTCCCAAGTCCCGTCGCGGGAAACTACGCAACAGCCGCGCCAACAACTCCAACAACCAAATGGGACGACGACAACAGCGATCAATGGAATGAATACAGGTATGGATCATCAGTGGGCACAAGCTTACAGCGCTGCGATGTATAATCAACAACAAAAAGGAGGAAAGGTCACATCCGGATTAGCGCCACCTCACTCTCCTTTTCTGAACAATCCTCACTTGGTCACAAGTTTAAACAATCCGGCATTTGCCACGCAATTACTCATGGCAACGAGTGCACTACAACCGCAAGCGAATGCAATGTCTCCAGACATGGCAGCGGTAGCAGCTGCTGGTATGATGATGGGAGGGCCCCCTTTATATTCGCACTCTCAACAAAATCCATCTTCAGCCACACGACAAAAGGCAACAGCTGTGAAAACGGGAGGTCAGGGTGCTCAAACAAAATCATCCACGTTAAACCACGCCAACCCGACGACGACGAGCAACAACAACAACACAAACAAAGATAGGAAGAGAATGAGTAGTAGTGCTACTACTACTACTACTACGACGACGACGACGACGATGACTCCTATTAGCAACCAAATCAACATCAATAACAACGCAGCAGCTGTAGCAGCACCGATAGCAACTATTCACATGAATAAAACCACCCCCACGCTGCCTTCTTCGACGACGACCACGGACGACCGAGAGTTGAAACGGCAAAAAAGGAAACAGTCCAATAGAGAGTCGGCGAGACGTTCTCGACTTCGAAAGCAAGCGGAAACGGAGGAATTAGGCAACATATTAGACCGGTACGCTACAGAAAATTTGAAACTGAAAGAAGCAGTGGAAAAGCTCGCTTCAGAGCGCGACATTCGTGTCGAAAACGAACGTGTGCTCGCAAAGTGGATTAAAGACAGTGGCAACAAAGTTCCTGAGCTGAAACAGGTGGAGAACCCGTTCTCGGTCTCTTCACTTGAAGTTTTCACCAGCACTACTACCAACAACAACAATAACCATAACGACGGAGTGTTGACTCGCTCCGATACCACCACGAATAGCGGTGGTGAAGGCACGAATAACTCCACCGATGGATAAAAGTCATCGCGTGTGTTTTCCTGTGTACCAAATACAAATATTCCCCCCGGTTGTAATTTTTTTATCAAGGTTTGACTTCATTTTAACTATGTAATTAATCATGATGCGACTTTGAGTTCGCTTACTCCAAAAAACTCGACTCGACGTCGTTACAAAAGTTTTCATTCATCAAGCACTCAATTTTGTCAATAAAAACACACGTACTTATAAATTGAACATGGTCGACGACAATGACGCGGCTGCTGCGATACAGACGCTCGTTGAAATAGCGCAACTTAATCCCACGCAAGCTCGAAATGCTTTGAAACATTACGGAAACTCTTTAGAAAATGCGGTAAACGCCTTTTTCAATGGCTCTTTACACTTTACCGAAACCGATGGAATCAGACTCCCCGACGACGATAACGACGACGACGACGACGACGATATCATTGATAGAGAAGAAGATGAAGAAGATTTAGTCATGATAGATAGAGACGGGCACGATAGAAGAAGAAGCGGAAACGTTAATAGACGTGGTCATCAACAACAAGAAGAACGAAGGAGAAGCGATACAATGAATCAACAACAACAACAACAACAACTCGTGCCTTTACTTCCTGTGCGAGCAGTGTTTGGTCTTCTCTCCGTGGCGGTGAAAATTACGAACGCGATTTTATCAAAGATATTACCTGCGAACGTTTTGAGCTCTTTGTCGCGGGCGTTTCGCGCGCACCGTCTCAACCAACGGTACTTAGCCGCCAGTGCTAGAGGAAGAGGGGTGGTTGGACGAACGAGAGCTGACCCGATCGAAGCAGCGAAAGAGTTTCGAAGAACGTTTATAAACGAGAACGATGGAAACTGTTTGATAAACTTCGTCGAACTTTCGCACTCGGACGCGATGCAAATGGCAAAGTCAGAATATAAACTGTGTTTCGTGTACTTGCACTCGCCGAGACATGATGACGCACTAGATTTCTGTAAAGACGTCTTGAATGATCCAAACGTTGCGAGTTTTATCAATGAAAAATTCGTTGCGTGGGGAGGCGACGTTTCGAATTCGGACGCGTTATTGCTTGCGTTAGGCGTCTCACCATTGTCTTTTCCGTACTGTGCATTGTTCAATTCTTCTGGTTCGCGTATTTCGCTTGTCGTATCGGTCGAAGGGTATTGCGATAGTGACGAACTTCTTGAAGTTTTGGAAAAGTCCATCGAAGAAGCTTCAAGTTCAATGAGCGAGGCGCGAACTCGAAACGAAGCCGCCGAAAACGACAGGTTATTGAGGGAAGAGCAGGATGTGGCATTCAGGGCATCGTTAGCTGCTGATGTTGCGAAAGAAGCGGAAAGAAAGCGAGAGATAGAAGAAGAGGAAGCGCGCTTGAAGGAAGCTGAAAACAAACGGTTAGAGAACGAAAGAATCGAAAGCGAAAACCGTCGCAAAAAGGAGGATCGTGCACTCGCTTTAAAGAATCGCCGGAAAGAAAAAGCTATGCGTTTAAAATCAGAACCAGAAATGAGCGTCGCGGAAAATGTTACTAAAATTGCGTTTCGCATGGCCGATGGAAGTCGCGTCGAGAGGCGTTTTGCTTCGCAAGAGTCTACTTTGAATGATGTGTACGATTTCGTGGACACGCTTGAAAACGTTTCGGAAACTAAGTATAGTCTAGTATCAAATTTTCCTCGAAAAGTGTTTCACCGAACGGACGAGCTGTTGATTGAAGTGTCAGAATTGTCCTCCAACGGTGCCATGCTTTTCGTTCAATCGGAAGAAGAACAATAAAAAGAACAAGAGAGAGAGCTCATTTTTTTTTATTGTAAATACCTAAAAGCACAAACAAACAAAAACTCCTCCAGAACAAATGACGACGACGACGACGACGACGCTCTGTCTTCCGTCGATGAGAACGCGCGCGATGTCATCAGCATCTCGCGCGAACTCTTCATTGCTGGTCGTCGAATCTTTACAACAGAGTTGGCGGCGGCGGCGGCGGCCCAATTTTAGAAGAAGAAAAGACGAACACG
>MDTC01057897.1_pt1 | contig 17839 bp, 29 predicted proteins | sample 811181 | NCBI WGS metagenome assembly MDTC01 (sample SAMN05326644, study PRJNA326480) | marine metagenome | isolation source: seawater | place: Pacific Ocean: North | collected 2011 | reverse complement strand
GTTCGGAAGCAATTCGGGTGGGTGTCCAACCCCTAAGTTCTGCTACCATGTGTAATGATAGTAGCAAGCACCCTCTTAAACCTTAGTCTTCGTCATCGTCATCATCGTCATCGAAACTATCAAAGTCTTCAACATCAATGTGAATTACACAATCAGAATCTTCTCGGCAACCTTCACAGTCACACACACTTTCTCTAAAATCGTGCCAGAGTTCAATCATAGTGGTTGCATCGGTGCGTGGTTCAACTTTAAGTATTGCTTGGTTAAACAAAGCATACAATTCAACATATTTTTGCATCTCTGCAATCCAAAACAAATCTGCCATGTGCAACCTATGTCGCAGGAACTACTTGAAAGTTCTTATTCAAGCCTTGTAGTCTTTGCCAGCAGCACGAATGCTGATAACGGAATCCATAGAAATCATGCGGAAACCGCCCTTTTGCATATCGTAAATCGTGAACAAGTTTCGACCACGGCGAGCCTTCTTGCCGCCCAATGGGTCTGTGCCTGTTGGCTTGTAGTTCTTACCGATACGGCCAACGAGGGTTCGCTTTTCACCGTTGGTTCGCTTGATGAAAGTTACGGAAACGATTTTACCTTTGGAAGCATCCAGAACCTTTTCGACATCATCACGCTTCATGTAATCTTCTGCTCCGAATGGGACTACATCACGAAGGGTGCGGAGATTCCAGCCAACCATAGCAAGTGAAGCAGCACCAACGACTGTTCCAACTGCAACGGCTTTCCAATCTTTCTTTGTGAGTTTAACTACGGCGTAACCAAATCCACCAAAGCCGATAACAGTTCCAACAAGTCCAAGTGCGGGCATCATAACAAGATTGGTGTTGTTCTGATACTTAAAGATTTTCATTCTTTTGGGACATGATGGAAATACTCTTCAATAATTCCATTGACTCTGGCGACACTTCCTGAGTCCCCTTCTTGAAGGTTGTTAATCAATCTTTGAATGGCTTCAATTTGAGTTGCTAATGACTCTTTGTTACCACGAATGTTGAAGTAATCTTTAACATCTGAAACTTTCCAATGTCGATTGGGTTTTATACCACGGGTCCACATCTTCAAATCACGAACTGAAAGTGTTAGGTTCCACCAACCCGGATTGACTGGTGTTGTGCTGGTAGTCCAATCGTTCCAGAATTGGCTGTCAATGATTTCTACAATTTGGTTGTCACTCATGCCTGAATCTTCGGCTGAAAAGAAACGGTTGGAATCTGCCCACTCGTCGAGTTCTCCGTTGTCAATACTACGTTGGATGTATTCTTCAAAAGATTCTTCCATATCCCAATCCAATTCATCCTTGTAATATCCTTGATAGTCCAAGTAATCTTGATACATGATTCGGAAGGTTTCGTCTTTCATACCTTGTGTGGTATAGTTCGACTACTTAAAACCTTTGGATTAGGGCGTGATGTAACTATCAAGTTCTGCACGAAGTTCTGCTACGGCTTCCTCAGCCTCTTCAAGACTTGATGTGCCTGTAATCACACACTTACCAGATGAGAAAATCAAACAGACACCACTGGTTTCAGCCAAGCGGTAAATGAGTCCGGGGAACTGTTCTGGTTCGTATTCGCTGCGGTCGAATGGCAACGACAAACAAAGGTTACGAAGTGAAAGGGTGCTACCGTAGTCAGTAGTAATCACAATGTTGGAAACCTCAATGTCTGATTCTTCAAAAGGCCAAAGACTAAACTTGGCTTCATTCAAATCATCGTGAATCATTTGCATAGCGGTAACTACATCTTCGTAAGCCTTTGCACCTGTGGCTACACACTTTCCACTGTTGAACAAAAGCAAGCAAAGTGTTGGTGCTGTGGGTCCGTGAGTTGCAGGGCTGATGCGATAAACCATACCGGGGAATTGCTCTGCTTCATAATCTACATCCAATTCGGCAGAGACCGCATAAAGGTCAATGCTATTCGTCAATCGTGTTCCAGCCACCATGTTCACAACTTTAAAGTCCGAGGTCATACTCTGGTTAGTGTGTATTCACCCATATAAACTTGAAGGTAACCTTTATGCACACTTAGGACACACGCCCATTTCTCTGGGGTAGGTGTGGTCACAAACAGCACAAAGTTCTAAGCCCAAAAACTCTCGTTGGAGACGTAAGGCATCTAACTCTTCAACTGGCTTAGAAGTATTTTTCCACTTCTTATCTCGTTTCTTCAATCGCTTTTTATTCATGCTAAAACACCGTGGTCTAACAAATCCTGAAGGGTTTGTGATGTAAAATTATTGAACTGCAAATGCTCTTGAAGCAGTTTGTGAACTATAATGTCAGTTAATTCCAAAGAAAAGGTGGGGTTGAATAGTTCCAGATAATCCATGAGTTCTCGGTGGGCTAAATGATAACCTATCAAAAGTTCAATAATCGTTAAGACCATGTGTTGCTCGGTTCCAAAATGATTGTCGAGAATCTCTTCAACGGTAGATGTATATTCATCGCCTAAAAAGAGGAGCGATTCAACTGGAAACATTTTGATACCAACCTATAATGGAGTTTTTAGATACTTAAAACCTTGTGAAAATAAAATGGGACGTATCACTCTGGCAAGCCATTTCGACCGTTTCCCTTTTTGTGTTCTTTGAAGCCGCCCCTATGCTCGGAGATGCACAATACTTACAATATGTTTCGATAATTTACTTCTCCATAACGTAATCTTGTCCTAATAAGGGTAAAAATCGTAGTTATTGTTGGCGAACTTCGTTATCCTAACAGAACCTCCTCTGAACAATTATTCTTATGTTCAATCAACTATTTAAAGATGAAGGTTAAGATGGTTTTAAGTAGTTGAGCGTAACAATATAATTCATGTATTGGGTCGATGAATTAACACAGTATCTCCAAAACAAGATTTTCGTGGGCGGTGAGAGCGTTGTGGAAGCCTTCAGGTCTGGGAAGATATTTGATGATGAAGAAGTAAAGATGTGGAGTATGGGTGCTGACGACGAAACTATACTAACTCCTATCCTAATGTCTCGTCTCGTAAATTATTTTGCTTTAAAAAGTGGTCTGTATTTAGAGGTTGAGGAGTTGATTAAGCCAAAACACGGTGAGCCTTCGGAAGTTGATGGTATTTATGTTGTGAACGACGAAGAATCTGAGGAACTTAGACGTGCGATAAGACTATCCAACGAGACTGAAGAAGACTGTTGCTATATCATCGGTTTATCCAAAGACAGGGATAGTGTAATTCCACTTTTTAATCAGTTAATTTGGTTGAGTAGTTTTGGGCATCTACATTCAAGTCTCGGTCCTACCCCAAACTTTTCAACTATGCTGCCAGTCACCTATGCCGAGTTGGGTGTATTTCCTGCTCACCTAAATCTTCATGTTGAAGAGATGATGAAAACACTTTTCACAAATACTGAAATCGAGGGTAATCTAAGATGGGATGTGGATGTGGGGTATAATGAAAGTGGGGACTGGTTCAACGAAGGAGAAGGTAATTGTAAGGGGATGCTGGGTTATGCTTTGAAAGTTTCTAATAACCATTCAAGGGTTCAAACAATCAATTGGGCAAAGTTTCCTGTATCGTTGCTTTGATGTTTGATATTTGACACTCTGGACACCACCATGTTGTTCTCTTGTCTGGAGTTTCGTGACGGATGATTCGATGTTTTTCTGGACACATAGATTGCGAATAACACAAAAACTTGAACTGATAATCTCCAACTGTGCCATCAGGCATAACGTAATCTCTAATGGTGGCTCCACGACTCTCATACGATGCTTTGATAACCCAACAAGTTTGGTCATAAATGTCAATCAATTGAGCATCCGAAAGTTCTGATACCAGTAACATTGGTGATATTTTGGCTCGGTAAAGAACTTCGGCTTTGATGTAATTTCCAATCCCTGCAACCACTTTTTGATTCATCATGGCTTTAGTGATGTTCCAATGGTCTTTACGGCGGAAACAAGAAATAAACTCTGATTGTGTGGGTGGGTCGGATAACATATCAGGACCCAATTCTTTGTTTAGTTTGTGAGTGAGTTCGGGTGATTGAGAGCCTTTTTTAGATGCGAACACACGGAATGTTCCAAATCTGCGAGTATCTTTATAGTTCCAAATAGACCCGTCAGAAAATTGGAAAGATAGCATGACGTTGCCTCTTTTCGGCCAATAATTTCGCCAAGTTCCACTCATACCAAGCGTATGCCAGACTTCATAATCACCGAAGTCGAACCAAATAAACTTCCCTTTACAATTCACACTATTGACTTCAAGACCCTCGGAGAGTTCAGAAAGAAAATTAGAAACTGCCGTAGGGTCGCCTCGAAATTGTTTGGCTCGATAAGAATCAACATGAAACTCAATGTGGTTCAAAGTTTTATTCGCCATTCCAGAATCCAATCTTTGAGTAATTCTAAGAACTTCTGGTCCTTCAGGCATAGTCTTGATAGTGTAAATCACTGTATTAAAGGCTATGAAAATAGTTTTTTTGTAAAACTAAAACGAGAGTGGCTTCAAGACCCTATGTAGGGTTTTATTTTAGCCAAATAGTTCCAATAATGAGAGTTGGTGGCCTGATTCTTGACGACATTTAATGCAAATGAACACTACGGTATCTTGCTTGTATCTGTCTGTTGGCAAGGGATAAATGGCTCTCCATCCATCATAGTCCTCGATTGCTATGTCAAATACCTCTTCGTGGTCGCTGGATTTTTTGATTTCTTTCCAATTAAGAAACAAGGATTTACCGTGAATAGGACAAAAGGCTCTGATGTATGTTTGAACGTCTCCTCTCTCTTCCCAATAGGAACGAGTTGGAAGATATTCAATCGGTGAAATCAAATCCAACAAATCTTCTTCCATCATATTTTGCTTCCAATTTATAGGAATCACGACTAAACCTCTGGATTTTGAAATGGCTCTTGGAAATACATGGATTCTGCGATAGACTCTGCAAACTCCTCTTCTTGGTTGCTGTTATCGAAAGGATAGATGTCTTCCATATCCCAAAGTTCACACAATAAATGACCGAGTTCGTGCCAAACTGTTGTGGCTACCGCAGTTTCCAATGACACTCCGTATTGGTCAGCAGATTCTCTAATTGCATCAGAAGATAACATGATGATGGGAATATGGCTGGCCGTTTGACTTCGGAAACGTGCTACATGGCTACTACGGCCAAAAGCCCCTGCGGAGACAAAAACAAAGTGTGGCTTCGTATGCAACTGAAAAGTTTCAGGTAAATCTGTTCGAGATTGATACTGAGAAACAGCAGATTCGGCTAAAGAAAGCATTTCTGAGTCTGGAGTAATCAGACCGTAAGTTTCATCAATGCCTTCGATTTCGATTTCTAATTGTTCATCATCATAACTTTCGGCTTTCATTATTTTGTCCTCTTCACCGGGTTCAATAATTTCGTTGCCAACGTATTTGTATTCTTCTCGCCAAACACAACCACAGAGGTTACAACCCACAGCCGAAGTAATTATCCCACCCTCTTCGTGTTCTGGAGTATCAGATTCAATGCCGGCAGCCTCACCGCACCAGACACATTCAAATGGTTCCAGAGAAAGGTCCTCTTGCAGTTTTATTTGAATAATTGGTTTGGTAACCCAATTTAGCAAATCTTGGGTTTCCACAGAAGGTTCTTCGGCTCGGAATTGTTTGACTACTGCCCGAATATCGTCAGAATATCTGGCGTTTTGTTTGCCAGCCTTAGTAGCGGCTTGCTTTTGTTGCTTGGCCTTAGAGTAAAGGTTCTTTTGCTTGAGTGCTGCAACGGCTTTGGCTGGGAAGTAGGGTTCTCCAGTGGTCGAAGACTTTTTGCCTGATGCAGTTTTCCACTTTTGTTTGCTCCAATCCGAGAGGTCTTGTTGCTTTTTAGTTTTGGACCCTTTGTAGGGTTGGAGACCTTTCTTTTGACAAGCAGCCTCATACTGACGTTTGAGTTCTTGAGACTTTCGAGCCGACCATTGACCCGCCTTTGTTCCCATGATGGCTTGTTTCTTGATTTTGTTTTTGAGTTTCCTACGAATCTTGGCTTGGGCTTTGCCGTAGGTAGCATCATAGTTATCTTCAGCCGACATCATAGTTGGTTCAAACAACATAAGAACATCTTCTGCTTGAACATCTCCAAGAATGGCTGGAACTGCGTGTTTGTCTATCTCGTTGAGATATGTGGACCAAAAATCTCCTCTAACAGAAATTATGTAGTAACCTTCCAAATCAATTGCCAAAAGTTCTCCGGCATCTTCTGGTAAATACTGCTTCATAGGTGCGCCCATCGTTAATGCCCCATAAACTTTACGAACTGGAACTGTGGCAAAATCACTTTCTTTCATGGATTCCCCATTATTGAAATGGGTATCAAAATACATTCCATAATTTTTATTTGTGCCTTGTAGATACCCTATTTCGCCTATTTTTTCTGTGCCATAATTTGAACTGGTAGCACGATACATGGTAAGCGGAAAATCAATGCGATAAATGGTGTCTGTATCAGTAATATCGTGAATAGTTTTAGCATGAACTACGGGAATGTTTGGATATTTGCGAAGTAGGTCATCTACATATTCTTGATTCTTAGCCTCATAGTTGTCTTCGGCTTCAAAACTTTCGGGTGTTTGTTGTTCTAACCATTCTGGTTTGTAATCGAGAGTCTCCCAGAATCCTAAATCTTTCCAATCGGAAACTCCATAGGGTGTCCAAGCATCATAGTATTCTTTCTCGGAAGGAACATAAACCCAAGCGTGAGCGACCTCTCCTCCGTATCCAGCGATATTTTGTATTTCATGGGGTATCCCATCTTGAGCAAGATACTCAGACATTTCTTGAGCAAAATGCACACAGTTGTATTCGTGCAAATCCTCGTCGTAATAGTCATCTCCCATTTCATTAACAATTGCTTTAGCAACACTACCTGCCCAATAATCATCTTCGGCTTCAGCCCCTAAGTTAATAGGCAAACAATCATAGCAAAAAGTTCCGGCTTGAATAGTTGTCAAACCTTCAGTTGTGTTGCATTCACAACACCTTCGAGTTTCGGATTCCCATTCAACGTCTTCCCATTCTGGTTCAGTCTTTTTCTTTGACTTCTCGTTCCATTCTATTTCTTCTTGCCATTCGTATTCGGCTTCCGAGACTTTCGGCTCAGATGCCTCGGCTGCTTCTTTCTTATGCTTTCTGAAGTGAGAATCAATGCTGGCTCGATTATATGCTGAGATGGTTTCATCACAAAGGGGGCAATCAACGGTGAGTCCAAACTTTTGTAGCGTTAAGTCACCTTGCGATTTTACTGTTTCCCAATTGGATGAGTATTCACAACTAAGGCATCTGTATCTTTGTCCTTTACTGCTGTGGGTTTTCCAAAACAAATCCACGTTACCGCAATCTGGACATCCAAGGTCCCCGTAAGCATCATTGTGTTCTCCAGCATCAATTTGTGAGCGAAGTTGTGATTCTGTGGGCGCATTATCGTAACCCAAATCAACCCAGTTACCTTCAGGTAACCAGTCAAAACTTTGTGGTTCAGCACTCATTAACAAACATGAGATGTTTCTGATACTTAAAGACTAATGTATCAACCATACATGAAGTCTGAATTGTCTGGGGTGTCTTCTTCAAAAACTTTGAAAATGTTATTCATTATTTGAGATATAAAATCTGACAGGAAATACATCAGCAGAGTTTTGTTAATGGATTCTTGTTTTTCTAAAATGTATGAAGTTAGATTCAGTCCAACTTGGCCGAGACGTTCTTTGAAACTTTCGGGAGTCATGCCTTCAGAATCTGGACCCGATTCATCAAGTGGAAATTGTGCTATAAAGATGTCCAAAACTTCAGGCTTGACTACACCTCGGTATGTTTCATCATTTTCTTCTTCAACTTCCTTGAACAAAATCTCTTGGATTCTATCAAGTTGGCGGGTTACTTGTGCATCAGTTAGTCCAAATTGATTTGACATTTAATCACCATACTGCCTTTAGAGGTCTCTTTTCTTCTGTGCTATAAATGCGACCTTCACGGCGACCATAGAAGAATAAATCTGCGGTATATTTGGCATCAGAACCACAGTAGTCCAATACCTTTTGATGCTGACCGGCTGCCCAATTTTCTGGAGCCTCGGCAGCGTTCATCAGTTTCGACTCCGAGAGTCCAAACGTGCCTTGAATCAAGTGCTGGAGTTTGTGTCGTGAACCTGTTGTGTCACGAAGATATTGACAAATATCGAAGTGTTTAGGAGTCAATAATTTGATGTGACCGTTTGGAAGTTCCTTTTCAGTCGGGGCATCTAAAAATAAGCGTAAATTGGTGGCTACGGTTTTTCCGCAACCACCTGTTTTAAGGCTCTTAGAAATAATCGGCAAATCGAATGTCCCTCCGTTCTTGGTAATCAACTGATAACCAGAGTAATACCATTCTTCAAGGTCGAAACCGAGGTCTTTAAAATCATTGATACTTTGGTCCGAATCGTTGAGATTCAACGAGTCTGGGTCTGACACATAATGAAACAATGATTGTCTATGGTGGTCATAAATACTGACACAAGAAACTTGCCAACCCGATGGGTCTTCAAAAGTCAAATTATCCTCAGACATATCAAGATTTTTCGTCTCAATATCGAGGGCGATAATCTTCATGTTTATTGCTATGGTATTACACCTACTTAAAACTACTTAATCATTCCTCGACGGGTCCTGAACCTGCTTCCAAAATGTTCACGTCTTTTTGGTTCAGAGTGTATTCGCCATCAACCAAAGTTGCATTGACGGTGCAACGCTTTTCAGTGACTTTGGTGACTACTCCTGTGACGTTCAACTTTCGGACTGGGAACTCTACTACATCGCCAACATTAACTGGGTCGGTGTTGTCTCGAAGTTCATCGAGTCGGTCTTTGATGGCTTGTAGTAGGTCATCGAGTTGGTCTTCATTCATAACTTCTATTTCAGTAAATACGTCGGTCATAATTAACCATAAGCGGAATCACCCACTTAAAGATACTCAATCAATAATGGTTCAAGAACCTTACTGACTGTATTTATTTCCCAACCATTACCTGCTAACGTGTGAAGGTGCGTTTTGGCGATGTTGTCTAATTTTATCTCCCCGTCTTTGAAACCCATTAACTTGAAACATTCTATTGGAGTTAATTTTCTTATGTTTGAGTAATTTTTACCATCATATTCTCCTATCAAACATTCATGGAGGGCGGATTTAACTGTGTAACTGACTCCCAAATCTTTGTTGTGCGTATAGTGATATTCTTTTGGAAATGAACCATAAGGCAAGCCAAACTGTTGATGCTTACTTCGGTTTTTATTTCTTCGAGCAACCGATACAATATCCTTTTCAGTGTCCACTATATCTTTCAGAAAAGTGGTTAATTTTTGAGGCGGTGGGAATGAATAAGTAGTGTGTAAATCACTTCTAATTCCTACAATATACAATCGCTTTCTGCTTTGTGGTGTCCCATAGTCTCTTGAAGATAATACTTGGTATTGAACATTATATCCGCTTCCAGTTAATTCACTCAAAATAGTATTAAATGTATCAACATGATTTGAATGAGTTAGTCCTTTGACATTTTCCAATAAAAAATACGATGGCTGTTTGGCCTTCAATAATCTAATTATATCATAGAATAGGGTCCCTCTAATATCCAGTTCACCTTTATGTTTCCCTGCTTGTGAGAATGGCTGACAAGGGAACCCTCCCAATAACAAATCAAAGTCTTCAAGTTCTTCGGCATCAATTTTTGTGCAATCACCGTAATTTTTGATACCTGAATGATTCTGTTCATAGCATTTAATGGCGTGAGGGTCAATTTCAGAATACCCTACACATTCATAATCGAGTCCCAACCTATTGAGAGCGAAAGAGCCACCACCATAACCTGCAAACATTTCAAATGCTTTTAACACAATTAACCTTAGTGGTTATCACTCACTTAAACTTCGACATTATCCGAAACGGGATTTCAGACCAGTTCATAGATTGACTGAACATCGGGTCGTTAGTGTCAATTGAATATATCATTATCTCACCGTAGTTTTTGGAATACTCCGTTTGGGTAAATGTCCATTCTTCTACGAGTTGTGAGAGTGGTATTGGTATAGAATCTTCACCTGAATACTTACGAGGATAATCGTTACCCGGTAGCAATCTACCTTCTTTCCAGCCTATTTGAAATATGTATTTATAGAGTTGGCGATTGCCAACAGAGACTTTCTGCCAGCCTACCAGATACGCCCTTTCAGAACCCATTCCTGTTGTGAAAACCCCTACCAATACATTTCCCTCGCCACGTAATAGAGTTTGTGCTAAATATACGTCGTGTTCTTCGCTCCCATCCTCGTGTAGCCAATCTTTCGTTTGAGAAAGCCAGATATATCTCTCGAAACCTTCAATGTCGTATTCTGCCCCATACACTTGTAACCACATATCCAAAGCAAGGGTGTTTGTGGGATAGCCGATACCTTTAAGCCCCTCATTTAAGGAATCAGCCATGTCTGCGGCTTTCATAGAGATACTCCCAATAGGTTGATAGGAAATTGAGTCCAGTTGAGAAGGTCCATTGAGTGTAACTCTTCAGGTTTTAAACTTAATGTCAATAAACTGATTTGACATTCTTCATCTAAATCCGTTTCCTCTACGGTCATACCCCAAAAATCAACCAGTTTTGCTACACTGTCAAACTTTTGTTCTCCGGGCGGGTGGTCCACGTCTTGAACTTTTGGTGGTTTGTATTCGTAAGAATCAATTCTGAATCGGGTATCAAATACAACATTACCTTCACCATCAGATTCAATCTGAAAATATGCTAAGATGTTGTAATTAGGGTTGTTAGCAGAACTACTGCGTGGAAAAGATTCCCCTTCGTTGGTGTTAAATAATCCAATCATTACTTTCGGACCATTCGTTGGATTTAGCAAATAATCAAACACGACTTTCTGGATGCGTTCGGCCATCCTTGCGTGAGATTTTGTTAGCAATATGTCGTCGCCAATTCGGTCTATGTTGGTTGTGGAGTCTTGATAAACTGTATTCAATATCAACGACTCATCTTCGAGCCATGTCCTCATGTAGCGTTGGATTGCTGACAACTCAGTTATGTCATCATCGCTCATTGAAGTTACAAAATCCATGAATTGACTCAAGGTGCCTTCAGAACCATCAAGAAGTGGATGTTCAGGCAAATCTGGAATCACAGATAATTGTAGTCGTTTCTGCTACTTAAAGACTTACCACTCTGAAATCGGATTGTCAAGGTGTTCCACAAGGCTACTCATCGGCCTCATCATTTCTGAGTCCTCTAACCAAATGTTGTCACAAATAGTTCTCTTGTAAATCCCAAACTCCGAAACTTCCCATGCGTAGTTCCAGCCACGAAGCAACACTTCGCCAGATTTGGTATCGCCTGTGGTTGTAGTCCAAACAACAAATGAACCTTCACGAACATATTTCTTCAATTGGTTGGGAGGAATCATGCGTTGAAACTTTGCCCATTGATGCGGGCGTAGCCCTTTGACTTCTAATGGGACAAGTGCTTCTAACACTTGCAGGTCTCCGACCAAACTTTTGTCACGGAAGTTCTTGAAGTTCTCCACGATGGGTGTTACCTTTTTGAATCGAAACCATTTGACAATGGCTACTTCACTTTTGACTCCAATGAGATTGGAACTTACCTTGTTGTGATTGTAAGAGCCTGAACCTCGGCTGCCCTCTCCACCGTAATAATCCACGATGGCCGTTGCGTGCGTGCGAGACCAATCTAATTCGGCCTTTGAAAGTGTGATGGTTTCAACCATTAGCCGTCATAAGCCGACTGAACTACTTAATGGTTCTTATCCACAAGGCCAACCTGTTTTTTTTAGCGTATCCAAGTTTGATGATGGCGGCGGTCTGCCCTCCATGATATTTGTCAAGGGCTGCTCCGAGGGTGGCGGCCTCTTTTGCATCTGGTGTTTGTTGAAGCCCTTTTCTCCGGAGACGTGAGTAAATGGTTTTAGGACCTAACCCGCCAGTTTTCTGGAGATACAAATCCAAATGTTCCAAAGTTTTTTCTGCATCCCATCTAATGTAATGGCTGGTATCTTCGCCCAAAATCTCTCGGAGTTTTAAAAGACCTCCTACATACTTCTGAATGTAAATCCCAAGTGTGTTGTAAGTTTCACCTTCTCGGTCTGCATAATGACCCCGCTTTCTCAACCAGTGTTCTGTTGGAAATCTGCCGTCTGGTTGTTGTGCTGCTATTGAACGACAAGTTTCAATGATTTCTTCTGCATCTGACCAGAATGCTGTTTGAATGATTTTATGTTCTGGTTTCTCAAAAACAAATGGTTCTATAATTCCAATGTAAGGTTCTAAAGTTTCGATGAGCCGTTCCTCTATGCAACTATCCCAATCCATCCCCAAAAAGTTAGGGTTGTCTGAATTGAAATCTTCTTTGGCTTGTCTTTTTTTCATGTATGCCTCATCAATGTTTCCCCAGATTTCAACATCAATCTGGCGACCATCTGGTGCTTCAAAATGAATGTCATACCAGCCACGGGCATAGTCAGAAGTTTCGGCATATTCTTCTGGATAAAGTTCACCCTTTCGATGTGTGATTCCACGAGAATAAAGAAAGTTTGAAAGTGAGGCTTCGCAACGACTATGCCACCGCATTCCATTTACTGATTCTGTGTATCTGGCTCGGTTTTTCATCCCACCTGCTGGGTTGTCAATGTCTTCTTGCATCTGTCCAAATTGTGGACCATACTTTCGGTCTGGATACTTGGCTCTAAGCACGTCGTAAGTAATTCCGTAGTCACTCATGTAACCGAAAATACCACCGTAATGAACAAACGGACCTTTGCGTATTTCATGGGCTGTGGGAACATAATCATAGTGAGCCACCATTTCATCAAAACATTGATACACCTGTTCAGGAGTCCAATGAATGTGACCGTTTGAAAGATTCTTTCTAATTCTACATTGTTCTTTCCATTCGGCTTTGGTCATACCGTATCGGTTACAGATTTTCTCAGCATTCCAACCATAAGCATACAATTTATGATAAATGCCTTCGGATTTTAGTCTAACAAATGTGAGTGCCTCGTAGCCATCCGACTCATAAAGTTCATCTAATTGTTTCAACAATTGTGACTCAGGGATGGGCTTTCTGGGCATCATATCGCCTCAGTGATTGAAATACACATCTGCTAAAGGCAATCCCATGTGGGTTGCCAGAACTTGAGCCATCTCTTCAACGGCTCGATTCATAACTTTGAGTTGTTGAACTAAATTATCTACTTCAGTTTCAAGACCCTCCATGCTGGCGACACACTTCTCGTGTTCTTCCTTTTGCCATTTTAGATTGTTTGATAATTCTTCTATGAGTAATCGAACCTCTCGGAACTCATCATCAATGTCTTGCTTGTTCAATTCCATGTCGAGACCTCCGTTACAACAACCATAGCATCACCCGGATAATTTTCAGTATCGTTGTTTGACCCAGACGTGTGAATCCGCAGGGTGTAGTTTCCTGATTGTGTGAGGTCCACTTCAAGCACAACCCTTTTGCTTTCTTGAGTATTCCAATACCATGTGTAGTTGTCGGGTCCGTAAAGACTAATGTTGCCGTAGCCTCGTTCACCATCTGTCGGTTCGTGGAATCGAGACCAAGTGTCGAACTTGATATTTGATGTTTCATTCAATTTGAAATCTGTGAGGTTGGCGATACTTGTGGGGTAACTTCCGTTGAATTGGTGTCCCCAAATCATCTCGAAAGTATCCATTTCTGGTTCAACGGTTGGGGTGGGTTCAGCACTTGAACCGAGACAACCACTCAATAACAACATTGGAATGATGACGGCAGACCAGAGTTTAGTGTTCATGGAATGACCTCCATTGGAACGTATTCGATTCGAGCATAACCGCAATCACGGCTGCAACGAATATACCACGCTTCTCGCATACCGTTGTTGGAGTTTTGAAGTAATTTCAAACTTACTGTTTGACAAATAGGGCAACTGCCGGTGGGCTGGCGATTCATAGTCAGACTAATGCAAACCACCTATTTAAACATCTTTAGATTGCTTTTTCAGATAATACTCTGTGAGTCCTAAAATGAAATTGACGAATAAAAAACAAGTCAAAATTGTAAATGCGAAACTCATTCTTCAACCTCAACTAATACCCAATTACAAACTGATTCACGACATTCATACGAGAATGTTTTGAAACCAAATACGGAATCTACGTGTTTGCTGATGTTTGAACTACTGCAATACTCACAAACGGTTCGCAACATCATGCTCAATAAGCACAAGCACCCATATAAACATCAAGATTCAAGGTATTGTCGAAGTGTCATAGCCTCAACCATTACTTTCGGAGTCGGACTCGGTATCGGACTGGATTCTGGGTCGGTGACCGAAGTAGTGTCCGTTACAGGAGGTGCGACAAATGTTTCGGAAAGCCGTGTAAGCATCCTCTCTTTGGCCTCAGTCCCTTGATTAGATTCATAAATGTCAAGACATGACTCACAAACTTCAAGGGTTCGGGCGACAGCATCATCGAGATATTTATCAGGCCATGACTCGGTGCGTTCTGCATCGCAAAGGAAGGGTGGCGAAACACTGTTACCAATGTGCAGTATCGGCGGTTGCCTTTTAGCCATTAAGCATCATTCCTCTTTGGATTGATACTCTGGGTGTTCTGGGGGCAATCGGTGGAGTCGTCTTTCAGCCATGTTCAAAATCAGTTTGGCGACGTTTTTGACACCATCGTTAAACCTTCGCTCGGCTACTTTGTCTGTGGTATCTGGAACAAGACTTTCCTTCAAAGTTTCCAATGTTTCAGCAATCACTTCATCATCCATGAGAGCGTTGAGAACTTCGTATTCAACATGGGTTACAGTCTTGGCTCTCAATACACATCACCATTCTCTTCGGCTTTCAAATCTTCATACGGTGCAGCAACTCGACGGTAAAGTTCAAGTTTGATACATTCAAGCACACCGACTATATCATTGATATGGCTGTATCGGGGTCCACCGTTGCGTTTAATCAAGGCAGAAATAATACTACTGATTGCATAATTCAAATGGCCTCTCCACGCTTCACCGCTATGGTAAAGGTCTTCCACCATTTCATTGATAAATGATTCATAATTGGGTCTTTCATTGGGGTCGATATACGGCATTACAATTTCTCCATTAACTCTTTCAAAGCGGTTCTAAGATTTTCCATTGAATCTTTCAAGTATTTTTTGTTGTCCCAATTACGGAGAACTTGTATCGCTGCGATTAACACTTGGTCATTCGGGCTGACTGGCATCGGAATCACTTGGGATTAGATTCTGGAGACGTGCAATCAACGATTGAGTAATCGAAACTCTGTCTTTAGCATTAGCATCCTTTTCTGCCAGTGCCTTTTCATAAGTAGTCATCACATTTTCAACAAATAGTTCAAAGTTTTCATCCATATTTCATTCCTCCTCAGTAAAATCGCTGAGAATAGTTTGACCTTCGGGCAATCTGTAATGCCCTGCGTCTGCAAATAGCAACCCTTCAAGATATGACAAGCGTTCTCGATTGTTGATAATCAACCATGAGGTCAATAGACCCCATCCACCGAGAATCAATAGCCAAGACATTTCTGCGAGTTCATTCACTGTGCTGCCCCCTTGTGGGAGCAAGTATTGGTAGCACAACAGTCGCTTTCAACCAGTGTGTCGAATGTTTGTTCGGCATCTGTCAAGGATTCACCAATTTCCATGATTTGTGGGTCGGGTTCAATGTCGTGACCACAATTCTCATCATGCACATGAGGGGTAGCGTGGGCTTGCTCATATTGTTCAATAATGTAATCTCGTTCCTTGTTGGTCATCTTACGACGGCGGGCATCCAAAAAGTTTGACTTGGAAACCTTGTGACGGTGAGGCTCATGCTTTTCATAAGGCGTTCCTTTGTCAGTCACTCGGACTCTCGAAACAGCATTGAGGACTTCACCTGATTCCGAATAATCGGTGCATGAACGACACAATCCTTTATGATGATACGTTGCTTCATCTCCACAATCTTCGGCAAGACACTTCCAATACTTCTGCATAACCATAATATCACCAATCACCCATTTAAACATCCTCATTCCAAATTGATTTGAAACGCTTCAGAGAATACTCCGAATCGGTTTGAATTGATTCCCATGATTCAGGAGTTTCAACGCCAAGTGAAATTATTGTGGTATCATCTCGCAGACTGAATATGTAGTTGAATACTGGTTCTGGTAATTCGCAACCGTTCACTTCCTTGAACATCAGGTATCCAGTTTTCTCAAATATCGAGCAAACAAAATTAGTCTTGCCGTCGGACATTAAACTGTTACTTTCATCCATCATTTCAAATCCAAAATCCTTGAAATAATTCAAGATACTTTTACGAGTCAATTTGTCTTCGGTGGGTCCGTATGATATTGCTATAATTTGGTTTTCCATATTCATTCCTCCATATTTTCAATAATCCATTGATTCAATTTGTTTCGAGGGATTCTGATTAACTCGCCCAACTTGAGGTGAGGCAACGGATTAGGAGTTTGCCTAATCAGCCTCCTAACGGTTGATACCGATACTGACAGATATTCTGATACTTCAGAAATCGTCATCATTTCAAGGTCGTTCATATCACTCATATTCCAAAACTCCCTTATGAAGATACTTGATGCCAGACGTAACCTTTGTGCGATACTAATCCTTCTGATTTTAACAATTCCAGTGTTCGCTTTACTTTACGACGGCCATAGGAGTTATCGTAACCGATAAGTTTCACAATACCATTAACGGTGAGTTCATCAGCGTAAAGGCACTCAAACACCTTGCGAGTAAAATCCGTTTCAACCATGCGGGGTTGGTGCAGGGTGTGATGATAACGAGGACCGACCTTTGCTATCTGTTTTTTAGTGGTCAAGTATAGCAGAACTTCCTTAGCGGCTGCTCTCCATTCTCCTTTATCCTTTTTGATGGTCTTAAGAATCTCCGTTTTGGTTAAATCAGGCTTACCGTATATGGCGGGAGCATTGTTTAAGGCTTCCATGATTTCACGAAGAAGCACATCATGGCGATTCAACGGTATGTTGTTAAGCGTTCTCACATAGCGATATGCTTCATCATACTCAATACGGGTAGGGCTGTATGCTAATGCCTCATCGAAGTCCAGACCTTCAACAACCTTATTCTGCACAATGGATGCCCTTACCTGCTGCTCAATTTGATGCTTCTCTTCGGCGGCGTTAAGGATGTGATGCTCAAACTCATGGTAATTGCATAGGGTTTCCCTTGTAGCCTCAAGGCGTTCAAGGTCACGGGACTCTAAGGCAAGCAAATGCTCAAGGTAAAGGTCAATGTGCTGCGGGTTGTTATGGTTGAAAGTTTCTATGAACCTTTGCCGCATCATATCGTTTGTGCTTATGCCTTGCCTGTCCCACTCAGGCAGGGACTCATAAGCAGATTTGACCCGTTGGTAATCAACCATACCCCTCATATTGTGTATCACCTACTTAATGGTTCGGCAGTATTTCGGACTGGCTTCGAGCATAAAAGACCATTATTTGTAGTGTTATTATTTTGAATGATTTCTTACCAGAACGGTGATATTTCGGTCAGTGATTTTCCCAACGGCACGCTATGTGGAGAATTGAAAAATAGAGTCCGAAAATAAACCGCCCTCGGTGGCTATCTGTGACCACTCCTGACTATCGCTGATTACTTGTGACAATCAGAGGACACTCGTAACGCAAGGTCAAAAATCGGTCTGGTGGTGCAGGGTGCGAAGGGCCTTTGGGGTTCCGAAAACGGCTGATTTGGCGCAGACAGGCTCG
>MDTC01149126.1_pt1 | contig 17840 bp, 16 predicted proteins | sample 811181 | NCBI WGS metagenome assembly MDTC01 (sample SAMN05326644, study PRJNA326480) | marine metagenome | isolation source: seawater | place: Pacific Ocean: North | collected 2011 | reverse complement strand
CCTTGGCATGTTGTGACTTAGCCGAAGAACCGATAGCTTCGCACAACGCTGGGCTTCTATAGCCTGAAGATATCATAACCGGTTTACCGAAATGCTCGCGCACTGGTTGCAGGATAGTTTTCGCTAGGTGAATAAGATTTTCAATTTCCGCGGTCCCTGGTTCGTTGTCAATACCTTTGCGAGTCGCAGTCTGTGATTTAGTTAGCTCAGCTAATGTAAAATTGTCTGAAAGTTGCATTACTTTCCTACTTTTTTCATAGCTATTTTATGTGCTTGAGTAAATGTTTTACCTTCTTCCATAGACTTCTTCATAGATGCCATATGTTTTTTAGTGTGATGAACAGAATGTTTTTTCATTGTTTCTTTTTGTCGGTCAGTTAGAGCCATTAGCAATTCCACTTTCTTAATGCTTTGTTTATTCTTGAGTTAGGATCGTTTGCAGTTTTAGCAGAAGTTAATTTTTTCTTCATACCTTTCATTCTTTTACAAAATGAAGTTCTTCTTTTAGCAGCTTTAGATCCTTTTTTTAATTTAGATGGTTTAGTAGTTACAGCTGTCTTAAGTTTACTTCCTGGATTAGCTTTTCTGTAAGATGCAACGCCTTTAGCGTTTAATCCGCCAGATTTACTTTTACCTTCTTTTCTAGTCCATGCTGCTGTGGCCATACTATTCCTTTACTATCTTATCACAATGTTTAACACCTATTTGATCTGTTGTCATCATACATTTTTCTAAAGTGCAGGTATATTGCACTTGATTGCCGGAGTTACGCTCAGCTAAACGCTTAGCTGCAAGACAAGTACTGATGTTGTCCTGGTGATACCAACCTTCTATGTTTTTATTACCACCATCATAAACATATAAACTAAGTATAATAACTGTTTCAATGAGTCCCATTTTTTCTTTCCTCTAAATCTATAATACGATCTTCATGAAATTGTATAATCATTTCGTTCTTTAATATTAATGGTACTTCCGCTTCCATTTGTTCTTTAAGTTTTTCTGTACTCTCGGCAAGGTATTCTACCAACATGTAGAGCTCTTGGACTTGTGGACTGACCATGTCGCCTTTGGGGACTCCGTCAATAAAAGCATTAGCAGCTTCTAAATCTTTCTCCATGAGCTGTAGTTTTGTTTCTATATTATTAAGTCGCTCAATGACGCCAAACCCGAACCAAGCACCCACAAGACAAGCGCCAATAATAGAAATAAGGTTACGTGCCGGCATTGAGATCGCGGTGTTTTCATTTATATTTAAACTTTTCATGTAACACCTATAAACATTTCTATAGTTGATTCAAATAATACTAAAACAGCCGCCCCCACGCCTGTAATAACTCCCCAATAGATTCTATCTATCCGACCGCCCAGTTTATCTAAATCTCTGTGTAAATGTTCTACGTCAGTCGAAAGAACTTCTATATTACGTTGTAAGCCAGTGACGTGTCCATACAGTGAGATTATATGTTCTCTATCACCTTCTGGTGATATGCCATCTACATTGCTCATTAAGCTATTCCCCGTTGTGTCTTACGAATAAGTTGTTCTGATGGAGATAATAAAGCTTCTTCTGTAGAAGTCAATCCTGATGTTTGATTTACTACACCATTACTTGAACTAAGGTTAGCTGGTATTGCTTCACCGCTGTCAGCTACTTGAACAGAGGGTGTTTCTGTTGGTAAACTAGAAGTATTACGACCAGGAAATAATAAATCATCATTAAAATATTTATTAGGTTTTGTACTATCTTGTTTTTTAATATATTCAGATTCGTTTTCGTAATCTTCAAATTTTCTTACACTCCATCGTTCTTTTAAAAGTTCTAAGGATTCAGGTAAAAAATATTCTCTAGAAAAAAATTTATCAATACCTGGATTATTTTTATATATACTATTCATACGTGCATTTAAAACACCTTGTTTATTACCTTTACCAATACCAGTAGCTACTGGCTTAAAATAACCATTTAATATTGATTCAGCTGTGCTTTCACCCACTCTATCAATTAATATTGTCATTAAATCCGTATCATTTAATAATCTACTATCATCTATTACTTGTTTTAATAAATTACGAGTAGTTTTTCTTGTGCCATCTTTATTTAAATATTTTTTATCTAACTCACTTACAGGAATAGTTTTTAATAAATCAACTTTAGCTTTTTTTTCTTCTATGTTGTTTAAGCCACGAGCTGCTCTTACCGCTTTGTAAAATTGATATTGTTCGTTAAAAGCTTCTTTGTTCATTTGATTATATTGAGCCTCTAAATAATCTGGTCCTGCACTTCTAAAATCACCAGTAGTAATATATCTTGGTTCTTTAGTGTCAATAAAAGAAGATTTATAATCTGCTATTTTATATCTAAAAGCACTACCCATATCTATTCTTACATCAGACCCACCAAATAATTTAAATAACTCAGAACTTAAATCTATTGGAACACCCGATCCTTTTTGCACATCACCTTGTATTGCATCAAATACTTTTTGTGCACTTGCTACTCCACCTGGTTTTACTGTTTTAAACCAATGAGCCATAAATTTATCTACTTTATCAGGAAATTGATCTGAACTTTTAAATATTGACACACCGTTTTTGTCTCTACCAGAAGAAAGAAGTGGTATAATAGGTTCAAAACCAATTGCGGTACCAAAAAAAGTTCCACCAGCTAAATCATATAAAGGACCGGCAGTAGTAAAGAACTCTCGCATTACTTCACCTTCAGCAACCCTTGGGTCTAATCTTTCTTTTTTAGGACCCATAAACCTATTCATAATATTAGATACAGAACTTGTAATTAAATCATATGGAGCAAATCTAGACATATCAAATACTCTAAATTGATCATCTCTATAAATTATACTACCATCTTTTTTCTTTTTAATCTGACCATTATCATTTCTTACAGGTATTTTACCAATTGGTATTACATAACTATTTCTCATAAACTCAGGAGCAAAATTCTTTTTCCAATTGTCCATTTTTTCTGCAGAGATTCCTGTGTAGGCTTCACCAATACCTTTTACAGCTGTTGCAACGCCACCTAGCGCCATTGTTTGTCCCATTAAAGTTCTATATCCAATTTGTCTTAACAAAGGATTATCATCCATAACATGCTTTAAACCATATGCAGTTGTAGCCATACTTGTTCTGAGTATTTCTGCAGGAAAAGATACAAAGTTTCCAACAAAAGGAACACGTCTAAATACTTTTACTAGTTCCGGTACCTTACTATAAGTAGGGTAAGTTTCTCTAACAGTATAAGCAGCAATTTCTTCTATTACATCAAGCATGTTTTTATTAGCTCCGGTCATTGGGTTAATTTTACCCATGTCAACATTGAACATACGCTTAGCATAAGCTAAAGCTTCATCTACGTTTTTAAAACCAACATCTCTAAGTTGTGATTTAACGTATTCGTGTCCATACCATTTCCAAACATTATCACCACCAGCATATAATTTAGTTGCGGTATCAGAAAATGCAGTTGCATTTATTTTTTCAGATAAACCACTTAATGATTTAAGTTTTCCTGATTTAATATCTCTTAACACCGCTTGTAGTTCTGACACAACAATGTTTTCATCCAACACACCTAGGTCTACTTTACGAGATATATTTTTAATTAAACTTTCTTCATCCACTGTTCGTCCAGCACCAAAAATATCATCCATAGTCATTTTAAAAGCATCTGTAACAGAAGCTTTACCACCAATATGGCCCATGTTTAATGGAAAAAACCCAGCACTTAAAAAATTTCTAGCTTGTGTAGATGGAGAGAAAACTGTTTTCATTGTCTGCACCCCAGCTTTGTAACCAATTAAACCTTGAATAAAAACGTTTTGATATAAATCGTCAAACATACCACCTTCTGCTTTACCAATAGATGTAGCTATTTCGGGACTAGCAAAATGTTCCGCTATTTTTGGATTAAACTCTCCAGTTAATCCAGCCATACGACCATCGGTACCACTAGCTATTCTTTGTGGATCAATTATTCCGCCTGCTCTAGCTTCTTCTCTAGTTCTAAATATCCATTTATTTTTTAAACCATCATCTAACATCTTATTGTACATACGCATGTTAGCCGATTGTGTTAACAAACTTGCAGTAGTAGTAACAACACTATCTCTCAGACCTTGTTGTTGACCTAAGAATTTTTTAATTACTTGCGGTAGTTCGTCACCAGTTCTAACTATTAACTCAGGTAACCCTAAGTTTTCTCTAGCTATGTTTTGCATTATTTCTATAGGATCTCTATTTTCTATTTTAGTCTTAGCTATAATTTCTTTTAGGTGATGTTTAGCGTGAGCTAATAAGCCACCTGGTCTTTTCATAGCTGCCGCTAACATTTCTGGGTTATTTTGAATTTGTTTTGTTACATATTGTAATGCATTTTGATATAAATCTTTTTTACTAATACTTGCAAAAGCAGCATCTACTTCTGCTTTTGTACCCGATAAACCTTTTTTGCCTAAAGCAGCAGCTAAAGTACTTTCTGAACGTTCACCCATCATAGCAACATTATCTATATCATCTATAATTTTATATTTAGGGTTTGAAAAAGCAGCAAATGAATGACGCATGTATTCTTTAAGATTGGTATCTAAGAAAGTTTTAAGTTCTCCTTCAGGTAATACATCTTTAAAACTTTTTCTTATAGTATCAAATTCATCGCTAAGATTTTTAGCCATAGATTGTAGTTCAAGTGGTAATTTACTTATAGGTATTTGACCTTTTAAATAAGAAGATACTTGTTCCATAAAATACAATTCACCTTGAGGTGAAGTAATGTTTTTATTATTGGTTTTTAAAAAACCATTAGCTAAGTCATACGACTTAACTTCAATTGATTTTAATAATTTTTCTATTTCTTTACTTTTACTAGTAATAAATTGTTCGGTGCGTTTAGTTAAATAAAAATTATTAATAGTTTGATTACCTCTATCTCTAAAGAAACCTAAAAATTTATCAAAACGTTTCAATCCTACTTCTAGTGGATTGCTGCTAGTCACTTTAAACATACCCCAGTCTTCCATTTTAGGTAGTGGTGATTTTAGAACTTTAGTAAAGTTACCCCATTGACCCGCCATGTTTTGACCAGAAAACACACTTGCAGAAGCAGCGCCTAACCTACTTATAATATCTTTACCTAATAAACTTGCACCTTTAGTTCCTAGCTTTACAAGATTAGGTGTTATATATTTATCGGTTGCTAAAATTTTACTACCGACTGTCATGCCTGCACCAACTACTCTTGCACCAGCACCTACCACAGGTGCGCCTACATAACGAGCTGCAGGATTAATACCATATTTAAATGCTGGTCCAACTAATGGAAACAAACCACCAATAATGGCACCATCAGCTGCAAATCTTAACCTGTTTCTAAAGTTAGCCATTAACAAATCTCTACCGGTTAAATCAGAAACATCTTCTGGTTCATAACCAAGCTTCTCATCAAACAATAAAGGATTGTCACCAAAATATTCGTTCATAGAATTGTACTGACTACCAACTACAAAGTCATTTATACCAAAAGTTACCGCACCAGTACCTGATCGTTTAATTATATTAGAAATTACAGCACCAGCTTTTTGAGCACCTTTTAGATTCCAAGTTTGTTGCGCAAATAAATTTGCGCCTGCTGCTCCACCTAAAATTTTTCTAAATCTATTTACTAATTTAAATATAGTGCCGCCAGGTACACCAAACTCAGTTCCAATAGCTGAAATTTTACCTACCCAACTTTCAGGATCAGTCTTGTCCATGTTATCAAAAGATTTTTTTAAAGCACCTGCAAAATCTGAATCTTTACCTAAAGCACCACTAGCACCATCTAAACCAGCAAAAGCTAAATCAAAAACATCATAAGATAAATTTATTAAACCTCTATCCATACCTCTGTTAAGTTCGTCTATTACAGATATATATGTTTGTTCGGTAGGTGTTTCAGGTAGAGCTTGTGTGCTCATTTCATAAGCTTTGTGTAAATAGGGAAAATACTCTTCAAACTGTATCCTGCCTTCTTGTGCTGGAATGCTTTTATCTTTTTGACCTCCAAAACCTAAAGCTACTTGCTGTGGATCAACACCACCGTTTACAATTGTCTCTGCTAATTCCATTAAATAAGTACCAGCACCATAGACATTACCATTAATACCTCTTCTTATTAATGGATTATCCATTACTTTTCTTGGGTCTAATAATTCAGTAAAATGAAACTCTAATGGTTTTTTAGAAGATAGAAAACCTCTAGATTCTTCTAATAGTTCTCGTTCTTCTTTAACTCTTAAGAATTCTTTTCTTCTTTCTTGTCTAGCTAAATCTGCGCTGTCCGTGTCCCCCGACCCAAGAACCTGGGCTACCGCATATTCAGCAGTGCCTGGTATAAGTTCAGGAGTATAAGGAAGATCATCATCACGAGATGCTCTTAAAGGATTAATTACTTTTTTACTTAAATCTTCTTCTGAAGATAAAAAAGCATGTTCTGTTTGTACTCCGTCCGGTGTCATCTCTGCGTAGTGCGCGCGTCCTGGAACACGGCCACCCATAGATTTACTAGTTACACTATAACCAAAACCACCTTCTTTTACAAAATCATCAAGCACTATAGCTTTTTTTGGAACACCAAAAGCAAAACCTGATTTCTTTGCTTCACCCACAAGATCCATTCCATACTCCTCTAAATATCTTGCAACATTTTTTTTACCATACCAATTATTTATAGCCTTGCTAGTTGGTGACAGAATAGTTACAACCTCATCTTTTCTTAAACCTTTGTTTTTAACAAATTCATCATATTTTTTTAATAATTGGTTTCTATTTATTGTGCCCTCTTGTAGTTCAGCAAGTCTTTTACTTAAATAACTTTGTGTGTCACTTATAATACCTTTATTTTTAATTGCTGTTTCTGGAACAATAAAATTTGCGTAAGAATGCATGTTAAATCTTGCGGCAGTTGAAACACTTGTTGGCTCATGTATGTTAATTAATTGTGTATCTACACCGTTGTTTTTTAAAATATTAACAGCATTACTTTTCATCGATACTTGCTTTGTATTACCTCTTAAAATAACATTATCCATTTGATTTAAAGCACTGTTGTATGAAGCTATTCGATAAACATCATATTGAGTTGATTTTCTTAGTTGTTCATAAAGATTACTAGCTAAAATTCTTCTTTTTCTTACAGGGTTTAATGCACCTTGTGTGCCAGTATAAAAAGTTTTGCCGTCCAATAGTTCTATGTATTCTGTAACTGCTTTTGCTCTTTGATTATTTGTTAAATTTGGTAAAGCTTCTGCAAGCTCTTCTATTGTAGGTAGTCTTTTTTCTCCTATCATTATTTCGTTAATTTTTTTATTGCTTGAAAGTGTATTAATTCTATTTATTTGAGGTTTTCTAACAGGTTGTTGATATCTATTATCCCAAGCTTTTTGTATTTTTTTTAATTGCGTTTGTGTCGGTGGCGTAAAAAAAGTAGCCATATTACCACCACCTTCAATCTTAGTAGGTTTTAAAATTTCTCTTACAGTTGCTCCAAAAACACTTCCACTTGGAGAGGCAAGGCGAGTTGCTGGTTCTCCATCTGCTCCCGCTCTAATTTTACTACTGAAATATTTTGAGGGCACGTAACCGTCAAGAGTTTCTTGAAATATTTTTTGTAATTCATCAGGTGTTATTTTATTACCTTTACTTTTAACAAATCTATTATAATTAAATAAAGACACTTGCATTGAATGTTTTTGATTTTTAGTCATCTCTTTGAAAGGTGTTGTATACACGTAACTATTTTTATTAAATAAAGGATTTAGTTTACCACCAACATTTGTTTGATAACCATAAGGCTGTGTATCAAGATTAATTTTACCTGATAAAAGATCATTGTATAATTTATTTATATTTTTATCTGCTGGTCGAGTTGCATTTTTACCTAGACTAATTTGTACATCAGTAGGTATGTTTCCAAACTTTGTAACATTAGCACCTACACCAGATGCATCTTCTATACGAGGAGCTGTACCTGTTAACAAAGAACCAGCGTCTTCACCTATATATTTAAGATCGCTAATTGCATCAGCCATTCTTGGTGCAGCATAGCTGTAAGCTGCTTTTATTCCTTTACCACCTAAGTAAGCTAATCCTTTTGCATCAGCAGGCAACACTGCAACTCCTAAGGCACCCATAAGAGGAGTACCACCAACTTGACTATGTCGTTCATTAAGAGCATCTAATCTTTTGTTATTGTCTGCAGTGCCAATATTTTCTTTAAAATAACCACCAGAATAATATGGGTTGTTGTCCATATTTGGTAAGGGTGTGTTTTTATAAATTTCACCGCTGTAACGATCAACCCACATATCATCAGAAGGATCTTTTGTGTTTTGTCCTTTTAATGGAATTAAATCACTAGGTTTATTACCACCCATTAGAGCAAAAGAACTAAGAGAATTCATTATTCCATCTAATCCAACACTACCACCAAACCTATCTTTCTTTTCTTCTTCGGTATAATACATTTCAGAAGGAACAAAAGATCCAGATTTTTTTCTAATTTCTTTATCTTCATCACTGCCGAAATAATCAGCATTAGACATTTTTTGAACTAATTCAAGAGCGTTAGGGTAAATTGGATCTTTGGCCATTTAAGCCACCTGTTCAGGTAATTTTAAATCCGCTTGAAATCTTTGGTTAAAGTTAGCAACATCTTGTTGCGTTTCGATTTGTGCAAATACCATTAAGGCTTCTTCGCTTGCAGCTAACAGTCTTACTACTTGATCTGAAACTTCCATTGGTAGTCTAGCTCTTAGTTCTTGAAAAGTAAGTTTGTTAGGATCTGCTTGACCTGTTTGCGCTGTCATTATAGGTGGTTGATTAGGGTCTTGAACTGGTCCACTACCCGGTTCAAAACCTGGAGTAGGGTTTGCATTAGGTATATCTGGATCACCGCCCATGTACATACCAACTCGTCCGCCGTCTGCTCTTTGTTCAACTCCGGCACTTTTTAAAATATTATCGTCTTCTAAATATTTTAAAGTATAACCAAGCTCTGCAAGAACATACCTATATTGTATTAAAGCTGTAACACTATCAATTAAAGAAGCAGAAGGTTCTTCAATACCTGCATTATCTAACATATCTAAAGCGGCTGTTTTAAAATCAGCTTTTTGTTGTAAACTTAACTCACCACTTTGGGGACCAACTACGTCTTGTAATGCAGCTGCAACATCATTACGAGCATTGGCAATTTCCTCGTCTGTAGAATCTGGATCTAAAAACACTGCTTGTGATTGTCTTATTAAATCTTTTTGTCTTTCAAACTCATCTTTGTCCATTGCTTTTAATGCATAAGCAGACAAGTTTTCTGACGCCGTTTGGTATTTAGTTGCGTCCAAACCTAATTTAAGGTCATCAATATCGTATCCTCTTTGTCGCGCTTTTTCTCTTGTTGCATCTTGATCAGTATAAATACCTTTAGCATATTTTGCTAAAGGTGTTCCAACTGTCTTTAAAAGTCCTGTAAAACCAGAACCTTCACTATCAGCTGACATAATGTTACCAGCCAACTCAACAAGTCTCATGTTTGGATTAAAATCACCGCCTGAATCTTCAGGTATGTTTTCGCTTTCCATCATAGCAAGCCTAGCATTTAAACTTTCTTCAGAAAGTTTTTTTTCTTCTATTAACGTTTTAATATACTCATTACCCCCGTCATTATATCCTTGTCTAACTGGACCACCTTGATTAAAACCTGCTGTTATACCTGAAGGCCCGTTTATAATACGGCCACCCATTCTAAACATTGGTCTATTTAAACTTTTCATATTATTTATTATTTCCGTATCCTAATAAACCTAAAATTCCTATACCACCGCCGAGTAATGTTTGTGCAGTAGAAGGTCCAGGTGTAGATTGTATTTGTGTTTGTGAAGGCGAACCTTGTGATGTTGCTAGTTGTTGGCCTAAGAAACCTAAAGTGTTTTGACCAGCATATGCAGTGCCCATCTCTGCTTGTTGTTTTGCATCAAGAATTGCTTGTTGATAAGCTTGGTTCTGTGTACCCATAGTGCTTAATGCATTGATCTGATTACCTAACATAGTCATATCATATTGACCTGCATCTAATTGATTTTGTGCTGCGGTACCTAAATTATTTAATTGGTTATTTAATTGTCCTTGTTGTGCACTTGCTAATCCCATTTGATTACTACCGGCTTGACCATACATATTTACATTTTGATTTGCTTGGTTCATTGCTTGTTGACCCATACCCATTTGTTGATTGTACGCTTGATTAGCTAATTGATTTGCTTGTGTGAAACCTTGTGATAGTAAGTTACCCATAATACCAGCACCACCAATTGATTGGTCTGCCAACATTTGTCCTTCAGCTACACCAAATCTACCACCACCAAATGCATTACCTGCACTGGCGCCAAGCATTGCTTGTTGTTCTTGTGATTGTTGATTGTAAGCAGCCATTGTTGCATCAATAACTTGTTGTTGATACGGTGACATAAATTGTTCATAAGCATTAGCACCAGTATAACCTTGTGCTGCTGCTAAATAAGGATCACCTGCACCTTGCCCTGCCGCTGCCGCTGCAGAAGCTGCATTAAAATCTGTTGCTGCGTTTCCGAGAGCCGTGGCCCCCGCTGCGGGTCTTACAGTTCCATCTTCATTAAATAATAAACCTTCCGCTGCAGTATTAATGTTAGTTGCATTATCTAAATAGTCTTGATAACCACCTAAACCACCAGCTAAAGCTTGTGCGTCGGTAGTCATTTGATCTTGACCCGCTACATAATCCTCACCTGTAAAATTAGCAGGATCAACGTAATACGGACTGTCTTTAATGTTGCTAACACCAGTTGTATAATTTGCAAAACTAGCACCTAATTGGTCGACGTAACCCGGTGGTAATACTTGTGTGGTTGTAGTTGCCATTTATGCCATTGCCTCGTAGTTGCTCATTATTTCATACATCTTTGCTGCTGCATCTCTTGGATTTCCATCGCCACCATTAGCTTTATCAAAACCACGCATTGCATCAGCCGTTAATACAAATTCGTTTTTTGCCAACATTGCTGGCACATCATCTTTTTTTTCTTGAGCACCCATTGGAATGAATCCACCGCCCCGACCATCTAATTGCATGCCCTCTGGAACAGTAGGTGTTTGTGGTATACTTCCAATACCACCGCCCATATTATAGCGCTGTCTTGTCATACCACCATTACTATAGCCTATTATACCACCTTTGGCCATATATTCTCTATATTTTTTTACCATTATTGGATCAGCGTATTCACCAGCGTGAGAGATGTAAGTTTGCTTGTTGCCATCTGCGTCTAGGGGTAAAGAATCTTCATATTGCTGGAAATATCTTCTATATACTGCACCTTCTTCTTCTTTACTTTTCATATTAGCTCTCTTTAATTCTTCTGCTATAGGCTTAAGTTGTGTTAAGCTAGTGACAGCAGCAGTGGTTTTCATAAAATTTTTAAAATCAAATGATCCTGGAATAATGTTACCGTCAGCATCTCTTTCAGCAAACCCTGGCATAAACCCTTCAGATCCTTTTTTAAATATATCACCTGCTTTGGTAAAAAAACCTCTTGGATCTTTAAGATCTACTAGATCCGGGTTTTGACTATAAATAGCATCAAGACTTAAATCATATTGTGCTTGAGTTATAGTACCTTCTGCTAATTTTTTATCAATTTCTGCTGTTTTATTTTTTAATTTAGATTCTTTAAATAAAAAATTATCATATTCTTTTGTGTTAGAACTACTTCCAAGAATCCTGTCCATTGAACCATCACCAATTACTTTATCAGCACCTTTGGAAAATCCTTTAGTAAAACGGTTAAAGCCACCTCCTGTGGTACCAGCCGGTTGATTAAAAGCACTACCTAAACCAGCGCCTAACCTTTGTGTTAAGTTTTCACCTCTAGCTCTTATTTCTTGACCACCACCACCATAGTAAGAACCAGTAGCTGCTAATGCTTGAAATGGGTCTAACGAACCGCCGTGCATTTTTGCTGAAGCTAATTGACCTCCTATTAATGCAGCCGGTAGTCCTAGCTGTGGAGCAAACATTGATGTTAAAGGTCCTATGAACGGAGCAAGTTCTTTTGGTATTAGAGCATCACCTAGTTTATTGAATAGTTTTTTGAATGGATTACCCATTTATTCTCCTGTTCCAGAACCCAAAGGTATTTGAATTACTTTAACTAGTATATCTTTAGCTTTGTGCACGGCCCAAGGCTCACCACAATTGCTACATAGACCAGTTGCTTCTTCGTCTGAATCTACCTCATTATCACAATTTTTGCAATAGATTCTATGGTGTACTTCAGGTTTTAACATGGGTACTTGTTTTCCCTCTATAGTCTGATATCCAATAATTTCTGAGTCTTGTATTTTTTTCATTATGTTATCTCCAATACTGATACAATTATATCCATACCAGTAGCTGATGCTGTTGCTTTTAAAATATCACTGTTTTCTAATACTAAAGTTTTATCTAAGATTTCCACAGCAGTATTAGCAGCAATAGACAACGCACTTAAAACAGTGACATCTGCGCCAAGGCTAGCATCGGTATTAACTAGGGTTAACGTTAACGCACCGCCGCTTTTATTGCAAGCTCTTATAGAGCTTACTAAAGCCTGTACGGGTTTTTGTTTTGGCACAATATCAGCATTTGCTGTAGGTACTGTATATATAGTCGTTTGACTATTGTTGGTAAGTACTACACTGTTATTTTTATATACATCACTCATTTTAAAAACCAGGTCCTTGCTGTTAGTTCTTCACGTATATCTTGTTGATAGGTAAAGTTTAATTGTTCAATAATATTTTCTAATTCTCTAATTAAAATATCTTGTTGTTGTCGATCAAAAACATCTCTAGGTAGTGGTAATCTAGTTATATTAATTCTTGCCATTATCTTCTTCCATCTGGTTTTATATCTAATCGTAATGTTCCAAATCTCCAATCATCGTTTGAAGCAGTAGTTGATATTTGAATATTAGCTTGTCGACCTCTACCTCTAACTGAGAAAAATTTAGTATTAGCATCAACAACAGAAGTAAACGTTCTAGTATTAGTGCTTGCAGGGTAATTAGCAAAAGTTATTTTAAAATTATTAGTACCAATTAATTCTTTAAAGTCTGGTATAACTCTTGAACATAATAAAACTTGTTCACCATCTTGAATATCAAAATCTCCAGAAGTTATCTGGCAAGGCATCGCCGAGCCATCATCATCTTTACCTACTTCATGTGCATACAATACACTTGAGCCAGCAGTTACACCCATAATTGTTTCGTTGTTTGGTAAAGCTGTTGGTTCATAATTAGGTGCGTAAGGATTATTATAAACCCCACGATCAATCCAAGCAGTTCTAGCAAAGCCTGTATTATTGTACCAAATATTTTCTAAATAATTGTAAGTAACTGCTCTATTTAAAAAGGTTGAATTTTTGCTTGGATAAAACCAAGTTACTTCATTAAAGTCGGTATTAACTGCTGCTGCTACTTGTCCTTGCGCAACACCATCAATATCATCAAATACAAAATCTTGTACTGAACAGTCTAATTTTTTAATAGCACCATCAAACATATAAAATGCTGTTTGCGACATCCAAAACGTACTACCATTAACATCAACCACACAATTAGGTGATACTGCACCACAGTTAGCACCCACTTGTTGTAAACCAAATATAAAAGGTGGACCAATATTATTTAATGCATGTAAAGCTGTATCTGTCCACACTAGAATAGAACCCCTAGACCTAACTGCTGACACGATTCTTGATCCATCTTGTATTCTAAAAGTACCGGCAGAGTTAGTTGAAGCTGGTGCCCATTCACTAGGGTTTTCTTGAGAAGAAAATCTAAGAAATAAATCATCACGAGTGTTAGAACTACCAATAGTAGTTTCAGTGCCAAATAAAAATACATGTCGATCGGGAGAAGATACTAATAAAAATCTATTACTGCTTGGTGCACCACTAACAACCGCGGCCCGCGTTCCGGTACCCGCTGATAAATCCCATTTGTATAATTTGTCATTGTTACGAATCGCTAATAGATCTTCACCAAATGTATCTAATGACCAATAAGTAGCGTCTAATGCTACAGTAGAAGTAGCACTTGGTTTGTTCCATTGTCTATTACCATTCCAAGCACCAACACCCCAACCAAAACCAAAAGTAGATACATTGGTACCTATTGAAAGCAAGGCGTCTAAATTACCTGAACCACCGCCCCCGGATACTGAACCGGTAGCATTGGAAGTATGAGTAACAGTAAACACATTACTATTAGTAATAGCGGTTACCTCAAACTGATTATTCATGTCAAGACCACCAACAGCTGAAAAGTTTTTAAATATGACAAAATCACCGACCGCGAAACCGTGACTGTTATCAGCTACTGAAACAATAGGTGAACCAGAAATGGTAGTAAATGGATTGGTAAGACCTAGGTTATCTCTGCGTAACGGCGTGATATCAAAAAATACACCTTCAGAATAAATGTATAATTTCCTGTCTGTTCCTAAAGCTACGTAACGTACTCCAGCATTAGATACCCACGCTTTTATACCTCTGACTACACCACATATATTTGAGTTAACAACTTTTTCCCAACCACCAATTTTTTCTGGTAGACCAGTTCTAAAACGAACATTAGTTGCATCAACCCAACGACCTTCGGCCCCATAGGTAGAAGTTTGTTTGTCTATGCCTGGAGCAAATTGAGATTTAGATAATGACATTTATAATATCCATTTTAAAAAAATATTTGAACTGCGCCACTATTACCACTAGTACCAGATTTTATATTTTGACTCCCAGCTTGACCAATGTTGTTACCTGCATTGCCGCCGATACCAGCTCCATATTCGTCGTTTGGTCCAGTAATAGTGTGTGGACCAGGACCTTGGGTATTAGGACTTTGTGTTGCACTGGTAGGTCCAGCTATACCTTGCATACAGAATGCGCCTTCATCACGACTGCGAGTTCTAAATGCTACAACTGAAGTTCCAGAAGCTGAACCATTAGCGCCATCAAAAGTACCGTTAGGGTTTCCACCAGTTTGACCAGTGTAAGAACCTGATCCACCAGCACCACCAGTTGCAGTTATTCCAAATGCAGTGGTACTACCCCCAGTACTACCAGGGTTTTGTCCAAGTCCTTGACCGTTAGAGCCCATTTGACCGCCGCCACCAACAACTATATTATAAGTGGTTCCCGGAGTTACAGCAATAACACCTTCAAAATTACCACCTGAACCGCCTCTGCCTGAATTGGTGTTGTTGTCATACTGATTATTACTGTTCGAGTTTTGACCGCCAGCCCCACCGCCGCCTCCAGTAATAATAGCAAAAATTTTTGTAACACCTGTTGGACAAGTCCAAGTACCATTAGCAGTAAAAAACTCGCCACCATTTAAACCAAGACCTGTTGATGAAGCAGGCAGTCTTGCTGCAGGTACAGTGCCTGAAGATAAATTAGATGCATTTAAAGTTGTTAAACCAGAACCATCACCTGTTAGTGTAGTCGCGGCCATCGCTCCGGAAACGGTTAGGCCCGAGCCAGTGGTTTCTGCTTTGAGAACATTATCGTGAAATAATTTTGTAGCACCATTAATTGCAGTGGTTATGTAGTTTTCACCCGTAGATGATTGCAATCTTAAATCATTACCTTTTATAAAACCGGTAGTACCATCTGAAAGTATATCAATATCTTGACCATCTCCAATGTAAAGGTGATCATTGTCAGTGATAGTTACATTGCCTGTTATAGTACCACCAGTTGTGTTTAATTTGGTATTGATCTGTGTTTGAATATCTGACGTAACACCATCAAGATGTTCAAACTCAGTATTGTTAACCGAGCCGTCAGCAATCTTAGCTGCATCAGGTACCGGTGTGTTATATCTTCTTGATTCGTATGTAGCCATAATTTATCCTATTTATATATGTTAACGCTAATTGTCGACCCTATAGTTCCAAAAGCAGTTATTGAATTAGCTCCTGTATAAGTATAGGACCAAAAAGTGCTTGCTGGTGTAAGTCTAGTTCCACCTGACCCATTATTTGCAGGGTTTTCTGATTTAGTAAACAAACTAACATCAAAACTTACTCCATTAATTTCCATCCTCCTCCAAGCATTTGCTGGTAATCCGTGACCTTCAACCGCAAATAAAATTTGCGGATTAGTTGCAGGAGTGCCATTGGTTTGTTGGTGTTCTTCGTATTGCCAAGTTAACGCTAGTACTTGTCGATATTCTACACCACCAGAACTACTTTTAAAAGGTAAATTAACTCTATCATAAATCTCAATTTGAGGACTTCGTACAAAAACGGTTCCTGAAAAAGTTTGACCAAATAAAGCAGGGTAAAGATTGTTTACTCTATTTCCATCTTTGCTTAATAGATAAGCAGGGGTTCTTACTGCCTTAATAGCAGATCCTATATTAGTTTGAACAGGTATTGGATTAGTCGAATCATTAACTGCAAAATTCGCACTAAAAGTGTCACCAGGAATTTCAGTTAATCCAATAAAATAGGAAGGTGTAGTAAGTGTAATGATTTGCCCTGGAAAAGCTGTACTACTAAAAGCAGCATCTATAACTGTATAAATTCTATTATAGTCTTCTCTACTAGATTGCCCTCCTGTAAATATTTGTTTTATAGTATGACTAGCACCTTGCGTATTTGTAGTACCATTAGCCGTAGATGCTGTATTATAAGTTGCGGTTGTAATAGATCCTCCTGTTGGTGGGTTTCCAGTAAAAGGATCATTTGGTGATCTAGCTGGGTCAAGTTGATTAAGACGATAATTTGGATAGGTAGCACCATTAACTATATAAAAAGTTTGATTAGGCGCAGTACCCACAGCAGTATTTTGAAAAGAAGAGTTGTTAAGGCCTTCGGTTTTGTTTGCAGTCTGTACTTCTTGCCATTGAGAAGCTGTGCTTAAAAGTGTAAAGGCAGTACTAAATCGTCCATACGCGTAGCCAGTTAGCAAACCTGCTCCCAATAAAAAAAGCTCCCCATTGTTATAACCAGCTCGTGTAACATTATCTGTTCCACTACCACCACTAGGTCCAAACTTATAACCACCTATTTTGAAAGACGTTGACAGCAACATTGGCTTTTCACTTTCATAGACTAAACGCCACGTGCCGTTGTCATTTACATAAGCTTCATCTACTTCGCGATTAGTGCCATTATCATTAACATTCAATGATTCGTTAACTTCGCGCCACGTACCATTGTCGTTTACATAAGTAGGCATTACGAATACTTATACCAAACATCCCCGTTGCTACCACCGGAAGGATCATTGGTTGATAGTGTTGCTTTGTATTGTTGGGTAGAACTATTCATAGTAAAAAAAGTTGCGTTATCCGCTGAGTTTTTAAACTGTACTGTATCTGCGCGTATTTTTAAAACACCTGTAGTATTTTGTATAGTACTATTGCTACCATCGTGTGTTAAAGTTAAATCACTACTATCTCCAAGATTTAAATTATCACTATCTCCAAGAGATAAATTACCCGTTAGGGTGCCACCGGCTAGTGAAAGTTTACTAGTAAGTTGAGTTTGTATATCTGAGGTAACTCCGTCTAAGTGTTCAAACTCAGTATTGTTTACTGAACCATCTGCTATCTTACTAGCGTCAGGTACCGGAGTATTATAACGTCTTGATTCATATGTTGCCATATTACTTCTCCGTTATTTTCCAGCCGTAGGTTGCTCCTGTGTATACTAAAGTAAAGCCGGCACCTTCGGTTGAAACTGTTCCGTTTGCGGTT
>MDTC01104788.1_pt1 | contig 17842 bp, 15 predicted proteins | sample 811181 | NCBI WGS metagenome assembly MDTC01 (sample SAMN05326644, study PRJNA326480) | marine metagenome | isolation source: seawater | place: Pacific Ocean: North | collected 2011 | reverse complement strand
TCAGATACTAAAAGTAATGCACCTCTAGCAATTTCATTATAATGTCCACCAATAAATATCGTTGCAACTTCCATATCTATGCCAATTGCAGTGCTTTTCTGAAGCCGCTTTAAGAATGGTTTATCGTGTTCCCAAAGCCTTCTATTAGTTGTAAAAATTACACCTGTTCGGTAATCCTCTCCTGACTCTTTAATCTTCTCTGAAACAAATTTATGTAGTTTAAATGATGGTAGCGCAGGCACTTCAGGTGGAAAATAGTCATTGCTTGTACCCTCACCCCTTATTGCAGCAATTGGTAAAATAAAGTTTCCAATTTCTGAAGCCTCTTTTAAACCGCCACACTTCCCAAGAAAAAGAACCCCTTTAGGATTTTTTGCTGATAATAAGTCCATTATTAACGCCGCATTTGGTGAACCTATCCCAAAATTTATAATACTTAAGCCATCTGAGTTCGTAGAGCTCTGCATCGCGCCACCCTCCCCTTTGATTTCACAATTAAATCTTTGAGAGAAAGCGGTGATGTAATTCTTGAAATTAGTTAGAAGAATGTAATTCCCTAACTCATTAATTTCTGATCCTGTATATCTTGGTAACCAATCCTTGGCTATATCTATTTTTTCTACCATAAAATTGCAGGGAATATTAACAGATTAATAAAAAAAGGAAAGCTTATTTGAATTCTTTAATACTTGGGCAGGTGCATATAAGGTTCCTGTCTCCATAAACATTGTCTACTCTACCGACTGGAGGCCAGTATTTTTGTCTTTTTGTTTGACTGTTTGGGTAAAAAGCTTGTTCTTTTGAATACGGGTATTCCCACTCCTCAATAAGAGAATCCACACAATGAGGAGCATTTTTTAATAAGTTTGTATCTTGTGAGCAATTACCATTTTCAATTTCTCTAATTTCATTTCTTATACTTATCATAGCTTCGCAGAATCTATTTAGTTCGTCTAAAGATTCGCTCTCTGTTGGTTCAATCATTAAAGTCCCTGCAACAGGCCACGACATGGTTGGCGCATGAAAACCATAATCAATTAATCTTTTAGCAATATCCATAACTTCTATACCATTTATTTTAAAAGGACGGCAATCTATGATTAATTCATGTGCAGTTCTTCCCATTTCACCTTTATATAGAATAGTATAATGTTTTTCAATTCTAGACTTAATATAATTTGCATTTAAAATTGCATGTTCAGTAGAAGATTTAAGACCTTTAGCACCTAACATACATATATATCCGTAAGAAATAATGCATGCTAAAGCAGAGCCCCATGGTGCACCAGAAATTGCATTTATGCTATCTTTTGAACTAACATTAATAACAGGATTATTTGGCAAAAAAGGAACCAAGTGTTTAGCTACACAGATTGGACCAACACCAGGACCACCTCCGCCATGAGGAATTGCAAAAGTTTTGTGCAGATTCAGATGACAAACATCAGCTCCAATTATATAAGGATTTGTTAAACCGACTTGTGCATTCATATTAGCTCCATCCATATATACCTGACCTCCATAATTATGTATTATTTTGGTTAATTCCTGGATTGATGATTCAAAAACCCCATGAGTAGAAGGGTATGTAACCATTAGTGCAGCCAAGTTCTCTTTATGAATTTTAGCTTTTTCTTTGAACTCATCAACATTAATATTTCCATGTTTATCCGTTCCAATAACAATTACTTTCATTCCAGCCATTACAGCAGATGCAGGATTGGTGCCATGGGCTGAGGAAGGTATTAAACAGATATTCCTATGATCTTGAGAAATACTTTTTAAATATGCTCTAATAACCATTAATCCAGCATATTCTCCTTGAGCTCCCGAATTTGGTTGTAATGATGTTCCTGCAAATCCAGTTATTTCATTTAATTGTTTTTCTAGCTTTTTAATTAGTATCTGATATCCTTTAGCTTGATTTATAGGAACAAAAGGATGAATATTATTCCATTTGGACCAGCTAATCGGGATCATTTCTGAAGCGGCATTTAATTTCATCGTACATGAACCTAAAGAAATCATTGAATGTGTAAGTGATAAATCTTTTCTTTCCAAACTTTTTATATATCTCATCAAACTAGTTTCAGAATGATGAATATTAAAAATTTTTGTTTGTAAATATTTTGATTGTCTTTTATAATTTACAGGAATTTTCATTTCCTCTGTATGATCATTTATTTGAACAGTTTCTTTATTAATTGCTTCAGATATTGTATTGACAATTAATTGAATCTGATTTAGAGAGGTTGCTTCATTTATAGAAATTGAAAAATGATCTTCATTAATATAATTAAAATTGATTTTATTTTTTTCAGCAATAATTCTAATTTTTTTACTTGGACCTTCAAAAAATAATGTGTCAAAATAATTTTTGTTTAGTTGCTTTATTCCTATTTTTTTTAATGAATTTTCTAACAGGACTGTTAATTCATGAATTTTTAAAGCTATTCTCTTTAGCCCTTTTGGTCCATGAAAAACTCCATACATGCTTGCCATAACCGCCAATAAAACTTGAGATGTACAAATATTAGATGTAGCACGGTCTCTCTTAATATGTTGTTCTCTAGTTTGTAAAGCCATTCTTAAAGCAGGGTCTCCATCAGCATCTTTAGATAATCCAATAATTCTTCCAGGAACAGATCTTTTATATTCTTCTTTGGTTGCAAAGAAGGCAGCATGTGGTCCTCCATATCCGAGGGGAATTCCAAACCTTTGTGATGTTCCTACTACTACATCAGCACCAAATTCGGAAGGTTTTTTTAGAATACATAAGGCTAAAAGATCAGCTGCAATAACTATTTTTATATTATTTGATTTGGCCTTGAACGAATGTTTTTCTAAATCAATTATATTGCCATAAATTCCAGGATATTGCATAAAACATCCATAAAATTCACTTGAAAACTTGAACTCATTAATCTTTCCAATTACAACTTCAATTCCTAGAGGCTCAGCTCTTGTTTGTAATAATGAAATTGTTTGTAAAAAAGTATCATCTGAAACAAAGAATTTATTTCTGTTTTCTTTTTTTTGCTCCCTTGTTCTGCAACTAAAAAGCATAGTCATAGCTTCTGCTGCTGAAGTGCTTTCATCTAACAGTGATGCATTGGATAATTCCATTCCAGTCAAATCGCATATTATTGTTTGGTAATTTAAAAGGGCTTCCATTCTTCCTTGAGCAATCTCAGCTTGATATGGTGTATATGCAGTATACCAACTTGGATTTTCAAGAATATTCCTTTTTATAGCTGATGGAATAATAGATTCATTATATCCTAAACCTATAAAAGATTTATAATTTTTATTTTTTTTAGCTAATTTTTTAATATGATTTAAATACTCATTTTCACTTAAAGCTTTATCTAAATCAAGCTCTTTATTAAGTCTAATATTTTTTGGAATTGTCTCGGAAATTAATTCATCAATTCTGTTGATACCCAATGAATTAAGCATTTCTTTCTTTTGATCTGTATTAATTCCAATATGTTTTGATGAAAAGCTACTCACTTAACTGTTTATTTAATAGAATCTTTAATTACCTTATTTTTTAGCTCTGCCTTATATTCTATTATTTTATTCTTAATACTTGTATCCTTTATACCTATAATTTTAGCTGCTAAAATTCCAGCATTTTTTGCTCCATTTAAAGCTACAGTTGCTACAGGAACTCCTCCCGGCATTTGAAGAATAGATAGTACAGAATCCCATCCATCAATGGAATTCCTTGATTTTATTGGAACTCCAATTACAGGAAGAGGGCTTAATGAAGCAATCATCCCAGGAAGATGAGCTGCTCCTCCAGCACCTGCTATAATTATAGAAATTCCCCTTTCGTGAGCATTTTTTCCATATTCCATCATTTTTTCAGGGGTTCTGTGTGCTGAAACAATATCAAATTCATTAGAAATGCCAAAATCATTTAAAATATCAATGGCTTCTTGCATAATTGGAAGATCCGATTTACTTCCCATAATAATACCAACTTTTGCCATAATTAACTTGTTTTAATTTTTATTATTTTTTTTATTGATTTTGCTCTTGATAAGCCATTTTTTAAACTTGTATCTAATATTGTTGCATGACCCATTTTTCTATTTGGTTTAGTCTCAGATTTCCCATATAAATGAACAGAAACATTATCATATTGCATAGCTTCTTCAATCCCATTATAAACAACTGGACCTGAAAATCCTTTTTCACCAACTAAATTAACCATAATTGCGTATATATTTGACTTTGAACATCCCAATGGTAAATCTAAAATAGATTTTATGTGCTGCTCAAATTGAGAATTAGTACATGCTTCAATAGAATAATGCGCACTATTGTGTGGTCTAGGAGCTACTTCATTTACTAATATTTTATTATCATTTGTAAGAAACATTTCAACAGCTAATAATCCTATTTGCTTAAATGATTTTGAAACATTTAAAGCAATCTCTTTTGCTTTGGCTTTAATATCATCATTAATTTGAGCAGGACAAACAACATATTCTACTTGATTAGAATTTTTATTAAACATCATTTCAACTATTGGAAAAATTTCAATTTGACCAGATTTATTTCTAGCAATTGTTGTTGCAAGTTCCTTTTTGAAAGGAATTAACTCTTCAATAATAAATTCACTTTCAGGGAGTTTTTTAAGGTCATTGTAAGAATTAATTATTTCTACTCCAAAACCATCATATCCGAACTTTGTTTTTTTCCAGACACATGGGAATTTTATATCGTTTTTAACATTTGAGTTATTATAATCTTTAATAGATTTAAAGTGCCAGAACTTAGCAGTAGGTATTTCATTTTTAATAAAAAACTTCTTTTGAAGGTTCTTGTCTTGAATAATTTTTAATGTTTTAGAACTTGGGAAAACTTTAATTCCATCAGACTCTAATTTTTCAAGTGCTTCTATATTTACATGCTCAATTTCATAAGTAACTAAATCACATTTTTTTCCAAATTTATATACAGAATTAAAATCCATCAAATTTCCAGTCTGAAATTCATTACAGATATTTTTACATGGAGAATTTGGACTTGGGTCTAAAATATTTGTTTTAATACTTAATTTAGAAGTCACATGTAATAACATTTTTCCAAGTTGACCACCACCAAGAATTCCTAATGTAAAATTTGAAGAAAAATAATTCATAAAAAATTATTTGTGCAAAAATACATTAAAAATGTAATGATCTATAAAAATAATTTTACTATCGATTTTGGGTATATTTGTCTTTAAATTTTTTAAGACAATGATTAATTTGATTTTATTTGGAAAACCAGGTTCTGGAAAAGGAACCCAAGCTGAATTCATAAAAAATAAATATGATTTAGTTCATATTTCTACTGGAAATGTTTTTAGGTATAACATTTCAAAGCAAACAGAACTTGGACTGCTTGCCAAGTCTTATATGAATAAAGGTGAATTAGTTCCGGATAATGTTACAATTAAAATGTTAGAAGCTGAAGTTAATAAGTTTCCTAATGTTAATGGATTTATTTTTGATGGTTTCCCTAGAACGACTATTCAGGCAGAAATGCTAGATAAGTTTTTGAAAAATAAAGATTTAGAAATTTCTATGACAATAGCCTTAGAAGTTGATGAAGATGTTTTAATAGAAAGACTTATTAACAGAGGAAAAGAAAGCGGCAGGGTGGATGATCAAGATAAATCAAAGATTCAAAATAGATTTGTAGAGTATAATAAAAAAACTTCCAAACTTATAGAATATTATAATAGTCAACGAAAATTTTATAGTGTTGAAGGTTTAGGAGAAATTAATACAATAACTCAAAGGATATATAATCTTATAGATTCTAAAATATAATGACAGAAGGAAATTTTGTAGACTATGTAAAAGTAAATATTTCTTCTGGAAACGGGGGTAAAGGATCTGCTCATTTTAGAAGAGAAAAATATATAACTAAAGGAGGGCCAGATGGTGGAAATGGTGGAAGAGGAGGCCATGTTATTGTTGTATCAGATAAATCTTTGTGGACATTATATCATTTTAAGCACCAAAAGCATTTTAGATCAGATCATGGAGGTGACGGAAGCAAAAGTAGAAGTTCAGGTGCAGATGGGAAAGACGTTTATATTAAAGTTCCTTTAGGAACAATAATTAAAAACAGTGATACAAATGAGATTATCTATGAGACTATCAAGGATGGTGAAGAAAAAATAATTTTAGAAGGAGGAATGGGTGGATTAGGTAATTGGAACTTTAAAAGTTCAACCAATCAGGCTCCTAGATATTCACAACCTGGAATTAAGGGGAAAGAGATGCAAATAACATTAGAGTTAAAAGTTCTAGCTGATGTTGGTTTAGTTGGTTTTCCAAATTCTGGTAAATCAACATTACTTAAAACGATAACCTCTGCTAAACCCAAAATAGGCAACTATGAGTTTACAACTCTTAAGCCTAATCTTGGTATTGTTGAATATAGAGACTACAAATCTTTTATTATTGCTGACATACCTGGAATTATTGAAGGAGCCTCAAAAGGAAAAGGTTTAGGGCATTATTTTTTAAGACATATTGAAAGAAATTCAATTCTCCTTTTTTTAATTTCTAGTGAATATGAAAAAATTCTCGATAGATATAATATTTTATTAAATGAATTAAAACAATATAATCCAGAACTAATGGATAAGGATAGAATTATAGCTATTTCTAAATCTGATCTTATAAATAAAAGTAGAATTACGGAGATTGGTTTAGAAATAGAAAAAAACATCAAAAATATTCCTTATTGCTTTATTTCATCTGTTTCTAATTTTGGTTTAACAGAGTTGAAAGATGATTTATGGAAAGTATTAAATAATTAACAACCTTTAATTTTGAAATTATAAATTAAATGAGAATTCACTTTATAGCTATAGGAGGGAGTGCAATGCATAATTTAGCAATTGCCTTACATCTAAAAGGTTATTTGATTACAGGAAGTGATGATAATGTTTTTGAACCTTCTAAATCTAGATTGGAAAAATTTGGACTTCTTCCTAATGAATTTGGGTGGTTCCCCTCAAAAATTTCATCAAACTTAGATTTTGTAATTCTAGGAATGCACGCAAAAGAAGATAATCTAGAACTTTTAGAATCAAAAAAACAGAATATTAAAATTCTCTCTTATCCAGAATTTATCTATGAAATGTCAAAAGATAAGACTAGGGTTGTCATAGGCGGAAGTCATGGTAAAACTTCAATTACAGCTATGATTTTACATGTTTTGAATGACTGTAATAAAAATGTTGATTTTATGGTAGGAGCTCAACTAGAAGGCTTTGAAACAATGGTGCATTTGACTGAGAATAATGATTTTATTGTATTGGAAGGCGATGAGTATTTGTCTTCACCTATTGATAGACGTCCAAAATTTCATCTCTATCAACCCAATATAGCTCTTATAAGTGGAATTTCTTGGGATCATATTAATGTTTTCCCAACCAGAGAAAACTATATAAATCAATTTGAAGAATTTATAGATACAATTATACCAGGAGGAGTTTTGGTTTATAATAGCCTAGATTCTGAAGTTGAAAAGATTTCTCTTCAGTCTCAAAAATCTATTAGAAGATTAGATTATTCTATGCCTAAACATATTATTAAAAATGGTAAGACTTTTTTAATTACTGATGAAGGAGAATTGCCATTAAATATTTTTGGTGACCATAATTTAAGTAATCTCTCAGGTGCAAAATTAGTTTGCCAATTAATGGGTATTCACGAAGAAGATTTTTACAATTCAATCGTCTCATTTAAAGGAGCAGACAAGAGACTTGAAACAATTCTTGATATGAATGATAGAAACGTTTTTAAAGATTTTGCACATTCTCCAAGCAAGGTTATAGCTACAACAAATGCTCTTAAAAAACAATTTGAAAAGAGAAAGCTTATAGCGCTTTTAGAGCTTCATACTTTTAGCAGTCTTAATGAAAATTTTATTAATCAGTATAAAGATTCATTAAAAAGTGCAGATTTAGCAATTTTATTTTATGACCCAAATGCAGTTTTTAAAAAAGGTCTAAATGAGATAGGTAAAGAAAAAATAAAAAGTGCTTTTAATGATGATAATCTAAAGGTTTTTTCAGATTCCAATAAACTGCAACATTTTTTGTTAGAGCAATCCTATTCTAATTCTAATTTACTCTTTATGAGTTCTGGCAACTATGCGTCTATTGATTTAGATTTCTTAATTAATCAAATAAAAGAAAGTGAATGATTCTTATTTATAGTCATATAATAACACCAAGAATTAAATATATTTTTAAACATATTTTTAAATTAAGATTAGGTATTGATATAAATTTTACATCAGATATTAATGATTTTAAAAAGTATGATTCTTATAAGATGAGTTATAGTAATAATCAAATCGATAATGAATTTTATATTAACACTTCTGACATTTTATTCTCTTCTAAAATTGAAGATTTAGAAATTAATATTGAAAATTGGGATGGGCATCCTGTTTTTTTTTCCAATAAGGATAATCCTTTTTTTAAGTTTGATATTTTTTCTGCGAGCTTTTATCTAATTAGTCGTTATGAAGAATATTTATTGCATCTAAAAGATGATTTTGGTCGCTTTGATCCCTCTTCAAGTATTGCTTTTAAAAATAGATTTTTAAACAAACCAATTATTGATTTTTGGATTGAAAGATTTAAATCTAAATTATTAGAATTTTATCCTGATTTGAATTTTAAAAAACACTCTTATAAATTAATGACTTGTTTAGAAGTACCTTGTGCTTTCGATTTTAAGGGGAAAGGTTTACTAAGAACAATAGGAGGTTTTTTAAGAGACTTCTTAAGATTAGATATTTATAGAATATATAGAAGAATACCTGTCCTATTAAATGTTAAAAAGGATCCATTAGATAATTATTCTAATTGGATTGATTTAAATAAAAACAATGGTTTGGAAACAATCGTGTTTTTTTTGATTGCAAATTTTTCTAGATATGACAGAAACTTAAGCTTTTATTCTAAGTCATTTATTGAGAAAATTAAAGATGTTTCTGATTTTTGTGAAGTCTCATTACTTTCTTCTTATTCCTCATTGAAAAATGAAAAATTATTGCAATATGAGACAAACAAACTACAGTCAATTATTCATAGATCTATAAAAAAAATAAGACAGAATTTATTGAAGATTGATTTTCCAGTAACTTACAGAAACTTTGCTAGGTTTGGTTTTAACCATGATTATAGTCTTCAATATTATGATATGCCTGGATTTAGAGCAAGTACTACTAATCCTTTTTATTTTTTTGATTTGGAAAACGAATTGGAAACTAAACTTTTAATTCATCCAGTATGTGCAACAGATAGAGTTATGAAGATTTATAAAAAACCTATTTTAGCTAGACAAGCATTGGAGGAAATTACTAGATATGTAAAAGAAATTAATGGTGAAATGATTTTGGTATTAAATAACTCAATTAACAGTGATTATTCTACCAATTATAAATGGAAGAAAATGTTTAATAAATTTTTTAAATCTCATGGAAAAAATTCAAGGAATAACTGACATTTTTTTTGATTTAGATCATACTTTGTGGGATTTTCAAAAAAATTCATCATTAACCTTTGATTATCTATTAAATAAATATAATATAGATATTGATCTAAAGACTTTTCTAAAAATTTATATACCAATTAATTTTTCATATTGGAAATTGTATCGAGATGAAAAAATTACTAAACAATTTTTAAGACATAATAGATTAAAATCTACATTTCAAAAACTAAATTTAGATGTTAAGCCTAAAATAATTGATGAAATTTCAGATGATTATGTTTTGTCACTCCCTAATAATAACTTTCTAATTAAAAATGGACTATTCATCCTAGATTATTTAAAAGAGAAGTATAGATTACATGTTATAACAAATGGCTTTACTGAAGTTCAGAACAAAAAAATAATTAATTCTAATCTAAATAAATATTTTACTTGTATTATAGATTCTGAAACAGTTGGTGTTAAAAAACCCAACATTAAAATTTTTGAATATGCTTTAGAGGTTTCTAATGCAAATCCTGAAAATTGTTTGATGATTGGAGATAATTTAGAAGCAGATATTTTAGGTGCTATCAATGCTGGTTTTAATGCAATTCATTTCAATAACAACAATGAACCAATTCATAATCATTGTATGATAATCAATGATTTGAAAAATTTAAAAGAAGTTTTATAATTAAAATCCTTTTTGACGAACTATTTCATATAAAATAGTTCCACATGCTACAGATACGTTTAAGGATTCTATTTTTCCAAGCAAAGGAATCTTAATTAGTTCATCACAGAGGGCGACAATAGATTTAGACAAACCTTTACCCTCAGAACCCATAATTATGGCTTGAGAGCTCTTAAAATCAGCCTGATATATGTTTTTTTCTGCTTTTTCAGTAGCTCCATAGATCTTTATATTTAATTGCTTTAAAAGAAAAATAGCATCTTTTATGTGACTTACCTTACAAATAGGCACATTAAATACTGCTCCCGAAGAAGTTTTTATGGTATCTCCATTTACTGGGGCACTTCCACTAGATTGGATTATAATACAATCCACCCCGGAACATTCAGCTGTTCTAACTATTGCTCCAAAATTTCTTACATCAGAAATTTGATCCAGTATTAATATTTGACAGGAATCCTTCTTTTTTTCTACAATTTTGCTTAGGTGATCGATTGACAAAAATTGTATAGGTGCTATAGTAGCAACTACTCCTTGGTGATTTTTAACAGTGAAACGATTTAGTTTTTCTATAGGAACATAGGAAATTTCAATTTCCTTTTTATTTAAGGTTTTTATTAGATCAAATGCAGAAGCTCCTTTTAAACCCCTTTGTATATAAACTCTATTTAATGATTTTTCTGATTCAATAGCTTCTTTTACAGATCTTATTCCATAAATTAAGGTTTGCTCTTTGCTCATTTTAAGAATCTAGTGAGTTGAAGTAGGTAATCAGACCTTTTAAGCTTTCTTTATTTTTAAGATTTAGTTTATTTGCCTTTCTATATTTCTTATACAATTTTTCATCAAAAAGTCTTAATTCCATCATTTTTTTGTGAGAAGTAGGTAATTTATAGGTTTTATTATTATAAAAAATCAAATAAACACTATTATCTCTCCATTCTGGTCTTGGTGGTTTAGAATAACCTGATGCTGGAGAAGGAATTGCAGATTTTTGAGGCATTTCAAGTTTTTTTTGTGGAAAATAGAACAAAGAATATTTATCTAATATTAAACATTCTTCTAAAATTCCAATAGTATTTGTACTTGATCCTAAATTAAAGGAATGTAGTTTATAGGATGCTTTTCCAATATTTACTTTTACTGTTTGATCAATTTTAATAGCACTAGGGGTGGAGTTAATATCTTTTTTTATCTCAAATTTTTGCTCTGATACATTTAGTCTAATAAGCGCCTTGTATATTTTTCCATTATCAAAACTCAGTTTTCCCTCAAAAAAGTCTTTATCTAGATAAGGATTTCCTTTTGCATCACCATCATATTTCATTAATCTTTGAATTATTACATTTCCGGAGTTAAAAAGTTGATCTGGACTTATGTCATAGTTTTGTGAGAACACACCATTAGATATACAAAGAATCAACAGAAGAATTATTTTTTTCATATTATTTTTTATTAAAAATAGACAAATATCATACCGCTTTTTGGCAAACCTCAAATATATAAATAAAAAAAGCACCCAGAAGGGTGCTTTTTTTATTATTTGTAAGATGTAATACTAATTACTTAGTATCCCACCATACTCTCTTATCTTGAAGAAAATCACCTGGGCTTTTTCCCATTGCTGTAACTGCAGCATCGTGATTAGCTTTGTTTGCACTAGCTGTACGTGCACCGTATCCATGTCTTACTGGAATTGCAGTACCGTTTAAGATATCTGTAGCTGGTGTTAATGCAGGAGCATCAAGTCTTCTCCATTCAGCCCATGCTTCATATCCTTGTAAGTATAATGCAACCCACTTTTCATATGCCATATTAGCCATTGAAAATGCAGGAGCAGCAGCTAGGTAAGCTGTAGCATCAGCAGTACTTACGCCCCATTGAGCGTGAGAAGCTGCTATACCTAATTCATACCATGCCTGAGCAGAACCAGCAGAAGCAGGAATCCATCCTCTAGACGCAGCTTCAGCATATGAGAAACATACTTGAGCATAAGAATAAATCATACCACCTTGTGTAGCATCACTTTTATAGATTACTTGGTGTGGTAAATAAGATACCCATGCTTGTAAAATTCCTGGAGTTAATACACCATAAGGCATTCCTCCGTAGATTTTTCCATCTACTGTTGTGTATTTAACTGCAACTTTAGCAGATCCACCTGCACCTCCACCTGCTGTAACAACAGGAGCAGCGTACGCGTGTAATCTTGGGTCATTTCTAGCAATTAATGCTTCAACCATAGTATCACTAGAAGCAAAGTCATCTCTAGTTTGGAATCTATCTTGCCATGGACTATCATTGTCATCGGCAGCAGTGAAAGGGTAATGAACATTATGAGCATTACCAGCTAAAACACCACCATTATGAGCTTCAACGAATTTAGTTGCAGCAGTAGAAGGATCAACATCAGCCATTCTAAGTGCCATTACCATTTTCATAGTATTACCGAATCTTTTCCATTGAGTAGCATCACCATTAAACATAAAGTCTCCACTTAATCCACCTCCATCTAACATTCCTAAAGCAGCGTCTATTTGAGCCATCATGCCCGTATAAACTGCTTGTTGGCTGTCAAATTTTGGTTTTAAGTTTTCAACTCCCTTCAATGCTTCAGAGTAAGGAATTGCTCCCCACCTGTCTGTCATATGATGGTAAAACCAAACTTGTAAAAGGTGAGCAACACCCATTTGCATACCTGCAGAACCTGAAGAAGAATATTCGGCAGGAGAAGCAGTATTCAAATCAATTACAGTTTGAAGATTCATTAATGGCCCTGTGTAGAAACCATCAAAATTCCATTGAATTGTTTCATAACATGAATCATCATTATATGTAATCTCAGAAATATGTTGAGCATATAATATACCAGCACTAGCATTAGTTAAAACTCCAGGCATACTTCTCATTGCTGAGGTTATAAGCGCACCAGTGTTAGCTTTAGAAACCGCATTTGGGCTTAGATTTTCATCTCCGAAATCTACAGTTTCGCAGGACATAAACAATAAGCTACTTATTGTTAATAATCCGATTATTTTTTGAATTTGTTTTTTCATCTTTTATAAAATTAAAATTTAAAGCTTACGTTAAGTCCAAATGTTCTTGCAGATGGTAATTGACCACCTTCAGAAGCATAATAGCTACCAGACCAGTTTGAACCTAGCTCAGAAGGATCTAGTCCAGGAGTTTTCTTTCCTCTATAGTCTCCCCAATCTGTCGTTTCAGAAAGGATAGCAAGGTTTGTTCCAATTAAAGCAACGTTAATTGCATCAAACGGAGTTTTATCTAATTGGTCGTTTGTAAATGTGTAACCGATTCTTACTTGTCTTAATTTAACAAATGAAGCATCAACTAACCATAAGTCATCTCTTGTCCAGTTACCCCAAGCCCATGAATCTGGTGCTCTATATAGATCATGAACAGAACCATCAAGCTTAACACCTACCATGTGAATACCTCCACCGGCAGAAACAGCATCTCTTTTAGGGTTACCTTTATCATTTAGACCAGCTGTGTACTCATGAAGTCCAGCAGCCATAGAGAACATGTCTGTAACAGAATGGTATAAACCACCTTCTTGGAAATCAATTCCAACAGAGAAGTCCCAATTTTTATATACAAGACTTGAAGTTATACCTCCAGTGAAGTCAGGCATAATGTTACCAAGTAATTGGTTGTTTTCATATCTGTGGTTTCCACTATTATATAGAACCCAATTTCCAGCAGCATCTTTCAATCTTTTTCTTCCATATAACATACCCCATTCTTGACCTACGATTTCTTGAAGGTCCATACTAGACCAAGATAACCATGAGTCTAAGATATTTCTTTCAATACCTTCGTATATAAAGTCAACTGTTTTCTTGAATCTTCCGAAGTTAACCGAAACATCCCATCTTAATTCATCAGTTACAATTGGAGTACCAGAGATCATTGCCTCAACACCTGCAGTAGATGTAATTTTTGAGTTTACATTTAATCCAGTATATCCAGTACCACCTGCAGCAGTAATTGCTACTGGTAGGTTAGAATCTTCTCTATCAAAGTATGTAAAGTCTAGACCTAATCTATTCTTTAAGAACTTCATTTCAACACCATACTCTAGTTCAGTTCTCATACCTCCAGTTAAATTTGGATTAGCAAGAGTGTTAGGAACATTAAGTGAAGCTAACGATCCGTAAGCTGTACCTGAACCATACGTTGGACTTGTTTGATAAGTTCCAGGGAAAATAGGAGCTTCCGCATAATTTACTCTCACCTTACCAAAGCTTAACCAGTCTTGATCAGCTAAAGTGTGGAAAAGGAAACTACCAGAAAGTCCATAAGTTTCAATTCTGTTGTTATCGGCAGCTGCAGTTGAACCCCAGTCTAATCGATAAGAACCGTCTAAGTATAACATGCTCTTCCATCCAAGGGATAAAAGACCATAAGCAGAAATCCTACTATTATTATATCTACCTGTACTATAACTTGGCTTATCCTTAGAGTTTGCGATTGTATAGAAGTCAGGAATCGCTAACCCACCAGAAGTAGAAGCACTTGTCGAAATAGTTTTATTTTGACCAGCACCATAACCTAAAATTACGTTTATATCAAAATCATCAGTAATTCGCTTATCATAAGCAAGTTTAGCAACAACTTCATTTTTTTCAGTTACATAAGAACCTTCACTGAAACCAGCTTGAGTGTTTAATGTATTTACACCAACGTAAGTTCTTCCCCAACTTGATCTGTTGTATTGTCTTCTTTTAACTTCAACATTAGCAGAAAGACCTTCTATAATGTCGTAGTTTAAACCGAAGTTACCTGAGTAAGTTGAGTTTTTATTTTTGTTAGTATTCTGATATTGCTCATAGTGAGGAGCATCCCAGTACTGTGGTTTAGCATTTCTAGCTGACTTTCTGTTCCAAGTATAAAAAGCACCTTCAAAATGGTAGCTGTTTTTTAACCTGTCCATGTCTAGCTGTCTTTGCCACCACTGGCTAAAGTTAGAAGATAAACTTCCATAACCACTACTAACATAGTTATCTGTATCCATAACTCTCGCATTTAAACTTGCATAAATAGTTAATTTATCTGTTGCGTTTAAAGAAGCGTTAATGTTTACATCATAAGTGTCTCTAGAGGCATTAGGAACAGGAATAGTAGCTTGGCTAACTCTTCCAGTAGCTCTAACACTAAAATCTTCTCCACCTTTAGCAAAAGATAAACTAGTTGTATTTGCTATACCAGTTTCAAAGAAATTTTTAACGTTGTTAGGGTTTGGAGACCATGGTCTAGTTTTTCCCCATTCAGGGTGACCAGGAATCCATGAATCCCAATGTCTAGCTAATGTTCCGTCAAGTTTTGGACCCCAAGATTCATCAGCTGCATAATAAGGGATATATTGTCCATTAAATGCTGCCCATGAAGCTGGATCTGTTGCTGGATTGTAAGCAAATTGATCCCAAGCTTGAGAATATCCACCACCATACTCATTTTGGTATGGGTGAAGTCTACTAATGTTACTTACAGTAGTGTTGTGGTCTACAGAAATATAAGATTCTCCTGCTTTAGCTTTTTTAGATGTAATTATAATTACACCACTTTTAGCCTCTGATCCATAAAGAGCAGTTGCAGCAGCACCTTTAAGTACTGTAATATTATCAATGTTATCAGTATTAATATCTGTACTGCTAACTTTGATACCATCCACTACATATAAAATATCCATTTCACCTCTTAGACGAATTGCACTTGATTCAAATGTTGAACTAGTACCAGAAATAACCTGAACACCAGCAACTTTACCTGCAAGCGCAGTTTTAAAGTCTCTTTCTTTAGTTTTTGTCAATGCATCACCAGTAACTTTTTGTTGAGCATAACCCAGAGACTTAGCCTCACGAGTAATACCTAGTGCAGTTACTACAACTTCTTCTAATTCACTATCAGAAGAAAGTGTGACATTTAAAGTAGCAGATGCTCCAACTGTTACATTTTGAGCTACATATCCTACATAACTTATAGAAAGAACGTCTCCTTCTGAAGCCATAATAGTATAAATACCATCAAAATCTGTTGTTACACCGTTATTAGTACCAACGACTAATACAGTAGCACCTGGAATAGGCACACCAGCATTATCGGAAACAGTTCCGCTAACACTTTTCTGTGCAAAACTCCATTGAAACACCATCATTAGTGATAATGTTAAAAACTTAAATAGTTTTGTTTTCATATTTATAAATTTATAATAATCTGCAAAAATGTTAATAATAAGTTAATAAAACAACAAATTATTCACTTTTTACCATAAATTATGAAATTCTTATCTGTTGGGCATCTTTAAATTTTATTTAATAAGTAGTGTTTGATCCCTTTATCATTTTCTAATATTTATTATCTGGTTCTAATCTGGTAATATTAATAGTATAAATATTACCTGCTATTAAGAATGTGTTTATTAGCATTTTTGTTCTGTTTTTTGAATTTTGATTTACCAAATAGTAGTATTTGTATATATCAGTCTACAAAATTAAAAATCAATAGTTTAGCTGTCCTTAATATATATAGGGATTTTCTTTTAGATGCTAATATCTTCACTTTTTCCTATAATTTTTCACTATTCCATTTGATTAATTATAAAAATAAATTACATTTGCACGCCCAAATAGGGGAAAAAATAATAGAATATGCCTACAATATCACAGTTGGTTCGAAAAGGAAGAAAAAAGATTACTAAAAAAAGTAAGTCAGCTGCTTTGGTTTCTTGTCCTCAAAAAAGAGGTGTATGTACAAGAGTATATACTACTACTCCCAAAAAGCCTAATTCTGCAATGCGAAAAGTGGCAAGAGTTAGATTAACAAATGGGACAGAAATTAATGCATATATTCCAGGTGAAGGTCATAACCTTCAAGAACACTCAATTGTACTTGTTAGAGGAGGAAGAGTAAAGGATCTTCCTGGAGTAAGATATCATATTGTTCGTGGAGCATTAGATACAGCTGGTGTTGAAGGTAGATTACAAAGAAGATCAAAATATGGCGGTAAGCGTCCAAAAAAATAAATGAAACTAAATGGATGTTCAAATTAATTTGAACCTCTCTAAAACTAAATAAATGAGAAAAAGTAAGGCAAAGAAAAGACCATTACTTCCTGATTCCAGGTTTAATGATCAATTAGTAACCAGATTTGTCAACAACCTCATGTGGAATGGAAAAAAATCCACAGCTTTTAAGCTTTTTTATGATGCAATTGACATTATAGAAGAGAAAAAGCAAGATTCTGAAAAAACAGCCCTTCAAATATGGAAAGACGGATTATCAAATGTGATGCCTCATGTTGAAGTAAGAAGTAGAAGAGTGGGAGGAGCAACTTTCCAAATTCCTATGCCTATTAGATCAGATAGAAAAATTTCAATGGCTATGAAGTGGTTGATTTCATATGCTAGAAAACGTAACGAAAAATCTATGGCATTAAAATTAGCTTCTGAAATATTAGCTGCTGAAAAGGAAGAGGGAGCTGCTGTAAAGAAAAAAACAGATGTTCATAAAATGGCTGAGGCCAATAAAGCATTTTCACACTTTAGATTTTAATTTGATTTAAGATGGCAAGAGATTTAAAATTTACACGAAATATTGGTATTGCTGCTCACATTGA
>MDTC01201950.1_pt1 | contig 17846 bp, 16 predicted proteins | sample 811181 | NCBI WGS metagenome assembly MDTC01 (sample SAMN05326644, study PRJNA326480) | marine metagenome | isolation source: seawater | place: Pacific Ocean: North | collected 2011 | reverse complement strand
GCAGCAAATAAAATTGCTAGCCAAATACCAAATTCTGAGAACCTAAAAAAGGAATCTCCTGGGCCAGCAAAACCTGTTACTATCGCAGAGATTAAGGTCAACAAGATAAGATAGGGCCAAACAATGCCCAAATATCCAAGAACACGGTACAAAAATACCTCAGTTCTTGCTATTGGTTTAGTAAGCATGTAGTGCATAGTGCCAGAATTCATTTCGTCTCTAATCAGCCCGGTAGCCATGAATAGTGGGATAAATATACTAATTATGAACACAAATCCTAACTTTCCGATACCCAAGATTGAAGCGCGATGTAATGCTTCTTTGGCATATGCGTCATCATCTGGATCCTCGTCGACAAATGCATCACTTGAATATCTTAAATTACCGTTGAAATCTCTGTCCAGTTCAATATCACAGGCAATCCCGTTATCGTTGGTGTCTTTTTGTGATTCGGTACGGGAATTTGACCGACAGTCTCCATCATCATCATATCCTACGCTGACAGTTTGGGTACCTGACGGTGATTCATCCCAATCAAAATCATCTTCATCAACCCATTTAGACGGGTCATCAGGCGGCACTGGAGGGTCGAATAAACCAGGATGTGACTCGTCAGAAAAAGGATTCGTACCGTAGAGTCGTTCTTGACCATCAGGATATAAATCACCGTCGGAATCAACTGAATCACCATCGTTATCGATAGATTCGAAGTCCCGTTGCATTGCATCAACGTAAAACAGCATCAGTAAACAAATCACAATCATGCCCGTAACCAAGACTACCCAAGTGGAAATTTTAGTACGATACTGCCGCATAGTGAATTCAGTAATTGCTGCTGCTTTCCTGTCCAAGGCTCGGAAAATAGTGTTAGTCTTATCAGCCATTACAACCGACTCCCGCTTGTTAAGTAGCCCAATATTGACTCAAGGTCATCATCAGGGTTATCAATTGAAGTGACTTTGTGCCCACCTTCAATGATTGCTTGAGGCAAATTGTTGTGGAAGTGACCTAGGTTGTGAGTTTGGACTGAAAGCACGGAATCACTTTGAAACAATATGCCATGGACAGATTCGATATCTATTACGCTTTTAGCCAAATTCTTGGGCCCGTCTGTACCAATTTCAATTCTGTGAGGGATGTTATCCAATCGTTCTCGAATTGCGTGAAGGTTACCAAGTGCCAGTAATCTACCATGATGAAGGATTACAATTTGTTCAGTAATTCGTTCTATCTCACCTAAAATATGGCTGCTAACTATGACTGTTCGGCCCATTCTACCTAATTCTCTTATCACATTCATGATAGTAGTTCTAGCCAGAGGATCACAACCTTGCAGAGGTTCGTCTAGTATTATCAAGTCTGGATCGTTAACCAAAGAATGGGCTATTTTTGTTCTTTGACGCATACCTTTTGAAAACCGACCAATTTGTTTGTGCGCCACATCAGCCAAACCGACGAAGTCGAGTACTCTATCTGCTTCTAGTTTGGCTTCATCACGAGTTAATCCATCTAATCTAGCAAATGTTGAGATGAAGTCGTGTGCAGTCATCCAATCATGCATTTTCTCACCTTCTGGAACAAATCCAACGCGTGAATATGGCGCTGGATTCTTCCAAGGATTAGTACCAAACAAACGCACTTGCCCTGAACTTGGCTTTAGTTTCCCCATCAAAATTTTGAACAGCGTTGATTTTCCTGCACCATTCATTCCAAGAATCCCGGTAACTCCACCGCTAAGAGCCAAAGTTATGCCACTTAGAGCATGAATTTTGCCGTATGTCTTTGAAAGGTTTTCAATCAATATGACTGGCGCTTCTTGTTCAGGAACCCATTCTTTTACCTCAGGCTGACCTTCCTGATGGAAATCTGGCATCATTCTCTAGTCACCTCCATTGAAGCTACTCTGGATGACATAATGTAGAGGAAAAAGGCATTCATCAATACTATTGAAGCAAAAGACCATGTCCAAGAATATTGGTCATAGGTAGTCTGAGTTCCGATTAAGGCCTGCCCTACATGTGCTAAGCAATCATACGGTGACAGTAGATACATAATATCCCGTTCAAATAGGTTAGAGACTAAAATAGCCAAAGTTTTAGTTCCCAGAACAATTGCTACTAGACCAATTCCAGGGAAGAATTTACCACGAGATACACTAGACAAACCTAAACCGATGCTGGTGTAGGTAACAATCAGCATAACACCACCGATAAACGCAGCAATGAAAAGCGGAAAGGTATCAATTATCCAAGCCCAACCTCGGCCCATGGCGAGGATTTCAACAAAGTAATAAATCATCAGAGTGAATAACACGACAAATGCTTGAATCATGGCTACCGAGATATATTTCATCATCAAATAGTCAAACCGGCTGATCGGTCGCGAGAAATATAATGCTGAAGTTCCGTGGCTTCGATCTTCTGAAATCATCCCACCAACAAGTAACGCTGCAAGGATTGGGTAATACAAGACGTTTCGCGGGAAGAAACCAAGAACATGCCCATATAGATTATCCCTATTTACCCCCCACATTGTATGAAGTTCAGGACTACCAATCAATGATGAAAGCAGGGTTAAAGCAACATCTCCAAGCGATGCAATAAACACTAGCACCATGAATAATTTTGTTGGCCAACCCCATGGGCGATGCCCTTTACGAAAAATCCCCAAAACATGATGTCTTAGTATAGCCCAATTACGCATCCAGCGAGGATTTAGAGACCCATTCCATGGACGATATACTTGTTCAAATACGTACCCAACTGAGGCATTATTCGTGGCCACTTGAGCGGTCGCAGATTCGTCGCCATCACGGGAACCCCAAGCAGCATCCATCCTGCCTTGACCAGTTACTGGAGTATTTTCGGTGAAATTAATTTCGGCGCTAGCAGGTGGTTCTGCAACAGGTTGTTCATCCATCACGACCCACCTCCCATGTACCCTGGAGCATCGACCTGCCTTGCTTGAACCGGACTACGCAGCAAATCTTCACTAGTTTTGATTTCATAGCCGAGATTTTCCATTATCACAATGAACAAATCTTCTAGTGAAGCTTCATATTCATGCATACGGCGAATTTGAGAACCCACTTCGGCTGCACAAGTAAGAATCTTGGTAGTGGTATCTTCATCTTCGTGCATAATTCTCATGATGCGCCCTTCTCTCCTTACCACCATGTCCATGGACAACATCTTCTCTTCTAGTTTTGAAGCATTACCCCAAACATGTATTTCGATTTCTCGGTCGATATCTTTCAAGTCAGCAATTTTACCTTGTGCTGCCAGTTTCCCCTTGTGCAGTAACACCATATTCTCGCACACCCTCTCAACGTCATCCATTAAGTGTGAAGCCATCATAACTGAACGGCCACCAGCATTAACCATGTTTTGTAGAGTGTTAATCATGAATTCTCTGGCAACTGCGTCAAGTCCATTTGACGGCTCATCTGCGATAATCAATTCGGGGTCGTGAATGATACTACAGGCTAACTTAGTTGCCTGTTTCATACCTGTTGAAAAGCCACCGATATCGCGATACCTCTGTTCGCCAAGACCCACGTATTGCAAAACTTCGTGGGCTCTAGACATAGCAACTGTAGGATTCATCCCAAGTAATTCTCCTGAGTATTTTACTTGATAGATGGCCTCCATTTCCGGATTAAGTGCGTCATATTCTGGCATGTAACCAATTCTTGAACGAATTGCTGGGCCTTCTGTTCTAATATCATGGCCAAGAACATGTCCTTCTCCTGAAGTGGCTTGAATTAAACCAAGAATGGTTTTGAGAAATGTAGACTTGCCAGCTCCGTTAGGCCCTAGTAGTCCTGTCGCCCCCTTTTTGACTTTGAGATTCAGATTTTCCAATGCCATATGAGGACCATAGGACTTGCAAAGGTCCGTGGTATCGATGAGGAATTCATAGTCGGACATGGGGTTCCCAATTCAACGAGGTAACACACGCCATTTGAATACTGCGCCGTAATGACTGGATTAATCCTCAAGTTTTATTCCATCACGTGTTTTGACAGCAACACCCTTTTTCATTGCTAGAACCTCGTTAGCCGTACACTGAGATACACCGTGACCAATCAAATCACCAGATTCATTGCAAATAAGACAAGCTTCACCCGGTCGCAGCCAAGGGTCACAAGCGATGGTGAATCCATGGAACACATTGCGACCTTTGCGAACAAATGGTTCTGCATCAGAATTAACCACAATTATTGCCAAACCTTCTCCAGAATACGGATTGATGTCAGTCACACAAAATTGCGTAGGAAGTGGTCTTCTGCGACGGGAAAAAATTTCAAGTGCTCCAGCATTATTGAGCGAGAGGCCTCCATCACCTAATCTAAAACTTGACAGATGTTTTCCAGAAGATGATAGTACATTTTTGATTCGTCCGTATTTATTGACATTAAAGGTTAAATTTGACGATAATTCATGAGCTGTTGCATGATCAATGTTGAATAAGACCGCAAATTTGTCAGCGGCCTTGAGCCTGTTTAGTTGTAACCTTGCCAGTTTGAAATCATCATCATCTCCAATGACCATCATTCCTTCAGTAAATTCACAATCAATAGTCAAGCCAGCATCAATTATTTTCTCGTAAACTCTTGATTCAAGATTGTCTGCCCGTAATTCAATAGGAATAATCGAGCGCCCTGTTAAACCAAGTGATTCCAATTCTTGTGTCACAACTACCATATCCAACTTATTCTTCCAAATCCAATCAGGACCTTCAACATGACAAAATGGATTCAAGTCTTCCAAACTATACGGCATAAGACCAATGGGAGTGTTGACCAACAGTTCAATACCAGGGATGAGATGAATAAGCTTAGCAACCACTTTGTCGCATTTATCTCTCCAAGGGCCAGAATCGCCGTAAAAAATCAGCACATGTTCTGTCCCAATTCCCGTAACATCTCTTTGATGCCAACGTTGCGCTAAGAGATTTTTAGCAGCAATTATGTGAGGCCGATTTAGTGTATCCACACCACCCCATTGTTCTCCACCCTTACGTGGAGTCAATTGAGAATTTACCACCCATTGCCAACTATCCTCAAATGAACCCATACTGCTGTAATCCTTTGATGCTGTGGTTTCATCTAACGGCATTTCACTACCGAGAAATTTGGTAAATGATGCCGTAGCAGGGTTTGTTGAAAGCCACAAAAACGCATCTCTAAGCGCTGGGTGTTGATGGCTCCTTTGCTCTACTAGACGCCATATAGTTCCATCTCTAATCGCTTGACGACATCGAGCCAATTCTGCCAAGGTGATTTCTAGATTATACTTTGAAAGTAATTTCATACGCTCAACTTTTGGCATTTTTCTTACCGAATCTGGCGTAACTCCACTAATACAAGGCATCATTACTGGCCACTCAATCAATCCTTCCAATTTCTCCGTGCCCCAAGGTGACAAGATTCTGCCATCCCTAGCAAATAAGGCATATGCGGCCGAATCAAATAGATCTGCCCCTAGTGCAATTGACATTGGAAATAACATCGGGTGGCCACAACCAAACATGTGAACTGGCCTGTTAGATGGTAAGAAAGGTAACGTTGACATCATAATCTTGGCATATTCCCGGTATCTCTGTTGCTCCATAACTGGTACAATTCCACCAATAGGATGGACTGAAAAGTCAAACTTTGCCATTTCAGCGGCAGATTTACGGCGTAGGTCCGGAAACAATCCACCTTGAATTGGACCGTTTAACATAGTGGTTTGGGATGTATCAACACTCACTTGAGCACGTAAAATGGTTTCATCAACTGCAGATTTAACTTCAGAATGCTTCATATCGGGTCGCGAAAATACATCCAACATTGTCGCGATATCAACTCCGATTGCCCGTTGAAATTCAACTATTTCTTCAACACCAACCTCAATATCTCCGTAAATATATGACTGGAAAGTTCCAGAATCGGTCATAATAACCCCTGGATAATCTATTAGTTCATGTACACCATCAGCAAGTGCCTTTTCTTTCAAGTTGTCATGTTTCCAAATGATGTAAGAATTGGTAATTAGTGCGCCAATACCATACCTGTCCCACATTTCCCTAGGCTCAATAGTCCGTATATTTGGATTGATTACTGGAAGTAATGTAGGTGTTTCTAAAATCCCGTGCTTGGTGTGTAGTTTACCCAGTCGAGCCCTTCCATCCCTGTTAGTGATTTCAAATAAACCCTCATCACCCTCTTTGCATGGATTTGGATTTGGTCTAGGCTCATCTGACCACACAGGCATGGTGCCCGCTACAGTCAACATGATTTGAATTCATCCGTCAATACCGGTGACTAAGCCGAATTAAACGAATTCTACATTGCCGTGGGCTAAGATAAATTCTCTACCTAATTCGTCGAAGGTATCTAGTAAATTCTTGGAGTATCTAATTCTAATTACTTCGTTATCGCCTTCCAAGTCTGCCTTGATACCATCAAGAGTTCCTGGAGCTGCTCCACACGACAAACAAGCCCCTGTTAAATCTAAAATTAAATCCAATTGGGCAGTACCATTTGTGTAAACCTCTTGGTATGACTGAACCGAAATACCTCCGCCGTGCCCATCCAGTGCAGCCCTGACTGGGCCTAGTCTTGCAAGTAGTGCTGGTACGAAATCTTCGCTTTCCACCAAATTTACCAGTAATACCCCTTTCAGCCTCGCTTCTTCTTCAGGGTCGGTCGATTCAGCAATGCGTTTTTCTGCTTCCACTGCAATTGAATTGCTGGCTTGGGCAGCATACTTTGCAATCAAGTCATCGTCTGCCATACAATTGCTAATTTGCAGTGGTTCTTCACTCTTTGCTATTTATTTAGGCCACCCTAAAACCGTGATACTGCGCTGCAATGTTTTACACTCATTGATAAGGGAGAATCATGTGGTGTTAATTGGTGCGAAGATGTCAGAAGTAATATTAGATATTAAAAATCTTCATGTTTCTGTTGAAGGAACAAAAATCATCAAAGGTGTCGATTTAACCATCAAGGCTGGAGAAATTCACGCCATCATGGGGCGAAATGGGGCTGGAAAATCAACTCTAGCCCACGTTTTGATGGGGCACCCAGCGTACGAAATTACCGAAGGAGAAATCCAATACCGCGGCAAGCCAATTGATGAATACGAAGTGTTTGAGAGAGCAAGGGCGGGAATGTTCCTATCATTTCAGTACCCAGCATCAATCCCAGGTGTCCAAGTTGGTAATTTCCTAAAGAAATCAGTAAATAATGTCCGAAATGAAAAAGTCAAAGCACGTGAATTTCGTAAAGAATTAAATGCGGCAATGGATAAACTGGACATGGATAAAGGATTTCTATCACGTTATGTTAATGATGGATTTAGTGGTGGAGAAAAGAAACGCCTTGAAATTCTCCAGATGATGCTGTTAAAGCCAACACTAGCACTACTCGATGAGACTGATTCAGGATTGGATATTGATGCTCTAAGACTTGTTGCAAAAGGCATCACAGAAACTGCCGAAGAGACTGGATTTTTAGTAATCACCCACTACCAAAGGCTGTTAGAATTGATCAAGCCTAACTTTGTTCACGCAATGATTGACGGCAAATTTGTCAAGTCTGGTGGCCCAGAATTGGCGCTAAAATTAGAAGACCAAGGTTATGACTGGTTGGAGGCATAATAATGAATAATGAAGCAAATAACGCAGTTGGCGATTACCAATATGGATTTCACGATCCTGAGAATGCAACCATAAGATTTGACAAAGGTTTGTCAGAACAAGTTGTTAGAGACATCTCAAAACTGAAGGAAGAACCTGAGTGGATGACTGAAATCAGAATCAAGGCATATCGCCATTTCGTTAGCAGACCAATGCCTGATTGGGGCAATTGCAGTATGCTAGAGTCAATTAAATTCGATGATGTAACTTATTTCCTACGCTCTTCTAAGGAAACTGCAAATGACTGGGACGATGTGCCAGAGGACATAAAAAATACCTTTAACCGATTGGGAATTCCAGAAGCAGAGCAAAAATGGCTCGGTGGAGTAACTGCTCAGTATGAATCTGAAGCGGTTTATCACTCTGTCCGTGAAGACCTAGAAGAACAAGGAGTAATATTCCTCGACATGGATTCAGGATTGAAAGAATATCCGGAACTGGTAAAGCAATACTTTTGCTCGGTAATACCTTACGCTGACAACAAATTTTCCGCCCTTAACACGGCAGTATGGAGTGGCGGTTCGTTCATTTATGTGCCAAAAGGAGTACACGTCGAAATGCCAGTTCAAGCATATTTTAGAATCAACGCCAAAAACATGGGTCAATTTGAAAGAACCTTAATCATCGCCGATGAGGGCAGTAGCATAAATTATGTCGAAGGGTGCACAGCACCAACCTATTCAACAGACTCATTACATTCTGCAGTTGTCGAGCTAATCGCTATGGAAGGCGCGAAAATTAGGTATTCTACCGTCCAGAACTGGTCGGCAAATGTTTACAATTTAGTTACCAAAAGAGGCATTGCCCACAAGAATGCAGTTGTTGAGTGGGTCGACGGAAACATTGGCTCTAAACTCACCATGAAGTATCCATCGGTAATCCTCAAAGGCGAAGGTGCTCATGCAGAGATTATTTCAGTAGCTTATGCTGGCGAAGGACAACATCAAGATGCTGGCGCTAAGGTGCATCACCTAGCGTCCAATACGACCTCTAATATTTTATCGAAATCAATTTCTAAAAATGGTGGAAGATCATCTTATCGCGGTTTGCTTAAGGTAAATCCAAAAGCGCACGGATGTCGCTCAAAAGTTGTTTGTGACGCATTGATGTTAGATGCTGACTCTCGTTCTGACACCTATCCTACAATGGAAGTTAGCAACTCGAGTGCTGATCTAGAACATGAAGCAAGTGTTTCAAAGATTTCTGGAGACCAACTATTCTATCTCATGAGTCGAGGTTTTAGCGAAGAGGAAGCCATGGGGCTAATCGTAAATGGTTTCTTTGAACCATTCACTCGAGAACTCCCAATGGAATATGCTGTTGAATTGAACAAATTACTCGAACTTGAGATGGAAGGTGCAATTGGATGAACTACCTAGAAATGCCAGTACCAAACCGCACACAGCACCTTTGGCGGTATACTTCATGGTCAAAGGTTCACCCGACAAACGTTGGCAGTGTACCAAAAATTTCATCAGCTAATGTAACCATAAACGAAGTTGAGATTCAATCTAACAATACAAGAGAAAAATCCAGTATTAAGGACATCTCTAGAGTATTTCTCCAAGAGTCAAATAATTCAATGCACTTAGTCAAAGTTAACGACGCATCACCAGTCAACTTACTAACAATCTCTAGCACAGAAGAACAATCAATTTGTCACATACACGTTGAATGCACGACAAGCGGAAGTCTGATGGTGAAACTTTCTGGCGACACAAATTGGCTTGGCCTACATATCACAGGGAAAGTTGCCAAGAATTGTACCCTCTCGTTTGGTTTGGTTAATGACTTATCTGAAAAATGCACTATTTTACGTTGTGAGGATTGGAGTTTATTAAGAGACTCAATGCTTGAATATGGTGAATTATCAATCGGTGGCAGTAGGGTTAAAACAGATATACGAACTTCGCTTGATGAAGTGAACTCTTGCCTTACTCAAAATATTGCAGTGATAACTGATGGTTCTCGGCATGATGACCACCATGTAGAGATATTGCATAGAAGTGGACACACAAATTCATCACTCAATGTAAGTTCTGCATGCTCAGGAAAAGGCCACACTATTGGTACTGGATTATTGATGATCGAAGAGGATTGCGATGGCTGTGATGCTGGTCAAGTTTTCAAGAATTTATTATTATCTGATACTGCCAAAGCAGAATCAATACCTGAATTAGAAGTCTTATCTGATGACGTCAAGGCAGCCCACGGGGCAGCAAGTTCTTCTGTTGACAGTGAGCAAATCCACTACTTGATGTCTAGAGGATTTTCCAAAGAACATGCAGAAGCACTCATCGTTGAAGGTTTTCTTGTTAACTGCTTTGCCAAAATCAATAATAGAGAAGTTAGACAATATCTTATAGGCGCATTAACCGCAAATTATTCTTAACGGCAGGTGATATAATGAGAGAAGATTTCCCTATATTGCAAAGAAAAATCAATGGTTATCCATTAGTGTATTTCGATAATGCAGCAACTACCCAAAAGCCAGCCTCCGTGATTAATGCAATGAATGATTATTATGCCAATTCTAATGCAAATGTTCACCGAGCAGTTCACACACTAGCCGGTGAGGCTACTGAAGGCTACGAATCATGCCGCACTGCACTCAAGGAGCGGTTTAATGCTGACAAAGCAATAATCACCAGCGGCACAACGGAAGCGATAAATTTAGTTGCTCATGCCTGGGGTCGGGCGAATTTATCGGATGGGGACGCCATAATACTAACAGAAATGGAACATCATTCAGATATAGTTCCTTGGCAAATGCTTGCTCAAGAAATGAATATTGAACTGCGATATGTCCCCGTAATGAAAGATTTGACACTCGATATGGAGTTATTTGAATCGGCTATCAAAGGTGCTAAATTGGTTTGTGTAGTACATATATCAAATGTCCTTGGAGTGTGTAATCCAATTGACAAAATAGTTTCTATTGCTAACAAGCATGGAGCCAAGGTCTTGTTGGACGCTGCCCAAAGCGCTCCTCACCAAGATATAGATTTCAAGTCAATTGGTGTTGACTTCATGGCCTTTTCAGCCCACAAAATGTGTGGACCTACAGGAATTGGCGCCTTACTTGTAGCCGATGACGCATTTGAAGAGATGCAACCGTTCATGGGTGGCGGCGATATGATTGAAACCGTTTCAATTCATGGCTCAACTTACCAAACCAATGAACAAAAATTTGAGGCTGGTACCCCGAGAATTGCAGAAGCAATTGGCTGGACTGAAGCCCTGAATTGGCTTTCCTCCATCGACCTCGTCGCTGAGCACAAGAGAATCCTAGAATCTGCAAGATGGTTGGCAAGTAAGTTACGAGCCATGGGTATGACTGTATATGGCAGGCATGACGATCATGATGCTGCAGTTGTTTCGTTCCTACATCCAACTATGAACAGCGAAGATTTGGCTCACCTACTTGATGCTCGAGGTTTCGCAGTTAGAACCGGTCATCATTGTGCTCAACCGCTTCTAGACCGTTTAGAGATAACCGGCACACTACGTGTATCGTTATACTTTTACAACACCCATGAAGAAGTTGAATCATTCGTTGAATACTTTAGCGAAATCTTGGAGAGGTTTGCATGAATTATTCAAGTAAACTTTCCGAACTAATTGAAGAATTCAAGGAAATAGATGACAAAATGGAACGCCTAGAAATGGTGTTTGATTTAGCTGATGAAGTAAATCTGTTACCCCCGCAAGAATGGAGTGAGGTCACCAGAGTAGTTGGTTGTCAATCAGAGGCTCATGTTAGAGTTGACGTAGTTGACTCCTGTGTGAGTCTCGAATCTGGTGCTGACTCCAAACTTGTCCAAGGATTGATGGGGATTTTAACCTTAGCAATCCATGGCACTGAAGTTACTGAGGCATTGAAATTGACTCCTGATTTCGCTACCGAAATGGGTGTACTCAACACATTATCACCAAGCAGATCTAATGGATTTAGAAATATGTTTGACAAAGTTATGCGAGAGATAGAACAAAAACAAGGTGATTAAATGACAGATAAATCGACAGTTATGATACAATTAGATGAAGTTGAAGACCCTGAATTAGAACTCTCGATAGTTGAACTAGGTCTGGTTTATGATGTAAGAATTGAAACCAAAGAAAATGGCTTACATGCAGAGATTGACATGACTCTGACCAGCCCGGGATGCCCTGCTGCTGCTGAAATAATGGCTGCTACTCATCGAGCAGCGCTGACTACTGAAGGTATTGATTCTGTACATGTCAACTTAGTATGGAGTCCCAGGTGGGATCCAAAAGTTCACGCTTCTGAAGATGCCAAAATGGATATGGGAATTTGGGACTAACGCTTCACAACAATGGTTAGCAAGTCACCATCTTTGAGCAAATGGTCTAGGCCGACACGTTGCCAATCGAATTTTGCGCTTGGACCTTTAACTCGAGCATATCTAAATTTTCTAACGAAATCACGGTGTAGCTTCATGCAAATATTCTTGACAGTTGAATCATCTTTTACAATCAAAGGCTCCTCCAAGTCTGCTTCTTCACCTTGCGGTTTTAGGTAGACTCTCATGAAACCAAGATTATCATAAATGAAATCTTTTAATTCATCTAGACCAATATCTTTGAACGCTGAAATACGCATAATTGGCCAGTCTTGTGGAAGTGCCTTAGTTGCCCTAACTAAGTCCTCTTCTGTGGCAATATCAATTTTATTTATCGCAACTACTGCCTTTTCATAGATTCTATTTTCTGCTAAACAATCAACAATTTGCTCAGCAGTCGTATCATTTCTTAATGTGACGATAGCAGAAGTATAGCCAAAAGACCGGATTATCTCTCCCATATCTTCATTGGTAAGATGGGTTTGTTCAACAGTTGAACGTACATCAATACCACCTCGTTCAGTTCGTTTGATGAACACAGGAGGTTTGGTTTCATTTAGTCGCAGCCCAGCATTATGAAGTTCTCTATGTAATACATTGAAGTGGGCATCTTGGAAAGGGTCTACGATATACAACACCATGTCTGCACTTCGAATTACATTGAGAATCTCTCGCCCACGACCTTTACCTTCAGCTGCACCTTTGATTAGACCAGGTAAATCTAGAATCTGAATCTTAGCACCACGATGTTCCATAACACCTGGAATACAAGTGAGTGTGGTAAAAGCATACCCTGCTGCTTCTGAATGAGCATCGGTAACTTTGGAGATAAGAGTAGATTTACCAACCGAAGGAAATCCGACCAAAGCAACTGTAGCATCACCAGATTTCTTTACTTCAAACCCTTTACCACCGCCACTTGCTTTAGAGTGAGCATGGGCCTTTTCCTCTTTCAATTTCAATTGGGCAATCTTTGCTTTTAATTTACCAATGTGAGCATTAGTTGCCTTATTTTTTTGGGTTTTATCTATCTCGGCGCGAATCAATTCGATTTGCTCTTTGATAGTTGCCATAATGACCCCAAAACGACGCTGAAAGTAGGTGACTCTTGAAATCTATTGTTGAATTTAGGTAGAATTGAGTGAAGTTGTATGCGATGACATCAAAGCAGACGAGCATCTAGAGGTGATTATGGGGATTGAGACTGTTTTACTGCTAGTGGAGCAGGATAGTCTTGAATCTATATTGAAGATGTCGTGGAATGATGTTTACCAAGGTATGGAATCTGGTTCTTTGAGAGAAAATCGACCGAAAAAATCTGACAGATTAGCTCGTTTGTTCGATATTGATTGTGAAGCAGAAATACTGGACTGGATGGAAGTCATTGGAGCCAAAGAAGGTTCTGTGCGTGAAGTACTTCAAAATTTAGACAATGGAGAAGAAGGGCTCCTATTATTGATGAACTACATGAGCCTAGGTCACTGGGAATGCTGGGAAGCAAGAACCTATCTCTATCTAGATGTGGCATTAGACAGAGTAATTGAGAATCGAAATGATTTGTACTCTAGCACTACATGGGCAGATTTGAAACTGAAATTAGCAAATTTACCAGAAGATGAATTTGCCGACAAGGTCTGTATCGATTGGATGGAGCGACGAAAACAACTTGGTGAAACGATTGATGAGAAAGAAGACCCTAAAATAATTCCAACCTTTGAGGCTCATACTCGTAATTCAAAATTATTAGTTCACGCAATAACCACTTGGGAAAATACCGAAGGGGTAATCGGAATTGTTGGCAGAGAACATCTTGAAGCCATCAATTGGGGCCATGGAGCATACAATCTAAGCAATTATCTGCATCAATAATAGACGACGGATTGAAAAATAAGGGCTTGCACCCAACACCATGTCTGAAGAATCTGATGAGGCACCTATTGACTCTGTGGACGATGAACTCCCGATAATTGAAGAGGGTTCTGAAACCATGGAAATTGGTGTAATCGAAGAGGAAAAAGACCCTCTGGAAGCAGCTCTTGAAAGAGCTGAACTTGCTGAAAAAGAAATCGCTTACAAAGAAGCTGAAATCCAGAATGTACGTAAGCGCTTTATTGGTGAAAAGTCAGAATTAATCCAATATGGCAGCATGGGATTAGCCAGGAAAATGCTCACTGTTCTAGCTGATGTTGATCGAGCCATGTCTAATATCGAAGATGGCGACCAATCCCCATTGGCACAAGGACTTCGTTTGCTACGTAACAAAATGTGGCACGAGTTATCCGGTGATGGATTAACTGCAATAGAAGCAAAAGGACAAAAATTTGACCCAGCAAAAATGGAAGCAATAACCACTATTCCTGCCTCAGATGAATATCCTAGTGGAATTGTTGTCGATGTTGTAGAAGCTGGCTACATGTACAAGAAAAAAGTCTTGATAGCCTCTAGAGTAGTTGTTGCATCAGATTAACCGACATTGACTCCTGAACCCATTGTCGATAAACGGTATATTGCATCGTTATCGATTATCCATTTGACTACTATTTCTGGAATTGAGGCTCCAAGAACACTAGCTACTGCATCATCATCATAAACAGTTGACAACATTAAGGCCGTTTGGCGTACTCGCCAACCCTCGAAATTATCCCGATTAGATAAATCAATTAGGTTTGTATTAAATCCTGATTGCTGATATAATTCATGAGTATCCTTATCTGAAGTCACCAAGACACCAGTGCCGTGAAATTTGGTTGCATGTGACACCCAATTTGGTGGGTCATTGATATCTTCAATACCAATAATTTCTGCCTGTTTATCTTTAGATTTTAGCCATGATTCTACCATGCCTTTTCTCTCTTCAAAGGTCCATGGATTATCAGATTCCCAACCTTTAGCAGCCGAGCCAATAGCAATAACTAATTCATCATCACTTTGGCGACATAATTCTAATGCTGAATTAACTAGAAATTCATGCCCCTTGTGAAATGGTTGAAATCGCCCCAAAACAATGTATCGAGTCAAATTAACACCTCAGAAAAACGAATCAACATCAACCTCTGGGATCGTAACTCCATGGTCTTTGAAACATTCTAGCATCCTTTTGCAACCCTCAATCATTTCTTCCTTAGTCGTCTCACCCATTGACCCGACACGGAACATCTTGCCTTTCAGATGATCTTGAGCTCCTATAACTTGAGTCTCATATCGCTCTTTCAAATCTATTCGCCATTGGTCATTAACCCCCTCGGGATACATAATAGCTGTAACAGTAGAACTTCTCTGGAAAGGGTCTGCTGGCAATTCAAAACCAAGATGACTAAACAGGTTTTGTACACCTGATGCTAAACTTTGACACCTATTCCAGCGGTTCTCCAAGCCTTCTTCTTTTAGGACATTCAATGCTGCAGACCAACCCATTGCTAAATTGATTGCCGGAGTCCAAGGTGTTTGGTCGTCATCACCCTTTTTGAAGGCAGATATAATATCGAGATAAAACAGTGCATTACTATCTCCCTGCTCTCTAATCGCTTTGCAGCGTTCATAAAATTTAGTAGTAAACGCGATTGCTGCGATTCCCGAAGGACCGGCAGTGCATTTTTGCGCACCCATGGCTGCAGCCTCTACATTCCATTTTTCCAAGTGAACCGGTAATCCACCTATCGAAGTTATTCCATCTAAAATAAACGAAGTATTGTACCGGTCACACATCTCAGCGATCGCTGGTGCATCTTGGGTGATTCCTGAACTAGTTTCATTATGGCAAATCAGTAATGCTTCATAACAACCACGTTCGAGTTGTTGCTCCAACTCGTACAAATCAAATGCCCTACCCCATTCGTATTTGATATGTTTAACATTACAAAATCGTTTGCACATCTCAGCGACTCGCTCACCAAACTTACCATTGGTCGGAACCAATACCAAATCATTGGACCGGAAACGATTAGCGATTAACATCTCCATTGCAGCAGTCCCACTACCAGAAACAACCATCACTTTGTAATCGTCCTTTGAAGACCACGAATGAGTTTTCTTTACCGGTTGTGATGGTGCCAAATTAAAGGCATAGCGCAAACCTGAATTCAAGTCCGCCATAACATCACGGAACTCTCCTCCTCTAGCGGTGATAACCGGTCTGGCCATTGCTTCAAGACATCGCTGATTCATTCGCACCGGTCCGGGGACAAGGAAGCAATCCCCCTCGTGCTTTGCCATGGTTAAGGCTAGACTCGACAGTTATTCAATTAATGTACACAAGCGTTGGACTGATAGAGGTCAAACCCAACGGATTGTCATGATGCGCGTCGGTATTGCAATGTTACAAGGCGCCCGCCATGAGCATTATCAAGCAATTAAACAAGCAAGCATGGAAATGGAACAAGAAGTGGAAGTAGTAGAGTTACGAAAAGCAGAACAAGTCGACTCATCAATTGACGGTTTGATCTTACCTGGCGGAGAATCCACAACCATGCGAATTGCTAGCCTTAGTGAATCCCTGTTGGAAGGCTTATTTGATTGGATGACACAATACCCTGATAGACCAGTATTAGGTACCTGCGCAGGAGCCATATTACTTGCCCAACCAACTCAAGGTCGTGAACCTTTCATCGATTTAGATATCGCCCGCAACGCCTGGGGAAGACAGAGATTTTCGTTTGAAGCAGGTGTCGAAGTAACTCTTGAAACACCAGAACAATCAGCAAATGTAGAGGTTGAGTTAAGCAGAGACAAGTTCAATCACAAACCATTACCAATGGGTAATCATGCTATGAAGATTGAACCAGAACAATTCCCTGGCGTCTTTATTCGGGCACCTCGGTTTATTCAAGACTCAGTGAAATGTCAACCAATAGCTCGTTTATCACAAGAGATAGTCGGCGTTTTACAAGACGAAAAAGTAGCGCTAACTTTCCACCCAGAACTAACTGGGGACAGAAGATTTCATCGTTGGCTTATCAGTCGAATAATGGATTCTAGACAATAAATTCGTACGAGGGTTTGAAACCGTAAATCAACAGCGGCGTGTATTACTATGCTTGGACCACTGCCGATGGCGACTGAAATAATACCTGCTGAACTAGGTGAAGCAGAAGGTTGTATTCAATGTCAGCGTGGCAGTAAACTGGTCTTATTTGTCACTGGCAAATGCCACTGGGGATGCGACTATTGTCCATTATCAGATAATCGTCGGGAATCACCTGATATGTTTGCTAACGAAAGGAGATGTTCTGAGTGGTCAGAAGTAATTGAAGAAGGTCGAGCAATGAATGCTACTGGGACTGGAATTACTGGTGGAGACCCAATGCTTGACATGGAACGGTCGCTTGAAGCAGTTAAACAATTGAAGGCAGCATTTGGCCCTGAACATCACATCCATCTTTACACATCAATACCATTTAACCCGGTTAATTGTTCAAGGTTTGCAAAGGCAGGATTAGACGAAATCCGGTTTCATCTATTAGATGGCACCATCTCAAGATATCTGCCAGTTATTGACGGTTGCCATGAAGCGGGAATTAATGTTGGAATAGAATTACCTTGTGAACCAGACAAAGAAGAAGATTTGTTAGCACTGCTAGACTCAATGAATGGTAGCAATATTCAGTTTCTAAATTTAAATGAATTGGAAATTACCGTTGGCAATCAAGATAACATGGATGTTAGAGGATTCAATCTCAGTGGTGCCATGACTGCAGCCGCAGAAGGGTCACTAGAATTAGCATTAAAATTGAAAGACTATGCTAAAGATATGAGTTTCCACGTCAAGTTTTGTAGTGCCAGTTTCAAAGATGCTGG
>MDTC01195954.1_pt1 | contig 17854 bp, 13 predicted proteins | sample 811181 | NCBI WGS metagenome assembly MDTC01 (sample SAMN05326644, study PRJNA326480) | marine metagenome | isolation source: seawater | place: Pacific Ocean: North | collected 2011 | reverse complement strand
TCAATAACTTAAGCTCCGATCAAATCAAAGTCGGAGAAGTAGTCTTGATCCCTACTATTGTTCAATCGCATTGGACTAGTCATGGTAGGCACAAACACTGTCACAACTATCGTGTTTCGCGGGGGGATACCCTGTTAAAAATTGCTCATCGATTCAATCTGTCATTAACCGACCTCAGAGCAATGAATAAACTCTCAAGTGACATTATTATAACTGGACACATACTACAAATACCTTGTTATGTTAAAAATGAGAAAAAGCGACCTAATACAACTATTATCTACAGGGTAAAACTTGGTGACTCTCTCACTCAAATAGCTAGGGAGTTCAGAGTTTCTGTCACCGATATAACTCATTGGAATAACATTCGCCGGGAAATGATCCTAAGGCCGAACCAAGCGCTAAAGATTTTCGTGGACACAGCACATCTTTAAATTATCGATCTAATATTTGTTTCACACAACAGGCTTTGGCTCTGACGACAAACTCACTGTAGAACTTTTGCCGCTAGAACTAATTCGGAATGATACGACTCAAGTTCCCTGTTTGTTAATGAGGAAATAATAGAGTTCTTAAAAGAAATCTGTTCGTCAGTAGTCATCGCCGCAAAGTTACCTGCTTTTCGATCGTTGACTGATATAAGCACCAAATCCTTGGAGCGCAACTGAAAGCTTGCATGAGCCATAGAATCTCCAAAAATAACAGAAAAAGCTAACATATTTACTTCAGAATTCAAAGAGGCAGTTGTTCGATCGGCGTCTATCACAACCTGCCATTGGTAACCATTAGATTTTGCAAGTTGTTCGACTGTTTCCCCCGATTCCAGTCTCGACATCAATGCCTCTCCAAGGCTCTCAAGCTTTACATCGGCGCGATCTGAGGCCAATGATCTTTTGATCTCCATACTAACTTCGCTGTACTCCTTTTGCCTAGCCTCTATGTGACGATTCAATTTAACCACTACGAATCTATCAGGTTCTATCTCAAGAACTTCACTTACATATCCATCAAAAAGCACCTCTTTACTGAAAGCAGCTTCTCTCACGCTTTTGAATGAGCCAATTCCATCCCCCGAAACTCTCGTAATCAAGGGAGAAACAGAAACAACCGCATCCACCTTATCTGCGAGTTCCGACATTGATTCAGCATTAAAACTGAGCTCCCTAAGATCGGACAACTTCTTGCTCAAGAGGCTATCAACGCGTTCTTTGACGATCTCCCTCTCAATACGAGGCAACTCTTCGCTCTCTATAAAGCGAGACTGCTGCATCTCAAGTAATTTTATTATGTGGACGCCACTCTCGGTGATCACTGGCTCTGAAACATCCCCGACCGATAATCCTTTCAAAGCCTGCTCAAAACTATTTGGGAAGGTAGACCCTTCGGAAAATCCTAAATCACCCCCTGTCGAGGATGACCCCACGTCAGTCGAATACTTTCCTACAAGTTCCGCAAAAGGAACACCAATACTAATTGACTGCATTATGTCCGAAATCAAATCACTGTCTAAATCAGCCAGCAAAATGTGGGCGGCACGCCGAGAAATGGAGGGGATGAAATCTGCGGCCTCATCCTCAAACCGAGTAGCAAGTTCACTTTTTTCCACTACTATATCTCTCGCCAGACTTTGTGCCGAAATTTCTATAAAATCAACCAAAACCTGCTCCTCTGCTTGAAATAAACTGCCATTTTGACTATAAAAATCTTTAGCATCGGTCTCTGGAATCTTTATACCTTCAAAAACTGGTTGTCTGGGCACAGTGAGATAGTAGTAACTCCTTGTTTGAAATACTAGTTCTGCGATTGACGACAACATTTGATTAGTAACAAAACTTGAAAACCGATAGCCGTCAAAAAGCTGTCCAGAAACCATCTCATTAGTAAGTTGTTGTTTGAACCCCGAATGAGTCTGCCCTCTATTGCGGATGAAATAACGGTACCTATCCTCGTCAAATTTTCCATCAGTCTGGAACGCTTCAACTGACATAAGCACCTTATTTAGCATATTTGCTGACACTGCCATACCTTGATTTAATGCCGCTTGAGACGCAACAACACTTCCAATGAGCTGCTCAAGAACAATCGGTCGAAGAATATCATCGTCAAGTTCGTCAGATGTTATGCTTTCATTCTCCGATCGAATCCTATTTTTGAGTCGCTGCAATTCCAGTAGAAATTTCTGCTCTGTTATTGCCTCTCCATTCACCGTCGCCACCTCACCCGAGTTGGCCCCACTGAGAGAGATAGATCCAATACCGGTAAGTGTGAATATCACCGCAATAACGATAACAATAAAAATAGATACACCGCGCATCTGACCACGAAAGCTGTCTAACATAAAAACATCCATTAAATAAAAAAGGGCGCCTTACTATGCGCCCTATTGTTTAGAATTTAGGATCTACAAAAATTCTCTAATTTACGGCATCCTTCAGAGCCTTGCCAGCCTTGAAACTTGGGACATTCGCTGCGGAAATTTCAATCTCTGCACCGGTCTGCGGATTTCGGCCTGCACGAGCTGCTCTATGCTTTACAGAGTATGTGCCGAAACCAATCAGCGAAACCTGCTCTCCATTTGTCAAGGCTGTAGTTATGGCATCAAGTGCAGAGTCCAGTGCTCGGCCCGCCGACGCTTTTGATATATCTGCTCCATCTGCAATCGCATCTACTAATTCAGATTTATTCACATTTGTTCCCCTTTTTTTGGATTTTGAAAACTTCCCACACATTGTGAGTGCAAATGCAGAAAGCAAAAGCGACCGCATCCGTTTAACACACGTTATACCAACAGCAATTTATTCGGTCAAGTCTAGTGTTGAAATAAACCTCTATTCAGCATCAGTGCGTGTTGGCTATGCCTGTTGGAAGCTCATTTTTGGCCGACGTGCTACTCTTATTGAACTCTTCATCAGAAAGAGGGGTGGGACTAGTTTCAAAGGCTATATCTAAAACCTCATCAATCCATTTGACTCTGCATATAGTCAAATCTGATTTTATATTATTCGGGATCTCTTTGAGATCACTACCATTCTCGTCTGGAATAATAACGGTAGAAATACCTCCTCGGCGAGCAGCCAACAGCTTTTCTTTTAGACCACCAATCTTTAATACTTGACCCCTTAATGTTATCTCACCCGTCATCGCTATCTCGGCGCGAACCGGCGTTTCAGTCAGAACGGACACCATGGCAGTACACATTCCTACCCCCGCAGATGGTCCATCTTTGGGTGTAGCACCCTCTGGAACATGAATGTGAATATCATTCTCTTGGTGAAAGTCTTTTCGAATACCCAAAGCCTTGGCGCGACTTCTCACCACTGTCAAGGCCGCTTGGATAGACTCTTGCATAACGTCACCAAGCGAGCCTGTTTTTACAACATTACCTTTCCCCGGAATGGCGGATGCCTCAATAGAGAGGAGCTCTCCCCCAACGGACGTCCATGCTAGCCCCGTAACTTGTCCAATCTGATTTTCCTGTTCTGCCCGACCATAATTAAATTTCCTTACTCCCAGCAGTTCTTCTAGTCTCGAAACATCTACCTGATCTTTTACGCGCTTCTTTTCTCGAACATGTTGAGTAACAATCTTTCGACAAATTTTCGCAATATCACGTTCTAACCCGCGCACACCCGCCTCTCGGGTATAATATCTAATCGTGTCCTTCAAAGCTTCTTCCGAAACGGTTAATTCTGACTCACGCAAGCCATTCGACTTTTTTTGCTTGGGCACTAGATATTTATCTGCGATCGCAACCTTCTCATCTTCGGTATAGCCCGGAATACGAATCACTTCCATTCTATCTAGCAGAGGGCCGGGTATGTTCATAGAGTTAGAAGTACATATGAACATTATTTCAGATAGGTCATAATCAACTTCTAAATAATGATCGTTAAATGTGTGGTTTTGCTCAGGATCCAAAACCTCAAGGAGAGCTGAGGCTGGATCACCACGATGGTCCATTCCCATTTTGTCTATTTCGTCCAACAGAAAGAGTGGGTTTTTCGCACCAGCTTTTGAAAGTTTTTGAATAAGTTTTCCGGGAAGGCTCCCAATGTATGTTCGTCTGTGCCCGCGTATTTCCGCTTCATCACGAACTCCACCCAAACTCATTCTCACAAATTTCCGCCCAGTAGCTCTTGCAATCGATTCCCCGAGAGAAGTTTTACCGACCCCTGGTGGACCAACTAGGCACAGAACCGGACCCTTCAACTTTTTCACACGCTGTTGTACTGCCAAAAACTCAAGAATTCTCTCCTTTACCTCCTTTAGGCCATAGTGGTCGTTATCTAAAGTGGCCTCTGCTTCTTTGAGGTTATGTTTTACCCTAGTTCTATGCCTCCAAGGTACGCCAATCATCCAGTCAATGTAATTTCGAAGCACGGAAGCCTCAGCAGACATCGGAGACATCATTTTCAGCTTGTTCATTTCTGAGCGAACTTTTTCTAGGGCAGCGGCGGGCATACCAGCATCAGATACACGTTTTTCTAGTTGATCCAATTCGGATACGCCCTCATCCATATCTCCAAGTTCTTTTTGAATCGCCTTCATCTGCTCATTCAAGTAATACTCTCGCTGGCTTTTCTCCATTTGCTTCTTGACTCGACCGCGAATTTTTTGCTCGATCTGAAAAAGATCTATTTCCGACTCCATAAGACCCATTAAATGTTCTAGGCGTCCATTCAAATTCGGAACCTCTAAAATTTCCTGTTTCTGCTCTAAGCTAAGTGTCATATGGGACGCAATAGTGTCGGCTAGCCGGTGGGGGTCCTCTATACCACTAACGGTAGCAATCACTTCCGACGGTATCTTTTTGCTCAAGTTCACGTATTGTTCAAACATCGTTGTGGTAGATCTTGCGGTGACTTCGATCTCACCAGAGAGCACTTCTACATTTTTCAGTTCTTCCACTTGGGCAACAATAAAATCGTCACTTCCAACTTCAGCCACCAACTGGACTCTATTAATACCCTCAACCAAAACTTTTAACGTACCATCTGGGAGCTTCAGCATTTGCAGTATAGTCGCGAGAGTTCCAACCTCATACAACTCATCCATGCTGGGATTTTCGTCGGCGGAGTCACGTTGAGCCACCAAGACCACCTGTTTGTTGCCGTCCATAGCGTTTTCTAACGAACTTATTGATTTTTCTCGGCCAACAAAAAGAGGAACAACCATATGCGGATACACCACCACATCCCGCAATGGAAGCACAGGATATGAACTCTCCACGGATTCTGCCCGCAACTTTGACATACTAACCTCTCGCTATCTTTCTTTTCGGTTCTTACACAGTAACTATGGGATATAGCCTCAACTGATTTTGGATTGCTCGCCTATCGATCTTAGGTCAAATTTCGTCACTGGCAGCCAATTTTCTATCCTGCTTCTCGTAAACTAAAAGCGGCTCATTTTCACCATTAATCACTGACGCATCAACAACAACTTTAACTAGATTAGTCTCAGAGGGCGCACGATACATAGTGTCAAGAAGTACTGTTTCGAGGATCGATCTCAGACCTCGAGCGCCAGTTTTTCTTGATATCGCCTTATCCGCAATTGCCTCCAGAGCGTCGGATCTTAAATCCAAATCCAAACCTTCCATCGAGAACAACATTTGGTATTGCTTGTACAGAGCATTTTTGGGCTGCATCAAAATCGCGACTAAAGCATCACGATCCAGTTCTTGAAGAGTCGCAACCACGGGTAAGCGACCGATAAATTCAGGTATCAACCCGTATCCAATAAGATCGCTGGGCTCTACTTCCAGTAACGTCTCACCAATTGTTTTTTGGCTTGCTTTACTGTTGACCTCTGCGCTGAATCCAATCCCGCCTTTTTCAGACCTCTCGCGTATTACTTTCTCCAAACCAGCAAAAGCGCCCCCACATACAAACAAAATATTTGAGGTATCTACCTGCAGAAACTCTTGCTGAGGATGCTTTCTCCCTCCTTGAGGAGGAACAGATGCCACCGTGCCCTCGATTAGTTTTAGCAATGCTTGCTGCACTCCTTCCCCGGACACATCGCGAGTAATGGAGGGATTATCAGATTTTCGGGAAATTTTGTCTATTTCATCTATGTAAACTATGCCTCTTTGTGCCTTATCCACATCGTAATCGCACTTTTGCAGAAGTTTTTGTATAATATTTTCAACATCTTCACCCACATATCCCGCTTCAGTGAGCGTTGTCGCATCAGCAATAGTAAAGGGCACATCCAACAATCGAGCTAAAGTCTCTGCAAGCAAGGTTTTACCGCTCCCTGTGGGACCAATCAACAATATATTGCTTTTTCCCAGTTCAACTCTTTTTTCTTCTGGAACTTTTTCCTCACTCACCTGAAGTCGCTTGTAATGATTGTATACTGCTACTGACAGTATGCGTTTAGCGCGCTCTTGTCCGATAACATAGTCGTCTAAGATCGTCTTTATTTCGATTGGAACTGGCAACTTTGGTGAGGAAACTTCTGAGCTTACAGCCTGCGCTTCTTCCGAAATTATGTCATTGCAAAGATCCACACACTCGTCGCAAATATAAACGGACGGACCCGCTATCAAGCGGCGAACTTCATTTTGATTCTTACCGCAAAATGAACAAAACAGCAATTTGCCGGACTCGCCCCCGATGTCTTTGCCAGTCATTCCTGCCTCCTTTGCCAAAAGGTTATGTCATTGAATATCGAGGTGTCTTTGCTCATGCTATATTCCAAAAAAAGGTTAGCGTCTTTAGACTCTTTTGTCTAGCACCGCATCCACTAAACCATAATCTTTGGCTTCTTCCGCACTCATAAAAGTATCTCTCTCCGTATCCTCGGCGATTTTATCCCTCGGGCGTCCAGTATGAAGGGCAAATAAACGATTTAATCTGTCTTTGGTCTTTAGGATCTCTTGCGCTTGGATGTGTATATCCGTTGCTTGGCCTTGGGCTCCGCCACTAGGTTGATGGATCATAATTCTGGAGTTTGGGAGGCAAAAGCGCTTCTCAGGAGCACCAGCTGCTAAAAGAAACGCTCCCATGGAAGCTGCCTGACCAATGCACATTGTGCTTATGTCCGGCTTTACAAATTGCATGGTGTCATACACAGACATACCAGCAGTGACCGATCCACCGGGAGAATTTATGTACAGGTGGATGTCTTTATCCGGATTCTCCGACTCTAAGAAAAGCATCTGAGCTACTATAAGGTTTGCAACTTGATCTTCGACCGGACCCACCAAAAAAATGACGCGCTCTTTCAAAAGGCGCGAGTAGATATCGTACGATCGCTCGCCCCGAGACGTCTGTTCGACCACCATTGGTATGAGGCCACTTGCTTCGATATTGTCCATAGTCGTTGCTCTCTAGGTTAATTACGTGCGCTTTTTTTACGTGCGCGGAGTCCTCAAGGTTTCCCGCCTATTGGAAAAATCATCACCGATTTTCTGTATTAATTGACTTCAACCTTTTAATCTTTTTTACGAGGGTCCCCATAATCGGGCTCCGGGTCAGGTTTAATAGCTTCTTTATACGGCATAACTTCCTCTTCAACTTCTGCCCTAGCGAGGACAATCTCCATTAGCTGATCCTCCATCGTCGACGCCTCTATCGCCGAAAGTAACTCGGGTTTTGAATAATAATAATTAATCACATCCTGCGGCTGATCATAAGTTTGTGCGATTTCCGCAACCCTAGTCTTAACAGTATCGGGGTCAGGGGTTAGATTCTCAGTTCTCAAAGCTTCCGAAACAATTACGGCAAGGGCAGCTCGGTAATGCGCTTTTCCACGAAACATCTCACTTGGCAGAGCGTCCAAATCTATTTCCTTTCCGCCGCCGAATTGACGTACCATTTGCTCTTTTAAATTCTTTATCTCACCCATTATTGGAGCTTCGGGCATCTCAATTGGATGTAGCTGAAACAGTTGATGCATGATTCGGCTTTTTGTATTAGATCGAAGAGCCGCATCTAGCTCTCTGCGCATATTCGACTCAACCTCCTCTCTGAACTGCTTAATCCCTCCACTCGTTACACCGAATTGTTGGAAAAATTCATCAGTAAGCTCTGGTACTTTCTTCTCTGATACACTTTTGACATTTACGGTAAACTCCACCGGCGAACCAGCCAGATCCTCAGAATGGTAGTCCTTAGGGAATGTTAGTTTTAAACTTATCTTTTCATCGGCACGTGAACCCGTAAGGCCATCCTCAAATCCTGGAATCATGGTCTTAGAGCCTAAGACAAGTTTTTGATCGGTGGCTGTTCCACCATCGAATTCAACCCCCTCTTTAACGCCGATGTAATCAATTAATAGCTGATCCCCTTCCTCGGAAATTCTATCAACAAGCTCAAAACTCGCCTTTTGTTCCTGCAGATTACTAATCATATCATCGATGTCAGAATCCACGATATCAGCGGATGACCGGCGAATCTTGATTTTAGAAAAATCTGTCAGAACAACTTCAGGAAAAACTTCGAAAACGGCTCTATATTCCAGCTGAGCTCCCTCAACATCTTTTAAATCCGAAATCTGAGGTTGGCCAGCAATTTTGAAACTATGATTTTCAATCGCCTCCCGAAAACTGGTATTGAGTAACTCACCAACCACTTCTCCTCGAATACCCTTTCCGAATTGTTGCTTGACAACTTTTAAGGGAACTTTACCCTTTCGAAAGCCTTTAAGAGCAACCGTTTTTGTGGCCTTTTGGAGGCGCTGCAAGACCTCTTCATCAACCCGATCAGCGGAAAGCTGTATTCTTAAATGACGCACGAGCCCGTCGCTCCGCTCTATTGCAACCTCCATTCACTTATCTCCAATATTCAGTCTTGGTGGTGCGAAAGGAGAGACTCGAACTCTCACGGGTTACCCCACTGGAACCTAAATCCAGCGCGTCTACCAATTCCGCCACTCTCGCAAAGTCTTACGTTCGACGTCCATTTACAGAAAGAAAATTTAATGCGGATAATTCCAACGACAAACGGGGCAGAAGTTTGACATAGCGCTGCAACAAGAGCAAATGATCTAACAATCAGTGATCAATAAGTCATAATTATTATAAATTGTTGTTTTTCTCGTTTTGTTGACATCCCTCCTGGTAAATATTTCTATCAAAGCAATTTTTTTAAGGAAGGGTAAACCTGACACCACGACGCATTAAATGGGAATCAAACATGAGTAAAAATAAAGACAGACTTTCTTATAACGTTACACTTAAGTTCAAAAATAATAAGATTACACGCAAAAAATTGAGCATCAGAGCTAATGCAAACGTTTCATATCAATGATTCAAAAACTAAAAAAACACTTAAAGCACAGTTAAGTGATCAAGGAGTTGTCGGGATCGAGCTGTGTCGTTCGAACCACTCAAACAATATGAATGAGCAATTTTGGAACGAATTTCCCGACATAATACATGCAATTAACCGTGAGGCCGCAGCTCGAGTAATTCTGGTTTCTGCTGTTGGCACCCATTTCAATGCCGGAATGGACAAAGAAGGTTTGAGCGCATGCTCCGCACCTATATAGACAAATCTGCCAGAAGATGTTAATAGCTGAGATCGAGAATCCTTCAATAACAATGAGAGTTCCCCGCCCTAAAGCGAGTCAGTATACCAATTATCTCTGTAATCGAGGCGGTCCATCGGTGAAGGCATTGATCTTTTATATGTGACTGACATACGCTTCTGTGTTACCAATGCATTCTTCGTCTTGACTAAAAAAGAATTAGGGTTTACCGAGGGTGTAGGAACTTTGCAACGGATTCATGATTTAATCCCCGCTGGCCTCGCCCGTGAGCTTGCTAACACGAGCTTTTCCATGCAGGCAATAGAATCGAAGTCATGAGGCTTTATAACCAGACTCCGTTTCGATAAATCGACCACCTTTTGCGCCGCAAATAAATTTGCACTTAAAATCTCCGGAAATTAACCTGTTGCTGTGTATGGCACAAAAAAAATGTTAAATCACAACATCGAACTAACTACATCCGACAGCTTAATTTATAACGCCAAATGACAAGGGGGCTTTTCCAGTAAGCAGACTTGGGAGAAGTATTAAGAGTTTGTGGAAAGAGGCGTGAGACTGTTTTTCCATATTTTTCCTCAAACCTTTGTATAATAGAACAATACGATTTATTACTAGGTCTTTGTCGGTTTAAGTATCAGAGAAGCAATATTTCATCAGAACAGTCTACAAAAGATTCATTCTTAACCTTTCGGGCAAAACTATTAGTTGCACTCTGTAAATAAAAAAACCATCATATAGCTCTGTTAGTGTTCTCCGCGAAATCGATCTCACTAAGCAATCTCACCCTATGACATCATCAGAAAAACCATCAATCAAGCATTATCCATTTTCAGATCGTGATCTGAGGTCAGCGCTCGGCGGTTTTGCAACGGGTATTACGGTAGTTACTGCTAAAAATAGTAGAAATCAAAATATCGGAATAACCGTAAACAGCTTCTCGTCAGTTTCTTTAGATCCCCCGCTTGTACTTTGGTCAATTGCAAAAAGTGCCAATTGCTTCCAAGATTTTTTTTATGCAGAATACTTTGCAATCCACATATTAGCGGCGAACCAAAAAATCCTATCAGACCAATTTGCGGCTAAGGATTCGGACAAATTTAGTGGGTTGTCATGTTGCGAGGGGATTGCAGGTGTACCTTTGTTACCCAGCTATAATGTCTGTTTCCAATGTACATTAGAACATCGGTATGAAGGGGGAGACCATAGTATCATTGTGGGTCGAATCCACACTCTAACGGATCGATCTGAAACTCCCTTAGTATACGTGCGCGGGGCCTATGGCTGCTTTGTACCTGACTCTTGTCACCCCAAACTTTAGTAAAATTACAATGTTTAGATAAAAATGGCTATCCAATTGGACACCCACCGATATACCGATAAATTTAAGTCAGGTTACATCGGGAGACATCATTGACTTGTTTTAGACCATGTATAGATCTACATGAGGGCAAAGTAAGACAGATTGTCGGCTCTAGTTTATTCGGAGGCACAACGCAGATAAACCATACCAGCGACTTTGATGCGGCATATTTTGCGTCACTATATCGCGAAAAAGGTCTGCTCGGTGGGCATATAATATCGCTTGGCAATAATAATCAAGACCAAGTGATGGCTGCATTAGCTGAATATCGCGGTGGTTTACAATACGGTGGAGGCGTCACGGCTGAAAATGCTCAGCAATATTTGGAGGCCGGCGCATCTCATGTAATTGCTACATCTTATCTGATGGATAAAAATCTATTTTGTTGGGATCGCTTAAAACGACTAAAACAGGAAGTTGGGCGAGAACATTTAGTTCTTGATTTGAGTTGTCGAAAAACAAATGCCGGCTGGGTCGTAGCATCAAATCAGTGGCAAACTTTGACACAACTTGTGATAACTGAAGAAACAATTTTTCAACTGCAAAAACACTGTAATGAATTCCTCATACATGCCGCCGATGTTGAGGGAAAGCAATCTGGAATGGACGAGCAATTAATTAAGTTTCTGGGTAAGCACTGCGAAATCCCCACGACTTATGCTGGCGGAGCAAGTAGTCTCAGTGATCTAAACAGGGTAGCCGATCTATCCTCCGGAAGACTCGATCTCACTATAGGCAGCGCACTGGATATTTTTGGGGGCACCGGCGTAACACTTGAGGATTGCATTTTATGGAATCGTTCAAACAAGAGTCGTAAAATCTGACCGTTTATTGCGATCTGACAAGTCCCAAGTTATTGTCCGATGGGCCATAAAGTTATCCATGAACCCGTAATTAAGCAGTTGTAATGTTATTTTTGACAGAAAATTTAGTTTACCAGGTAATCTTAAATCCGACGGCGACCTGACGAGGCATACCAGGGAAATACCGTAATCCGGAGAATGAAGTATAATCAGCACGTGAAGCATATTTTTGATTCGTTAAATTTGTCAGCCTCGCGAAAAGCTGGAGGGCTGGAAGGATGTCGTATCTTCCTCTAACATTTATAAGTGTGTGGCCGACATAGCTATGTAGATTCTCGGGGTCAAGATAATATTTTCCCGTTCTCGCCCACTCAAATTCTACATTGCTCTTCGCAGTCGGTGAGACAAGTAATCGAGCTCCTCCAAAAACTCTTGGTGCGGTGTCAATATCATTGCCCTTGATGTTTACAAAATTATCAATATTAATGCCTTTATCAGACGGATCATTCGTATAGCGATGGATTGCATATGTACCGGAAAAAGAAATACTTACTTTACTGTTAAATGAATGTTCCAAATCGACTTCCATCCCTCTGTGCGAAGAGGAGCCTCCACTAACATTGAAGAAATTTGAATCCCGAAAAATGATGTTTTTCTTATCCATTACGTATATGGACATATTGTATGCAGTTGATGGTAAACGGCCTTTGACACCTATCTCAAAGCTATTACTTTTCTCCGACGCTAAGTCAGCGGTCACTTGATCTCTCTGCAAGCGAAAGATTTCAGTCCCCTGAGGTGCCCGAAAACTATCGGCTAGTCGAAGAAATACTGATACATGTTCATCAAAAGCATAGCTCACATTCAAGTCAACAGAATTGTTGTAAAAGATGTTGATCCCACTCGCAGGTCGGCTGTACCGGCACCCACCAAACCCGCAAATTGTGCCGTCATCTCTCGATCGCCCGCTAAGCATATGGTTCTCATAGTCGTAATTCATCTCCTCATATCGAGTCCCCACGGCGACAGAAATCGACTCTGTTATGTCTGTCCTCAACTGTAGAAAAGGAGCTATTTGCCTTGCGTCTACCGAGTAATCATAATGCTTGCCAACAGGAATGGTGGCTTGTAGGAACGCTGATCCAGTTGTTTTCGCAAATTGTGTTTGTTTCAAATATGCTCTGGTAAATTCCGCATCGACTCCAAGCATAAAATCGAATCTATTTGATAAACTATTGAATGTGTATATCTGTAATCCAAAGCTCTTTTGACCATTTTCTTCCAAAGGTGTGCCTGGCAAGAAATGTTGCAAAAACTCCATCTCGGTATATCTCACATAAGGTGTTATGGTCCACTCACTCGCCTCCGAACGGAAGTTTAATCGGCTCCAGATCCGCGCCGCCTTTGCATCTCTGAACGCCTCAGGATTGGAATTTGACAGAGCAATAGACTCATTTTTAAAAACCTCCGAGCCCACTATGTAGCCCGCAGTCTCTTGGTTTGAATTGATCAAGCTCACACCTGTTTCAAGAGAATAGGCAGGTCGCTCAAAAAAATTGCGGACCGAAACCTTTTGGTGATCATTGCCAGAATCAGCGCGGTGTCCCTTTTTTCCCGAGAAAGTTCCACTGAAAACAAAAGGGCTATTTCCGCCGGTGTTCTTTATAAACTTCAAACGACCTGAACCGCTCTTCAGTCGCTCCAGCGAAGCATAACTTATAGCCGTCTTATCAGGTGTTATTACATTTACAACTCCATGTAGTGCGTTCGATCCGTGCACCGAAGTACCCACACCTTTTAACACCTCAATCTGAGAAGCTACTTCTGTATGAGCCTCGAAAAGTTCATTTAAATTACAGAATCCTGCAGCTCGGAGCGATATTCCATCTTCCTTCATGAGAAGTCCACCACAGCCACCGGCGCCCGTGAGTACAGGAGATCTTATTGCAGGAAGGTATTCTTGCCCACTCCCTCGTTGAAAATTAACACCCGCCAGCCTATTCAGAGACTGCTGAACGTGTTCATGCCCAACAACAGACAAAGTTTCGGAGTCGAGTGAAGTCACACTCGCCATAATGTCAATAATTTCTGTTGGCAATCTATTTGCCACTGTAACGACATGTTCGATTATTGGAAGGTCCATTTCTTCTTCAGAACTATCAAAAAAAGTCTCGCCAACAGCAAATTGTCCATTTAAAGTTATGTAACCAAGCAGACAGTTTAATAAAAAAACACGTGCATGAATCACTATCCTCTCCAGCCCTCTAGTTCACTCAATTTACATTGTTCACTTATAACAATTGTTTTAAACGATTCGTTTTGCCCCAGAGTGAACGAATAGAAATACTCATCCAAGACCGCAAATCGAGGATTTCCAGAAACTAAAAAAAGCCGACCATGCTAACCGAGATATCGGCTTGATGATCGCGGCCGTATGCGACAACTCCCAAACTACGGATAGACGGTGGATAGATGGCTTCATTGAGCCAGTCGCTCGAGCCGGAAAATTTGTTGAAGGGTATTCGAATTGTCCTCCACTCGTCGGTTGAGTCAAAGCTAGCTTGGTAATACTGCCAGGGGAGGACGGTTCCTGAAGTCCTGAGGTGTATAAAATATTTTTCTCCATTGCCTCGAACCCTAATTTCTACCCCATTCGACCCCTCCACAGCGGTCAGTTTCCGTCTGAATTGAATGAAACCCCCATTGTTCTTAGTGCTCACATTACCAGTCATGCGTGCAACATTCTGCCCTTGCAATATTTCAAACTGCAGATTACCACTGGAAACTCCGCCCATGACCTGATCAGTGACAAAGCGCCATCTGTTTTTAGGTTTGTCTTTGAACCAGTCGTTTATTTCCATGTCATCGCCTTGGGCTGGATTATATAGAGCGAGTGTTAACAAAAAAACCAGCCAAAATCGCAATCGATCAGAAAGTGAGTCAACCATTTATCTTAAGCTCCGCTGTTAAGTTTTAGATCGTATTTTGTATTGAGTGGGACAATATCCCCGCTTTATAGCTGCTGACCGAAGCATACGATGCTTGGCCTTCCGGTTACTAACCCGTTTTCGCCATACCCTAAATGCCCCTTTTTGAAGTTCTCTTCGCATCAAGTCAATCACATGCGCCTCACGCAAGTTAAATTGTTCCTTAATTGCCTCAAACGGAGTCCGATCTTCCCACGCCATTTCTACCACCCGAGACACATCAACAATTGTAAGTTTTTTAGAGGGGTGAGGAAATTGTCTTTTCGCCATTACGAGACCGAATGTGCTTATATATAAGAATTTTCAAAAAACATTACGTTTTGTTAAATTCATTCGATCACAACACCATATTTTATGCGCGAATATCAAATATTGTATGATCGGTTTTAGCAAAAACATAAAAGTCAAACGGTAAAATTGTGAAAGCTTGGATTTTATTGAGAAAAATTACAAACTTCTGTTTTTATGCTATCCTCGGCAAAAATGGTGTTATAAAGCAGTGTGCTGCTGGTAATTTAAGAAGTTTAATTCTGCGGGTTCCATAAAAACAAATTGAGCTAAATAGGGGGCATTTCATGGTCACAAAAATAAATTGGATAAAAACTACCGTAATAAGTATCTGTATAGGCGCGGCAGGGATTGCAACAGCTGATATCGAAGAAATTATAGTGACGGCTCTCAAGCGAGAGACTACGCTTCAGGATACACCGCTGTCTGTTTCGGTAGTCAGTGCTGAGACGGTAGAACAATCAGCAATCGTAGATCTTCTAGATTTGGCAAATTCGGTACCCTCGTTCAAATACACCCAGCTTCAACAATCAGCGCAAACCAATTTCTGGGTAAGAGGCTTTACCAATGGTGCCAATGATCCGGGAATTTCCCCGTCTGTTGCTTTTTATGTAGACGGTGCGCCAAGGATGCGGTCGATTAATGTACTGTCCGACCTCCCAGATATCGAACGGGTTGAAATTCTCAAAGGCCCTCAATCAACGCTTTTTGGGAAAAACGCATCTGTTGGCGTAATCAATATGACTACAAAGGCCCCCACAGGTGAGTCAGAGGGAATGCTCGAGATGTCCCTTGGTAACTACAGTGCAACCACCATAAAAGGCATGCTAGGTGGTCAAATTAGTGACAATAACTCCTATCGGCTTGCGTTCAGCAGGAACAAGCGAGATGGATTCATAGATAATATTTTTAACGATACCAAACTAAACGAAAAAGATCGCTGGGCAGTCCGAGGACAACTACTATCCGAGTTGAGTGATGAAACGTCGGTCAGGCTTATTTTGGAAGCTGATGGCCTAGACGAATTGTGCTGTGCACAAACCCAAATCACCAAGTCTGGGGTGTCACTAATCACTGACAGCCTTGCCACTGATGTTGTTCCTGCAATCACTGACAAATATGACCTTGACAGAAGAGTAGCTTTCAATATCGATCCAACAAACAAAATTGACAACGTTGGCACTACAGTGATAGTTCAAAGCGACCTTGGATATGCAACCTTCGACGGAGTTCTAAGCGTGCGATCGGGAGAGATGAAGGCTAATACGGATGTCGACCAATCTACTGCGGATTGGATTAAGCAACAGAATTTAGAATATAACTTTGACGTAAGCAGCTTAGAATTAAGGCTGTCCTCTGATTCAAATGAGCGCGTAACATGGACAACCGGTCTATTTTATTCCAGTGAGGATATGGAAGTTTACAGAGATCTTATCTACGGTCCTGATATGGCTCCATTTATGGATGGTAACATTCGCGGATTAACCGGGTCGATCGCACCCGGTGGACTAGGCCTTAATGCTCTGGCTACTGCTGTAACTTTGGGAGGCATTGATCCCTCAGTGAGTTTTGCGGCGGCGGGGGCTGCAATTACGGGTGGGGCAGATCCTACCACAAACCCTACATTGCTAGCAGTTGCAGGAGCCCCAGCCCTCATAGCTCAGGGATATCTTGTGACCGTCCCAAGCCCCGCTGGCGGCACCATGGATCTGCCTTTGGGTACCTTAATTGCGGGCCAACAGGCAAGCTATTTTGCTGATGGAACTGGTGATTTAGGTGAGAATTTCGATCAAAAAAATGAAACTTTTAGCATATACGCAAATGTTGACATCGACCTAACGGAACAGCTCCACCTGGGGGTCGGCTTTAATTACACCGAAAATTCCATCGAATCCAGTGGGGTGGTTGATACCGTAGACCCATTTGGAGACCTCCCATTTGCCGGAAATCCTCTTTTAAGCGGACTCACTGCATTTCAATTTTTCCCATCATATACTTCGTTCCCAAACGCAGAACATGATGGAACATCTGATGATAATGGATTTACTCACACCATTAAATTGTCTTATGATCTGTCTGAAAACATGATGCTCTACGTCAGTCACTCAACAGGCTTCAAACCAAAGATCCTTAGTATGATCTACAGTGGCGATGGGGGTATTACCGACGCGTTAGGCGAGGACTCCACTTCGGTAGAGGGCGGGTTTAAGACATCATTTGAGGGAGGATTCTTAAATATCGCAATCTTCGACCAACTAATCGAGAACTTTCAGATTAACCAGTTCGTGGGAGGTGGGTTTCGGCTCGCAAACGCAGAGGAAGAACGACACAGAGGTATTGAAGTTGACGGTGTTCTCGCACTAAGTGAAAATCAAATTATAGGATTTTCCGCCGCAAAAATTGATGCAGAATACGAAACTTACACAGGTGGTCCGTGTTTAGGTGCTTGGTACCTGGCAGCGGTTCCCAGTTTTCAAGCCCTCACTACCGAAACAAGTTGCCCTGCAACTAATAACGGGGATTTTTCTGGATTTAGACCTGCGGGAGTACCAGAACTTGCGGCTAACTTAAACTTCACAATCAACTGGGGTTCTCCCGAGCGCGGGGGGTATGCGAGGCTAGAATATTACTACGAGAGCGAGCATTCCCTGACAGATGGACTTACCAAAGCAGCAGCATCAAGAAAACAAAGTGATTTAAATGCCTCCATCGGCTTTAATATGGCCACCACATCAATTCGGTTATGGGGGCGAAATCTCACTGATAATTCGTATCTCCTCTCCGCCGCGGCAACACCTGCAACTCCAGGGGGTTTCTTTGGTTATCAAAACATGCCAAGAACATATGGCTTGACAGTCTCAAAAACTTTTTAAAATTCATTCTGAAAAGGCGACCCTCTGGTCGCCTTCATCACT
>MDTC01113375.1_pt1 | contig 17854 bp, 16 predicted proteins | sample 811181 | NCBI WGS metagenome assembly MDTC01 (sample SAMN05326644, study PRJNA326480) | marine metagenome | isolation source: seawater | place: Pacific Ocean: North | collected 2011 | reverse complement strand
TCACCATAGGTTTGAACTTTACCCGCCGAACGGGGTGATGCGAGTAAACGCAATTCAGAAAAAGGAAACTTGCGTTCGTGCAATAAGTGAATGATTTCTTGTCCAACCGCCCCAGTTGCACCTAATATACCTACTTTATATGTCATTGGATTTAATAGAAAAGGAATGGGTCGATCTTGAACAAAGGTGCAAGGCATTGTCAATCTCTGTCAGTTCTCAAAGAATGATCGTCTCGATTAAATGGCAAAAGCTTTTTCTGATCAAAGCGGATTGCCCTCCAACTATCTATCCAATTTCAACCTCTAAAAATCCCCCGTCCTGCAAAGAAGGTTCTTTTGGCACGCCCTTGGGCCTCCATACAGTCGCCGAAAAAATAGGAGCGGGCGCGACTCGAGGAACTGTGTTTAAGGGACGCGTGCCCCAAGCCTATACCTACGAAAATGCTCCCCCCGAAGAACGAGAGAAAAACTTGATCACAACGCGTATTATTCGAATTCGAGGCCTCGAAGCCGGCTTAAATTCAGGAAAGCCTCACGATAGCTTTGAGCGCTACATTTACTTACACGGGACCAATCACGAAGCCCAAATTGGTCAGCCCTTCAGTATGGGCTGTATCGAACTGAAAAACGAGGACATCGAGCGACTCTACGATCGTGTCGCGATTGGCGATCTTCTCTACATCAAATAATTCAAGGCCTCGATAGCCCCTCAGCATTGACAAATAATTTCAAATATTAATTATTAATATATGCGATTATGCTCTTTATTCTGCTTGGCGTTATACCCCTTACTATACGCTCAGTTCTACTCTAATGATGATTTTGAAGACAACTCAATTAATGCAGACAATTGGTCCTCAAATATTTATTACGGCTCAGGAGTATTTAGCGAAAATAACAAACAGTTAGAGTACACTTGTGGCCCCGACTTTAATTACCGATACCTTGAAAAAACGGCTTCAGCTAGCTATGATCAGGATTTTTCTATTGTCTTTAGAACTCAGAATACAACCCAAGCATCGGAAAACCTTAATCAGTATGCACAAATTGGACTTAGACTGATTAAAGAATCTAATTATACTCAATGGCTGAATATTTGCCATGGCTCTTATTATGTCTCAGGATTTGGTGGATCTAGAGATATCTTAAGTGCTTTTTACAGCAATGGAATTGTCCAAGGAAACTTAATTCAGCCACTGAATATTTTCCCGCAATCCACACTAATTAAAGTATCCTTTGACAGTACAACTAAGGTATTCGCTGTTTTCTATGATGAGAATCCAGGCAACGGCATCGAATGGTCCCTCCTCTCATCCTATGGAGTAAATTCTGTAGGCAATGGAATCAACAACTTAGACCTAGGCATGACTACAGGAGATCACTTTAAAATTATCGTCTATGCTCTCTCAAATGAAATAGAGATCGAATCTGGAGAACTATTAATCGATGATTTTCAAGTGGCCAATGAAACTGATATCCATCTCAGCGTTAGTGAAGCGGTGAGCTTTAGTTTTGAAAGTGAATTGGGCAAACAATATGCGGTAGTCAAAAATACAACTCTTGAGCCTGAAATTCCCTTTTATCAAATGGGTCTTATCAAAAATTCTACACTCTATGAACTAGTAGAGAGTAGCCAAGGCTCTGCTCACTTTACGGGCACCGGTAATCAAATTTCAATAGTTGATAGTGACAAAAATAATCTAAATGCATTTTATAAAGTATATTCTTACTAATGTTCAAAAGCTAATTTTTCTAAGCCTTTGCTCATCCCTTGTTCTTTCTGCTCAGAAACTTGATTTAACCGATTCAAAAAGCGCTCAAAAAGCATTCAAATCTGCTTTCCAAAATGGAGACGGGCAGCTCTTACATGAGAAATCCGTTTTTGAGTATACAACAGAAAACCCGACGGATAAAGACTTTGATTACAGACTTGTTTTACCCGCCCGATTGAAAGCCTCAAAAGACTTCGAAGTCATTGGCGTTTTTAAAAATGATTCTATTGCAGAGTCTTCCAACGAAGTTGCCAGTATCGGTATTGAAATTTATCAAAGAAACAATTTATCCAATCGAGTGGCCGCTGAATTGAGTGTTGCTCGATTCCAAGGCTATTTTTCAAGAACTGTATTTTCGCAAATCGTTGAATCTGGAGAAAAAAAGTTTGATTGCTTCAGTAATGATTTACGACTGCCTGAAACAACTAAAATCAAGTTGTACTACAACTCAGAAAGAAAGGTTTTTTCTGTATATTACGAAGACCTCAATTCAAATACTAGCGATTGGATCTCGATCGGCTCCTTTGGCATTGCAGGCAATGGTGGCGAAAATGGAAATGCTCAATGGAAAATGCGCAGCAGTGAAAATTTCCTTCTTTATCTCTACGGATTTTCTAAAAACATGAAAATTTACCAAGGAGATATCCAAGTTCATTCACTCGAAATCAATCATAATTTTGATAAATAAATATCATGAAAATACCCATATTGTTCCTACTCAGTCTATTCCTTGTTGCAACGTCTAGCTTTGCCAATGACTGGACCGTAAAAACCAAATTCGATGGGGCGAAGAAGCTGGCTATGAATTTTAGTAGTTTACGTATCGGCACTGCCGAATACGTGGATGGCCCTACTGGCTGCACGGTATTTTACTTCCCCAAAGGAGCGCAATGTGCCGTTGATCAAAGGGGTGGATTTTCTGGCACTTTCATGCTGGGCGATGGCTATGTCGATGCGATTTGCTATGCTGGTGGCTCCTTACTGGGAGTAGAGGCTTCTGCTGGTGTTGCCAAAGGATTATTTGAAAGACGTAAAAGCCATTCATGGTATGACATTCCAGTGGTTCGAGGTGCCATTATCTATGATTTTCTTCCTCGGGCTAATTTAGTCTATCCCGATGTAAATTTAGGAAAAATTGCTTTCAATCATGCCGAGCCCAATGCTTTTTACATCGGAAGGCACGGCGCAGGAAGCCATGCTTCAGTCGGAGTTGGATTCGATCCAAAATACGCTCAATGGGGTGGCCAAGGGGGTGCCTTTAGACAAGTGGATAATATCAAAATTGCAGCCTTTATTGTGTGTAATTCACTCGGTGCAATTCACGGAAGAGACGGAGGTATTGTTGCGGGAAATACAGATAGGAAAACTGGAGAAAAATTCACCGTAGCTGAAGATGTAGAAAAGCGAATACAATCAGGTCAAAAGCTGACAACTTCATCGGGTCGCACAACCCTTCTGCTCATTGTTACCAATCTAAAACTTGATCAAAGAGAATTGCGTTCATTGGCTAGACAGGTAAACGCAGCTATGGGAAGAGTGATACAACCACTAGCTGCTTTTGATGATGGAGATGTGACCTATGCTGTGACCACAAATGAAGTATCGAATAACAATTTTGGGGTTACTGCATTGGGCGTACTCGCTTCAGAATTAGCTTGGGATGCTACTTTGAGTATTTTTGACGAATAGATGTTCCAATTCTACAATTTATTTAAACTTACTAGCCTAGCTATATTCATTTTTTTTGCCGTCGTTATTTTAATCCCAACGGATTTAGATAAGCAAAAAAACACCCTCGTATATGCAACCTACTCGGATGTCCATGATTGGGACCCCGCTTCAGCTTTTTCTTTAGAGGTTCTAATCTTAACGAACATCTACGAGACACTTGTTTATTATGATCCTGAAAATAAAGATTCAGTCATTCAGCCTGCTCTAGCTAAAGCCTGGTCCGTCAGTGATGACGGCCTAGTTTGGACATTTAAATTAAGAGATAATGTGTATTTCCACGATGGAACTGAATTGACCGCGGAAGTAGCAAAAAATTCAATCGAACGCACCATAGCAATGGGCAAAGGTGGTGCTTATATATGGGCCCCCGTTGAATCACTGGAGGCACTGGATAAGCTTACTTTAAAAATTACTACGCTCTATCCTGCTCCGATTGACTTGATTGCAAGTTCGCAATATGCAGCCTACATTTATTCTTTGAAAGCCGCTGAATTAGGAACTGATTGGTTTCAATCTGGGAATGCTGCGGGAACAGGGCCATACAAATTGAGGCAATGGGACCGAAACCAACAAATTGTTATCGAGCAAAATATGGATTACTGGAAAGCTTGGTCTGAAAACCAAATATCACGCGTCCTTTTTAAAATAGTTAGAGAAAGTGCCACTCAAGTGCAAATGTTACTTTCTGGAGATGCGGACTTTGTTACATTGGTACCAGTCGATTTAATCAATGCACTCGATAAAAACAAAAATATTACTGTATCCTATATACCTTCTTGGAAAAATTCGCAATTTTTGATCAATACCTCAAAAGCGCCCACAGATGACCTTAATTTCAGGAAAGCACTCATTCATGCATGGGACTATCAGACGGTTGTTGATAAAATATACGAAGGAAGTGCTGAAGTAGCGCGGGGAATCATCCCAAAAACAATGTGGGGACATGACGAATCCCTATCGGCTCCCAAATTTGATTTGGAACTGGCAAAAAAGTATCTGGAAGCCTCAGCTGTGCCGAATGAAAAACGCAAAATCACAATTTCCTATATTTCAACCTCTGCTGCTTATCAATCTGCGGTTGAATTATTCCAGTCAAACCTCTCAAAGATTGGAATTTCAGCAGAAGTTAAACCCGGTGCATGGGGAACCATTTGGGCCAGTGCCAAATCTAAAAATTCCGCGCCTAATATGATATCAATGACTTGGTGGCCGACCTACCCTACGCCTTCTGATTGGCTAACGGGGCTATTTAAAACAGAAAACCCAACTAACTTCAATTTATCCTACTATTCTAATCCAGAATACGATCGATTGATTGAAGAAGGATTGAAATTTGAGGGATCCAATCGAAACCTCGCTATCAACAACTATAAACTCGCACAAGAATTACTCATCAAGGATGCCGTCGCTATATGTTATGCCGATTTAAAAGAGCGAATCATTCACAGTTCCAAGCTATCCAGTTTTAGAACCAACCCTGCATATAATTCTATTTTCTTTTATCATCTAAGAAAAGAAAACTAAGCTTTGACCCCTATGAAACTTTTACTCCAACGCCTCGCGCTTTTATGCCTGATATTATTTGGCGTTCTGACAATTACCTTTTATTTAAGTCGCTGTTTGCCGAGTTCACCCGTAGAACTCATGCTCGGATCTAAGCCCTCCGCCGAGCAGATCACAGAAGCAAAGCAAGCGCTCGGCTTAGATAAACCAATATTTGTTCAATACCTAGTTTTTCTTAAAAATGCGGTTCAGGGCGATTTCGGTAAGAGTTTAATAACCAAACAATCAGTAAGCGAAGATATCTTTCTAAGAGCTACAGCTACCTTTGAGTTAGTCACCTTGTCTTTATTGCTCGCAGTATCTTTGGGAATTCCCCTAGGAATACAATCAGCGATCAAACGAGAGCATCTCTTTGATCATTCAACGCGACTGATATCCGTATCCGCAGTCGCTCTACCCGTTTTTTTCCTCGGACTGATGCTCCAAATCATCTTTTCCGGAAAGCTAGGGCTACTTCCTTTACAAGGAAGAATTGAAGCAATTATTTTACTCGACCATCCATTTAAAACGGTCACCGGTATCTACTTAATCGACACTGTGCTTTCGGCAAATCTTCCCGCTTTAAAGAGTGCGATTCTTCACTTAATTCTGCCCGCACTAACTCTATCCCTTGCTTCGATTGCAACAATTATCCGAATAACTCGAAGTTTGATGATAGAGGTCTTAGCTAATGATTACATCACAAGCATGAACGCCTATGGAGTATCTCAAAAAAAGATTTATTTCCTCTATGCCCTCAAGGCTACCTTAATCCCACTTCTGACTGTGATCGGCCTGACCTATGGATTTATGTTGGGTGGGAGTATCATTGTTGAATATATTTTCGATTGGCCAGGTGTGGGTGGGTACATCGTACAAGCACTCTTAAACAACGATTTCAATGCAGTGATGGGAGCAACCTTCTTTATCGCATTTTCGTACCTGATTGTGAATCTAATTATCGATCTCTCCTATCAATTCTTAGACCCTCGCTACAATAAAAGATGAACCAAAGTGAATTCAAAATTTCCCGAATCTTGTCGATATTTTCATCAAATCGCCTCTTTGTCCTAGGTCTTTGTATCACAATCACTTTTATCTTAATCGCCTTACTCTGCCCATTCTTTCCTCAATTAAGCCCATATGAGATTGATTTAAACAACAAATTAGAAGCTCCCAATAAAGACCATTGGTTTGGTACTGACACCCTAGGTAGAGATGTTTTTTCTCGCGTTTTATTTGGAGCAAAAACCTCTATCATCACTGGTATCATAGTCATTGCACTAGCTCTATCCATTGGGCTCCCCATCGGACTGATCGCAGGATATTTCGGTGGTCGCACCGATATGATTATCATGCGAATTGCCGATATATTTTTAGCCTTCCCTCCTTTGCTCCTTCCCATAGCGATAACCGCAGCCTTAGGGCCAGGCTTATTCAATGCATTGATTGCGCTATCTATATCATGGTTTCCATGGTATGCACGGATAATTCGGTCCTCAGTAATCAGTGTAAAAAAAGAACTGTATGTGAAATCCTCACAAGCAATGGGCATTCATCCCATAAAGATCATCGCCAAACATGTGTTACCAAATTCAACTACACCGATCATTGTTCAAGCATCGATGGATTTTGGCTATACGATTTTAGCGGCAGCTTCACTGAGTTTCATTGGTATGGGCTCCCGCCCTCCTACAATTGAATGGGGGCTTATGATGACAAACTCACGAGCGGTATTTTTAGAATATTGGTGGACTGCCTTCTTCCCAGGCACAGCCATATTTTTACTCGTTTTAGGAGTAAATCTACTCGGAGATGGCATTAGAGATTTATTAGACCCGAACAATTCAGAAAAATAATGGATCCAAATCTTTTAGCTATAGAAAATCTAAGCGTTACCTTTAAGACAAAGGACGGCCCCTTCAAAGCGGTAGACGGGGTATCTTTAACCTTGAAAAGTGGAGAAATACTCGGACTAGTCGGCGAATCAGGGAGCGGAAAATCTCAGCTTTCATTAGCTTGCTTAGGACTGAATCACGAATGTGCATCCATTACAGGAACGATTAAAATAGGCTCAGAAGAAATCACTGGAGCAGATAAAGCTCACATACAAAAAAAGCTCGGTACTGAGATAGCGATGATTTCTCAGAACCCAATGACCGCACTGAATCCCTTCTTTAAAGTTGAAGATCAGTTAGTTGACATGCTCATCGCGGGCAGATCAATGACTAGAGAGGCAGCGATTGAATCCTTAAAACTCGCATTTTTGGATGTCGGTCTTAAAGAGCCAGAAAATGCACTGCGCAAATATCCCCATCAATTTTCTGGAGGACAACTCCAGAGGATAATGATTGCACTAGCTCTAGCGTGTAAGACTAAAATTCTCATTGCCGATGAGCCGACGACGGCACTCGATGTAAGAACACAAAGCCAAATTATTAAACTATTGAAGCAGTTGGTTGATAAATACTCCCTGTCACTTTTATTCATCTCTCATGATTTGTGCGTCGTATTTGAATTAGCTGACAGAATTTCGGTGATGCAAAGAGGACGAATTATCGAGGAGTCTACAGCGGATGAATTAAAGCATAATGCCCAGCATCCCTATGCTCGATTGCTCGTTGATTCCATACCCTATTTCAGCGGCACCAAGGAAGATTCCGATAAATCTCAGAAAACGCCTCAGCCTTCTGAGCATGGATTACTCGAGCTATCAAAGATCTCAAAAACTTTTGATTCCGATGCTGGTCAGGTTCATGTGCTTAAAGACGTAAGTTTTTCTCTAGACCGTGGAGAGTGCTTAGCCATTGTCGGTGAGTCTGGCAGCGGTAAAACAACCCTTGCAATGACCCTAATACAATTAATGGAACAAAACTCTGGGACTATAATTTTTGATGGAAAAACAATCACCCATAATGCAAAATCGGCTTTAAGAGATGCTCGACAAAACATCAGCGTCGTTTTCCAAAATCCATTTTCCTCCCTCAATCCAAAGATGCGAATATTTGATTCTATCGCTGAACCTCTTAGAGAACTCAGCGACTTTTCAGAAGAGGAAATTAGAGAAAAAGTCAAAAGCTCAATCAAAGAAGTCGGCCTTGAAATCAACCACTTAAATCGCTTCCCCAACGCATTTTCTGGCGGGCAAAGACAACGCATTGCCATTGCTAGGGCTTTTATTTTGGAGCCAAAACTCATTGTATTCGATGAGCCAACGGCCGCACTGGATGTCACTACACAAGCCAAAGTTATCGACTTACTAAATGATTTGAGGAAGCACTCGAATACGGCCTATCTCTTCATCACCCACAATCTTGCTGTAGTCGAACAAGTTGCAGATCGCGTACTGGTTCTATACCGAGGAAACGTAGTTGAAAACGGGTCAGTCACTGATGTCTTTACTAATCCGTCAAATGACTATACTAAAAAACTGATAGATAGTATTCCTTCTTTTGCAAAAAAGCTACCTACAAACTAACCTATACTAAACACGATTATGACTGATTTTGGAATTGCAGGCCTACAGCTAGAACTTTCTCATTGCGATAATCTCAAATCTATCGAAGAAGAAGTTCAAACCACCGTGCACTTATTTCCTTGGGTGAAGATGATTGTACTCAGTGAATTATGTTCCTTTGGCTCGAATCCCGACAAGGCACAAAGTTTAAAAGGAAAGGCCTACGCGACTTATTCTAAACTAGCGAAAGACCATCAAATCTACCTAGTAACAGGCTCGTATTTTGTGCGAGAAGGCGATCATACCTATAATACAAGCTTAGTGTTTGATCCAAGGGGCACAGAAATTGCACGCTATGCTAAGATGTTCCCGTTTGAACCCTATGAAACAGGCATCACTCCCGGTACAGACTTTTGCCTTTTTGAAATTCCAGATGTGGGTAAATTCGGTCTATCAATTTGCTACGACATGTGGTTCCCTGAAACAACTCGGACCTTAGCTTGGATGGGTGCAGAAGTGATTCTACACCCTACTATGACGGGGACGATTGACCGCGATGCCGAGATTTCAATCGCTCGGGCCAGCGCAGTTACAAACCAGGTTTACTTTTTTGATATTAATGGTGCAGGAAAACTAGGAAACGGACGTTCTGTCATCATAAGCCCAGAAGGCGATGTATTGCACCAAGCTGGCTCAGGGCGAGAAATAATACCGTTAAATGTTAATTTTGACTATCTGAGAAAAACTCGAAAGAACGGACTTAAACATTTAGGGCAGCCCCTAAAAAGTTTCCGAGATAACAAATTGCAGTTTCCGCCTTACCAAAAAGGAGCTCAATCCCCGAGCTTAGATGCCTTAGGCCCTCTAGAAAAGCCATCGAACAAGCCTAGTTGACTATTTGTATCCGGTAATTAGCAACCGCTTCTTCAGCAGGGATCGATATGATGTGTTCAAACCTTTCTGCGGTAATTGGAGCGCCATAGTCAATCCAATTGATGGCATCAACTGAACTTTGTATTTGATAAACTGTTCCTTGAACCGTCTGAAAGCGTAGTAATTTCGATTTTTTTATAGCTAACTCTATTTCCTCTACTGGTGTTAATAGACGATCTATAATTTGCCCTAAAAAATTCTGCGCTTGTATTGTCGTTGGGTTAAATGAATTATATTGATTGTAGTCAACCCAACTTCTCCGCCTGCCTCGATTATCCGTATAAGCATAAATAGAAACCTCTGGATGTACCGCACTCAAGAAAACGCGTCCGCTACCGTAAGGGAAAAGGATCATTGCCGCGCACTCATCTGCAGAATATCCATCCATTTCATAGCGAGCAATTACTTCAGTTGAGCCCCACTTACCAGCGACTGGCCTGAAGACTGGCCCGCCAAAATAAAGAACACTCATCTGTGCATCCGACTCTGGCATCAAAGTCGTATCAATCTTCAAATCAGTCATTCGAGTCCCTGGATGATCCGCGTAATAGGTGTCTTCAGCCCAGTAAACAAAGTCTCGTATTACACCGTCTCCTATTCCATTCCAAAGATTCAATGGATAGTCATAGGTGTTTTGTGGCGTTAGTTCTTCGTCACTGCCTTCTCTCCAAAAAACTTTATCGCAGGCAAAAAATGAACCTGCACACATTCCTAGATAAGCCCCTCCTTGATCAATAAAATTTCTAATATTTTGATAGCCACTTCCATTGATGTACTCGTTATATCCACCAGCCCATCCACCAGGAAATATGATTAATTTATAATACTGACCAAGGTCGTTATTATTGACATCATTCGCATCAATACTTTCCCAAGTATAACCCTTATTTTCTAGAACTTCACGAATCCCATAAATAGAATAGTACCATGCACCCCCATCACTCCAGCTCCGATCGTCATAGATTGCCACATCTCGAACCGATAAAGCAAATACTGTAGAATGAATACAAGCGAATGCGATCAGCAGTTCTACTATTTTAATTAGGCGGAGCATACAGTTTTTACATTAACGAAAAACTTAATTCCCTCAACCCCTAATTCCCTACCAAATCCTGAGTCGTTAATTCCTCCAAAGGGCAATCGAGGGTCTGAGCGAACAAAGTCATTTACGACACAAGTACCTGCATTGATATAATTACTAGCTAGATCAATTCCCGCTTGTACGTCTTGAGTGAATACAGCTGCACCTAGACCAAAAGAAGATTGATTAGCAAGAGATACGGCTTGCTCGATGGAAGAAGCCGAAATAATTGACCCGACTGGACCAAATAATTCCTCATCAAAAGCAGCCATACCAGGCAAGACATTTTTGAGTATGCTTATGGGGTAAAAATAACCCTCAAGCTCAGCTTTTTTGCCTTGGTATACTATTTCTGCGCCTTCGGCTAAAGAACGCTTTACTTGATCCTCTAATTCAGTCAAAAGATCCTCTCGAGCAAGTGGTCCTTGCGATGTTTCAGGTTCCCTAGGGTCTCCTACTTTATAACGCTCAAGCTCCTTAATTAGGCATTCAGTAAATTCATCCATTACTGACTCCATAACGATAAAGCGCTTCGCAGATATACAGGTTTGGCCGTTGTTCAACATCCGGCTAAACGCAATCTTCTCTGCTGCTAATTTCATATCTGCGTCATCTAAAACAATATAGGGATCACTACCACCTAGTTCTAATAGAACTGGCTTAAGATTTCGACCGGCTTCACTTGCTACAGCTCGACCAGCTTCGCAACTGCCAGTTAAGCACACCCCTTTGATAAGCGTACTGGAAATAATCTTTGAAGCCTGCTCATTGCTCGCAAATACATTACTGAATACCCTCTTAGGAAACCCTGCTTCTAAGAAGATTTCCTCAATTCTCTTAGCTGTCCGAGGCACTCTTGGAGCGTGTTTTAAAATTAAAGTATTCCCTGCCATTATAATCGGAGCGGCTGCACGGAAAACCTGCCATAAAGGAAAATTCCAAGGCATTATAGCAAAAATAGTTCCCAAAGGTCGATAGACAACTCGACTGAGCGATAACTCAGTTTGCACATCATAAGGGCTAAGAAACGATTCTGCATGTGAAGCATAGTGTTCGCAAACAAAAGCACATTTATCGACTTCTGCAAAAGCTTGCGAGACGGGTTTCCCCATTTCTAGGGCGACGGTATACGCTAAATCATCTTTATTATTTCTTAAAATACTAGCTATCGAATTAAAACAATCCGCACGATGATTAAAATCAGACTGATTCCACTGAGAGAACGATTCAGCGTGAGATTCGATGATATTTTGAATTCTGGCATCGCTATCAAATGGTATCGCTTCAATTAACTCACCACTTGCTGGATTGATGATTGCATAATCTGTTTTCTGCACCCTAAAAATAATATCCAAAGTTGATAGTTAAACGACTTTGCCAACCTAGATCAAAGTTCGTCGAAGGAGAAAAGGGATGGTTAACACTCGCACCCGTGAAATATTGATCATTATTATTTCCAATAAGAGGGGAGCCTTTGCCCATGGCATAATCAACATAGATCAATAACTGACCGATTCCGATCATTGTACCCAATGAGAGTTGTTCACTATCTCTAAATTCTGTGTTTTCTGGCTGAAGGTAATAATAACCCGACGGTCCATCTGTGTGGCCATTTTTTATTATTCTAGAATAGTCCAAATAGGGAACAAGATAATCGATAAAGCTCAAATTTCTGGGAAAAATTGTATAACTAATGCCCAAGGATGGAATCACGCCTTCAGAAGCTACAAATAGTGGTGTGTCAAAAATACCAACTACAATCTGGTCCGGATTATATCTGAGATAATTCTCGCCATCTTTTAAGGTGTCTATAGCATAATCATAATGCATTAAGGCAGCTTTCATTTGCCAACTTCCATAGGTTGATTTGATAAACAGGCTACTTGCATTCATCTTACCAGGATCAAAACGACCCAGAGTATCTGTAGACTCTAATTTACCATACTGGTAGGAAGCACCTATTGTATTTTCAAAACCGCCTGAATATAACTGCTTCTTAACTCGAATATTGAACTGCCTACCCTCTTCCCAAGGAGAGAAATTGCCCTCCAAAAAATTATTCCCTTCGCCAATAAAGGCTGTATAGGGCCAAGAAGGATTACTAGAAGAACCTAAAGGCGAGACAACATCAAATGACCCTCGCGCACTATTCTTGCTCTGGCCCTTACCCTTGGGTTCCGCACCCCAAAAGTACCCTAGATCTAAATCCCAATCAGAAAGAGCAAAACTATAAGTTAAGCCTAGATCCCGATCATCGGATAAACCAACCACATAGTCTAAATGATTCAAGTACCCATAGGCAGCCCCAAAGCGCTCAATTCCAAAAGGGACTTCCACAATACCTAATTTAAAATCAGAACCATCATTATATTCTTTGCCTAAATAAAAGGTATGCAGAAAGTGGGATCCTCCATAGCTTCCAATACTATCATAGAAACGATATTCGGCAAACGCACTAAAATCTCCGAAATCATAAGTTCCATTAAAAATTAAAGTGCCGAGAGAAGCTGAGCCATCATCTCTACTGGGTCCTCTTACATTTCCATCAGCAGCAAGATTGTCATAATCGCCACTGACTAAATTTGCTCTGATTGCTCCACCCAATGTCAAAGAACCCAATATAATATCACCTTTTGGACCTCGATTTCTCCCAATGCTGCTACCACTATCTAGTCTCTGTGCCTCACGAGACTTCCGATCATTTTCTTTAAGGGCTACAATTTTAGATTCTTTTTCAGATAGGCTAATTTTTTGCGTTTCAATTTTTGCATTCGATTGAACTAGCCTCGTTTTTAATTCTGCGTTTTCATTTTCGAGATTAGCAATAATCTTTTTCAAAGATTCAAGTTCTGAAATTGATTCTGCATAAATAAATGCAGAAAGAAATACAGACAACAGATAGTAAGTAACAATAGATGGAAAGCGCATAAATAAATAATTTAAATAGAAAATTTCCCTAAACCGTTTTCGACTACATCCAGACCCTCCTCAAGCTGTTCCTTACTTGCAGTGAGCGGAATAAGAAAGCGTAAGACGTTACCAAATGTCCCCGCTCCAATACAAATAACCCCATGCTCATAGGCGTATTTAATGATCTTTCCAACTGCCTCTTTATTGGGTGCTTTAGTTGACCTATCTTTAACTAATTCAACGGCTCTCATAGGACCTAGACCTCGATGGTCCCCCACAATATCAAATTGAGTCTGCCAAGCATCCAATCTTTGTGAAAGTACTTCACCGAGCTCAGTCGCACGAGCCAATGCATCGGTTTTTTCAAATAGATCCAAAGCGGCAATTGAAGCCGCACAGGAAACAGGGTTACCGCAATATGTCCCCCCTGCCCCACCGACGCCAACGCTTTCTAAGACATCCGCTCTACCCGTTACTGCGGACAATGGCATACCTCCAGCGAGCCCTTTTGCTAAAATCAATAAATCGGGCTCTACATCGTAATGTTCCGATGCAAAAAGCCTACCTGTTCTACCAAAACCGGTTTGGATTTCATCCATAATAAAAACAATGTCATGCACTTTACAATAATGCTCCAGTAGCTTCATGAAAGCTTTGGGAACAGGCATAAAACCACCTTCTCCCGTAACCGGCTCGATAATGACACCAGCCACTTGATCCTGACCAATTTGACTTTCTATCGTTTGCTTAAAGGATTCAAATGCCTCGAGACAGATACAGAAATCATCTTCGCATAATTTTTCGCAACCGTCACAGTTTTGCTTATCGCTCCCCGGCCATCGATACAAATAAGGGAACGGTGAACGATAGACCTCAGAGTTAAATGGTGCGAATCCATACTTATAAGGTATCGATTTAGCTGTCAATGACATGGCCATGTAGGTACGCCCATGATAGGCGTGATCAAAGCAAACGATCGCCTGTTTCTTCGTGTAGGCGCGCGCAAACTTTATTGCATTTTCTACTGCCTCTGCACCCGAATTGACTAAAAATGTTTTTTTCTCCGACGATCCAGGAACTAATCGGTTCAGTCGCTCAGCCAAAGCGACATAAGGCTCATAAGGAACCACATTAAATCCAGTGTGTAAATACTGATCCAATTGCTCTTTAGCACTCGCTATAATTTTGGGATTATTGTGTCCTGAATTTGTAACGCCAATGCCACTGGCAAAATCAATGAATGTATTACCATCTACATCTTGGATAAGAGCACCCTCTGCTTTTTCAACGAATAAGGGAGTCACGTGAAACGGACCTTTTGGAACCGCCTTAAGCCGTCGCTCCATCAATTTGACACTCTTTGGTCCGGGGATATCGGTTACTATTCGAATCGAGGACATTAACTTGGAAACACTTAAATAATGAACATCCTGAGCTAATCTCTCAAAAGACGATCGGAGAAAAGTAAAATTTAGTCTTGAAGCGTAACTCTGTAAAACGCGTTATTCTGACTAGAAATAAAATCAATGATCCGATAGGTCTCTCCTGTTCCCGTAATAGTGTTGGCTGGTGCTTCAACGGTCGGCGTAACAATTTCTAAAGTAGTACCAGAACCCTCAAGACGAACAGGGTTGAAAGGTCCGGACTCCAGCTCAGTACTTTTCTCAACAACATAGCTACCATTCCACTGCGTATCAAAATCAATTATCATAGCAGGAGCAATACTCGGGGCTGGCTCAGAATAACTTAAAACTTGATTCGCTTCGAAGTCATCGATGTACATGTCTCCTGAAGCAATAGCCACATTTGAGGCGCTACCATACAGTGCAATTTCTAACTCACCCCCTGTACCAGAAGTGATACCGAAGTCTTCATTGTGGGTACCATCGCTGTCCCCATCTAGGCCAAAAGAACTCAGTTCTGTCCATTGGTATCCATTTGTAACGTCAGTATCATAGTAAACGGTGATTACTGAGGTATCGCTTTCGTAGAAGAGACGAACACCTACTTCAAAAGCGGAATACATATTAGGTTGTTCAGGGGCTGCTGGATTTAAAATACCCCCATTGGAAAAGTTTGCTAAAATATCTCTAGATGGACCTGTGTAGACACCAGGAAGATTGACATAATAGCCAGAATTCCGAACGTTCAAAAGTAGATCTGTACGCCCTGCAGGATAAATTTCGACACCAATAGATGGGTATGTTCCGAGGGTGGCATCGGTCGTATTAGATACATTAAAGATGATCTCAAAATCTGAATCATAAGAAGCATTAGCCCAATATCGGTGATTTGTTGCCTGAGCGGTTCCAGTAAACTCCAAGCGCATATTAGCATCTTGAAGCAGACCGTCACCAGAGGCATATTCAGGCCAAATTGCTGGATCTATTGTATTGTCATCAAAATTGTCGAAGCCAGCAATTTGTGAAAAAATCACGCTGGGAACCAACAAAAAGACACTAGAATATACTTTCAACATAGATAAAGTCTAAGCAAAAGTTTAACTATTGTTGCGTCTTGTCAACATCGAGAAAGCCAGTGCTGAGCACCCAATTATCAAAGCATAAGTAGAAGGCTCTGGGACAATAGAAAAATTATCTACGGTAGTGAGCAGAGAACCTGCAGCTGGAGCGGAGCTGTCAGAAACCATTACCATTGCAACCTCAAACGCGCTCGAAGCAGACATAGACCAGTCTAGAATCTCGTCGGCAGAAGCGTTACTTACACCACCATCGATATTAATAGTACGAAAATAAGTACTTGTGTCACCACCATCATAGCTGAAGCCGGTAGAAAAGGTTTTGGTAGTAGCATTGTAATCGATTAAGAGAGTAGCAGCTTGAGCGAATTGAAGTGCGTTAGAGTAACCATTAATTGAGGTGTGAGACATGATGTCTCGTGAAGCCGCACCAGAGAAAGTATATGATCCGATGACGTTACTAAGGTAATCAGAATAGAATCCATCAGAATCATAGATTCTAAGACCAAGGTCTGCATACCCTCCTGTGGTAGAAGTGTGGAAGTTAGCAACGCCGAGTGAGACATTGAAATCTTGATTGTAAGTAGGATAGGCATTCCAGGTTGACGTGTGAACACCAGACCCGTAAAATTCTACATAATCACCAGAAGCAATGTATCCTGGAGTCGAATTAGAACTGTAAGAAATCCAATCACTAGCATCAAAGGCTGTTCCAAAGGCAGAACCACTAGTATTTATGAATGGATCGTTTCCAGGTATAGTTGCAACAGCTAAAGCACTGTAGGATAAGTTGATAATAAAAAATAAAAGATAGAAGTATTTCATGGCTAAATGATAAGTTATTGGTATTAATCTTTTAGTAATCGCTTCAATTAAAGTCAAGCATAAGAAATTTAAAATATTATTTGCTTTTATCAGTTCAACTTAAAGACCATCTGAAAACGTTCCTTTTTTTGACGCGGTGTCGGCTCAAAACGATCGATCTGTTTGAAAACTGAGAGAATCGAGCGATCAAAGCTCTCACTGCCAGAGCGCTTGATCAACTGAACATCGCTAATCATACCACTAGCTAGCACGGTGAAGGCAACTTCAACGGAAAAATCTTTCTCCGTATCGAGTTTTGGCTGAATCCATTGCGCACTGATTCTGTGATAAATGGAACGTCCGTAATCTTGTAATGCCGAACGCTCCAAGTCTGAGAGCCGCTGATTTTTAGGGTTCTGAGAGGGCTCAAGCTTGAATTTTGGCAGGGCAGCAAATTCTTTGATAGTATTTTGTGCGGTTTTCTCGGGCACTAGCTGAGGCTTAGGACGACTCGGACTGCGGGGGTGCTCCTTGAGAAAATCATCTATTTGCATCCGCTTTGCTGGCATGGGTACACCCTGCTCTTGGGCTTGCACCTGAGGGGCAGACTGCTGCGTCTGCGTGCTGGGTGCCTCTGAAAGCTCCGTCAATTCAAAAACATGGACAAGCTTTTTATTCGAACACGAACGAAGCAAGACGAAAAAAAGCAGGGCAAAGAAAATAAAGGCGTGCAGGGCAATGGACAACCCCAAATCAGGTCTTTTCCTAAAATAGTCCTTCATCATTGCACTTCCGTGTCTAAACTGATCTTCACTAAGTCGTGCTGTTTGACTAAATCAATTAATTCTATGACCCGATAATACGGCAACTGCTTATCCGCACGGATACGCAGTATGGGTTGCTCGCCGTCACTCGACAAACGTCCCAGCCGCTCAGCCATTTCCGAGTCGGAAACAAGATTGGCACCCCAATAAAAACGACCCTGTGCATCGATACTCAGAACTTGAATCGGCAAATCGATTTCTCTCTGAGGCTTGGCTACCTCTGCGGGTAGATTGATCGGGATGGTTTGCTCAAGCAAGGGCGTAGCGATCATAAAGATAATCAAGAGGGCAAAAGCTAAATCGATCAAAGGTGTCACATTGA
>MDTC01227725.1_pt1 | contig 17855 bp, 14 predicted proteins | sample 811181 | NCBI WGS metagenome assembly MDTC01 (sample SAMN05326644, study PRJNA326480) | marine metagenome | isolation source: seawater | place: Pacific Ocean: North | collected 2011 | reverse complement strand
TCTTAATTTTTTTTCCTAATTTATATTGTTTTTTTATATGGAAATGTTTATCAAAAAAATTATTAATTACAGATATATTTTTTTTTTTTAAAAACCAGTAATATTTTTTTGAGGCTTTAGTTTGTATAATTAATTGATCTGCATTTTTATAAAAAAGAATTTTTAATATTTTTACCAAAACAGTATTTCTTGAATGGTAGGGATTATTTCTATCTGATATAATTTTTTTTATATCCAAAAAAATTGTTGAAATTAACATTGTTATGTTCATTGTATTTATATAAGAGATAAAATATTGAAATTTACCTTTATATACTAGATTCCTAATCAGCCTCACCCTAGTTATAAAATTTTGCAAGCTAGAAAATATATTGTTAGATTTTTTGATTAAGTTTAAATTTATTATTTTGATCTTTTTATCAAGATAAAAAAAAGATTTACTTTTTTTTTTATCAAAAGTCATAATTGTTACATCATAATTTTTTTTTATTAAAAGATTAGCAAGTATAGAAATATTTTTTTCAGCTCCGCCTGATTTTAAAGTAGAAATACAAAGTAAAATCCTCATAAATTCAAATGTTTAAATTTAAATTATATTGTGTAGATAAATAGCTTAGAACTAGAAAATTTTTGAACAAAGATTTATCATTTAATAATTTTTCAATATTTATATCTTTAGCAAGTATTGATCTTGAAATTTTACAATCTAGGATCATTTCAATATTTTTTTTTGTTTTAAGTTTATTAATATCCATGGAACTTCCAAATCCACCTTTTTTTTTTCTGTAAACTATTTCATTAGGTAATTCATTCCTTAAAATTTCTCTCAGAAGAGTCTTTGTAAAATTTTTATCGAATTTAAATTCTTCTTTTAAAAAAACATATTTAAATAAATTTAAATCTAAAAATGGTGACCTGTTTTCAACGCTGTTAATCATATTACACTGATCAGCAATTTTTAAATAATAAGGTATTTGAAATTTAAATAACTCTAAAAGTTGTCTTTTAGTTGCTGTTGAATATTGTGCTCTTAAATTAATTATGTCAATATTTGCAACATAATCATTAAATTTATTACTAAAAATTTTGTTATCTTTTATTTTTTTTTTAACAAATAATTTATTTTTTATTTGTGAAAGAAAGGTTAATAAATCACTTTTCTTTCCATGAGGTGAATGATTAAGATAAAATCTAAAATATTTTAAAAAATTTATATAATTATTTTTGTGTAAATTAGCATTAGCTAAACTTAAAAAAGATGGATAGCCACTTAAAATTTCATCTCCTGCAATTCCGTCAATACTAACTTTAATTCCTTTTTCTTTCATATTTTTTGAAATTAAATAAGTTGGGATTGATGCTAGCTCAATATTAAAAGGCTCCTCAAATTGATGTGTTAAATCAAAAAAAATTTTTTCTATTTTTGAACTTTCATTAACTAGCTCTATTTCGTTAATTTTAATTTTGAGAGCTTTGGAAATAATTTTTACATAATAATCATCATCACTTAGTTCATTTTTAGCACTAATAAATTGTTTAGCAAAAAAAAAATTTACATTATCTTTTTTTTTCAAATTAATAATATTTGACACAATTGCTGAAGAGTCCATGCCTCCACTTACTAAAACCCCTACTGGTGCATCTGAAATCAATCTTGATGATACAGCATTTTGTAAATCTATCTTTAGGTTGTCTCCAATTTCTTTTCTAGACTTTGTATTAAAGTTTTTTAATGGAAATTTTTTTATATTTAAAACTTTTTTGAGTTCTAGATTTAAATTATTTAGTTCTAATACCTCTCCTGCTTTAACACTTTTAATTTCTTTATAAAAAGTTTTCTCTGATGAGTAATCATTAAGTTTAGTAACAAAAAATCTTGCTAAATATTCAGGATTTATCTCTCTACTTTTTTTATCTAAATAATTAAAAATTGATTTAATTTCAGAACTAGCAATAAATAAATTTTCATTTTTGTAATAATAAAGGGGTTTTTTTCCATACCTATCTCTGGAAAGAAAAATTTTATTATTTTTTAAGTCCCCATAAACTAAACTCCACATACCATTAACTTCATTTAAAAAACTTACACCACTCTCTTTAAATCTATTGAATAATGTAAGCGTGTCTGAGTTGGTTTTTTCTTTATCAAAATTTTGGTAATTATAAAACTCACCATTATATAAAAAAAATGATTGATTTTTAAATATAGGCTGATTTGATTTTTCACTCAGATCAATTATCTTTAATCTATTGTGCCCTAAATAGTAATTTATTAATTGATTTTTTTTTTCTTTTACATTTAAAAAATTATATTGATTTTTTGAAAATTCTAGACCAACTTCACCTTGAAAGTCTGGTCCCCTATGTTGCTGTAGATTTAATGAGTCGTGTGATTTTTTTAAATCTATAGGATTAAATTTATCATTAATATATAAAAATCCACACATTTATTTTTTTTTACTTAAATTCAAGTAGGCAATTAACAAGATGTAAATTAGTATAAAAAACATTAAAATAAAATAAGTCTTAAAGTAAATCTCAATTAATAAAATATTCAAGATGGTTAAAAATGAACCTGCCTGCCATAAATATTTTTTTTTTGAAAATTTTTTTTTCAATAGATAATGAAGGTGCAAATTATCTTTTTTGAATGGGTGAATACCATTAAGCACTCTTGTAAAAATTACCCTAAACATATCTAAAATTGGTATTAAACTTAAAGTAATTATCTCAAGAATATTTAAAGTTCCATTATTATAATTTTTTAAAAAAATTATTGAGACTAATGCTCCTAAAAAATAAACCCCAGAATCTCCCATGTAAATTTTATTTGTAAAATTTAAAAATAAGAAAATTAGAATTAATATAGTAAAGATTAAGAAAAAATTGAATAATATACCTTTGTGTATAAAAAATAAAAATACAATTAACAAATGAATGCCGAATTGTAAGTTAATACCATCATACATGTTAAATGCAAAAATAAGACCTGTCACACAAATAATAGTAAAAATAATTGATAATTCATAAAGATCTAACTGTACTTTATCGTTAATTTTAATAGTTTTAATAATAAAATTATCATCAATTAATAAAAAAATGAAAATAATTGAAAAACTTATTATAAGTCTATAATTGGCATGCAAATTAAATTTATCATCATAAATTCCCATAAAAAAAAATAAAGTAGGAAGTAAAATAAAAAATAATAATTCTCTTGATGAGATTGAATTTTGATCAATAAAAAAATTTTTAAAATAATCACCCATTAAAATATTTTCTGGATAAATTAAAAAAAATATACTTATTAATGTAAAGTTAAAAAATAAAAATGGGCCTCCTAAAAGAGCAATATCTGTTTTTTTGTCCTTAAGATTTATAGACTTAATCAAGTTATTATGTCTGAATAATAAAAGTAAATTAATTATTATTAATATGAAAAAAAATGTATACATTAAAAATTTAATTACTATATAAAAGCAATGCTATGTATACAATATTATCTCGATGGAAACATCAAAATTTATTGAAAATTATAATTTCAATTTTATTTCTTAATTTATTAACTATTGGTTTAACAATTTATTTTAACTTTTTATTTGAAAAAAAAGAACATAATATCGAAATTGAATTCATAGGAAATAATGAAGTCAATAATTTATATAAAATATTTGATGAGAAAGTTAATTTTAAATTAATTAACAAAAATATTGTTAGCATAATTTCAAATCATATAAATGAAAATTTTTTAATAAATAAAGCAAATACAAATATTAAAGATGATAATTTAATTGATAATGTTGGCTCAGTGAAAATATTAATGAATTTGAATGTAACAGATATAGATTATTCTAAAAAACTCCAAAAATTAAATAAAGATCAAATTCTTTTAGACATTCAAAAATATCTTATATCAGAGTTGGAGAATAGGAATAATAAAATTGAACAAGATAGTAAAAATCTTGAAATTATGTCAAAATATTATTTAGATTATATATTTAGGAATAAAGGTGCGTGGAGAGATGAACTTAAAGGTGCCATTTTAGGCATTGTTAATAAAAATAAATTCAATAGATTAAATAATCAACGCTTACAATCTATTATAAAGATTACTAAAAATATACTCAAAAATGATTTTACTAAATTCTTTGAATTAAATATGACCTCTTCTAGCGTTAAAAAAAATAGGTTTGATATAATTGAGGCAATACTTGCGTATTTGATTGTATTAAACTCATTAATTTTTATTTTTATTAAATATTACAAATTTAAAAAGTAATTACATTTTCTTTAAAGGTTAAAATATTTTTAAAATCAAAAATAAACCCTTTACTTGTTAAATAATTATTGAATTTTTTTTTATTTATCTTTTTAAATTCATCATGTCCTACAGCTATAAATATAACATCATATTTTTTGTCAGGAATTTTTTTAAAAACATTTATTTTATCATATTTCTTAACTAGTTTAATATCTACACATGGGTCAACAACATTAATTATTTTTGAAAAAGATCCCAACTCTTTAATTAAATTAAAAACTTTTGTGTTTCTAAAATCTGCACAATTTTCTTTAAATGTATAACCAAGAACCAAAATACTAGGTTTTTTAAATTTTTTTTTACATATTCTTTTTATATGATTGGAGAGATATTTGCTCATCTTTTCATTTATATCTCTTCCAGAATCAACAATCTGCGTTGTGTAACCTAATTGTTTTGATTTAAAACTTAAATAGAATGGATCAACACCAATACAGTGGCCACCAACTAAACCAGGTTTAAAATTTAAAAAATTCCACTTTGTAGATGATAATTTTAAAACATCATAAACATCTAAATTTAAAAGTTTACAAATTATAGAAAACTCATTAATCAGAGCAATGTTTACATCTCGTTGAGTATTTTCAATGATTTTTGACGCTTCTGCACTTTTAATATTTTTAGCTTTAATAATTTTAGCCTTAACCACAGATTGATATAAATCTGACACTATATTGAGTGAATATTTATTTGAAGATGATACAACTTTGTTAATATTGACAAATGAATGTTTTTTATCACCTGGATTAATTCGTTCAGGAGAAAACCCACAGTAAAAATCTTTATTAATTTTTAGACCAGATACTTTTTGTAAAATGGGAATACAAATATCCTCAGTGACTCCTGGATAAACTGTAGATTCATAAATTACAAAATTTCCTTTCTTTAAATATTTTGCAGCAGTTTTTGTAGCATTTGTTAAGATTGTTAAATCAGGTAAATTTTTGTTATTTACTGGTGTAGGTACAGCAATTATATAAAAGTTGCATGTGCCTATATCATTTGAATTTGTAGTTAAAAAAATATTTTTTTTTGAAACTTTAAAATCACTTTGGGTAATCTGATTATTTATATCTAAAGATCTACTTAAATTATTAACTCTTTTTTTATCTAAATCATAACCAACTACTTCAAATTTTTTTGCGAAAGTAAATGCTAATGGTGCACCAGTATATCCAAGGCCGATTACAGCAATTTTTTTTTTCATATAATTTTTTTAATTAAATTCAAATATCTATAAACAAATTTTATTTTAGTTAAATAATTTTACAAATCTATTTTACAAATTTTTGAAATTTTATTATATTTATTATCTTTTATTTTTAATACTTTTAAAATATTATCATTTGATCTTTTATAATCTTTTAGTTGATAAAAAAACTATAAAATACTCTGCATTTTAATAGCTAATAAGTAAACAAAATATTTTCATAAGGTATCCAATATTGAGAATATTTAGAAGTAGTAAGCCACAATAACAAATAACTAACTGGAAAAAAATAAACTAAAAAATCAATAAATAAACTTTTTTTTAATTTATATTGCTTATAGTATTCATTAGTTATAATGACTTGAAAAAATATTAGACCTAAAAATATTCTATCTGCAAAAGCAAAAAGTATTGAGCCTCTAAAAATAATAGTTAACAAAATAGTAGCAAACATTACATACAAAGTATTTTTTAATAATTTTAAGTTATCTTTATTTTTTAAGTGTTTTAAATCTATTATTAATAGTATAATTATACTTGGAATAAATAGAAATAATCTCATTAAAGTTCCATATGATTTGTAGTAATCATCAAATAAATATGTTTCAAATTTAACCTGTAAGTTAAGTGCTATGCCTTTAAATACATTTATATCAAAAATGAGCATTGCTATTATACATAAAATAAAAATAGCTATTATTTGATGAAATAAAAAATTATCTTCTTGTTTTTTTATTTTCAATTTGATTAAAAAAATATACAAAAAAATTAATGCACTTAAATGAATCAAACTAGCAAAAGCTATATATATAATTATTTCTTTTGAAGTTTTTTTTTCAAAATTTATTAAAATTTGCCAACAAATAATCGTGGCAACACCTTGATGAACATAGCCCATACCAACTAAAATTAAAAAAACAGGAAAAGTAATAAAAAAGGATAAAAAAAAATTTGAAGTTGATAATAAATACCTCGTATAAAAAAAACAAAAAATACAACCCAAAACCACAGTTTCATTAAATATTTTAAAATCATGAAATAAATAAACAATAAAAAAAACAAATTTAGACGCAAAAATTGATAAACCATCGACCAAACCATATCGACTCATATTTTCATAATTTTCCATATAAGTTCCCCAATCACCGCCTATTTGGTAACGTAATGAAACAAACACAAATATTAAATAAGAACAAAATATTAATGTGAATACATTTTGTTTTTTTTTGTTCTGATAGCTTAAAAATTTAAAGTAAATATAATTTATTAATATAAAATAACTCATAAAGATTTATATATTTTGATCACTTTATTTGAGTGAATATTAGGAAGTGTAAATTTTTTGTTATATTTAAATATATTATGTATCATTTTTTTTCTTACATTAATATTAAGAGCTTTTTTATAAATCTTTAAATATGCTTGTTCACTATTTCCTTTTGCAAACAAGCACAAACTATATTTTATAAATTCTTTATGTCCTCCAGAATATGATACTAGGCTAGGAACTTTTAAATAACCTGCCTCTAATGGTACTCTTCCAAAGCCCTCATTTCTTGCTGGGCATATGATTAAACTACATTTTTTTATTAATGAATATGGATTCATTACAAATTTAGTAAAAATTAGTTTTTTTTTTAAAGTAGGATATTTTACATAAACATCATTGATATTATCATCACTAATATGACCTATAAATATAAATCTAAAATTTTTCTTTTGAAGAATAACTTTTTCAGCAAATTTAAAGAAAATTTCAGGTCTTTTTCTTTTGACATAGCTACCAACAAATCCAATGATATTTTTTTTGGGTTTGTATAAAACTTTTATTTTTTTAATAGGATTATGAACTACTAACGATTTTTTTTTTATCCTTTTTTCTAAAGAAGAAAAAACAAATTTTGAAATACTTATTATTTTTGAAACTATTTTTAAGTTAAATTTAACCCATCTTGAATTAGGAACTGGATTTCTTTGATGAAAAATTATTTTTTCTATTTTTGAAATAAAAGATACTATCGTCCAAGTATTTAGCATTCTATAATCGTTAATATGAATAATATCAATTTTATTTTTTTTTAAAAATTTATAAAAAAAAGTAAAGTTTAATATTAGGATATAAATATTAAATAAGAAATTTCTAGAATTTGAAAAAAATTTTTTATTTAAATAGCAAAATTTTATTTTTTTTTTTTCACAATATTTTTTAAAGATCCCTTTATTATGAATACCTATTAATATATCAAAATTATCTTTTTTTAAAAATTCTATTAAAGTCAATGCAGAAATATGGCTACCTCCCATGGTCTCACCACAAAAAGGAAAGAAGATTTTAATTTTTTTCATTTAAGAAATTATTAAGTATTAATAATCTAAATATTATTTTATTAAAATTTTTATTATTACTTTTAAAATCAGAGCTTTCATTTGAAAATAAAATATTATTTTTTAAATTAATATTTAAGTTTTTAAAATTAATACATTTACCAATATTATTAAGTGGATAATTAAAACCTATTTTTTTTTTGGGAATTAAAGACTCTGGTAAATATTCCAGAAGAATATCTCTGAATATTTTTTTATTTGTTCCAAAAAAAAATGCATTACTCTCAAATCTATTTACAAAATTAAACATCTTTTTATTTAAAAATGGTGATCTTACTTCAATGCCTGATCTCATTGAACCTAAATCCAAAGCTTTATTATAACTTAAAGGCAATGTATTATTTATATCAAAATTATACATTGCCTTTAAAAGATTTTTTTCATTTTTTACTTCTTTAATCTTTTTTACAAAATTAGGACTAATATTTTTAAAATTTTTTAAATTTCTAAAGTTAATAAATCTTTCAAATTTATTAGGAATTATAAACCTATTAAATTTATCCTTTAAATCTCCTAATAATATGAATTTTAAATTACTAATCAATTTGTTTAAGATTTTATTGTCGTTAAATGTATATTTGTTAATCTTGTTTAAAAATGAATATTTATTATAACCCATAATAAGTTCATCACCACCAAGGCCACACAAAGATACTTTAAATCCATCATTTTTAATTATTTTAGACATTTCCATAAACATTAAAGCAGCAACATTATCATTCGGTTCATCAAATAATTCTAATAATTTTTTTGAAATTATATTATAATTTTTGTTGTAGCTAAAATTAATCACTTTGTTGGGTAAGTCTAAATAACTACAAATTTTTTTAACTTGTTTTATTTCTTTATTGTTTTGCGGTGTTCTAACGGTATATGTATTTAATATATAATTAAGTTCTTTTTTACAAATAGCAGCAATCAAAGTAGAATCAAACCCAGAAGACATAAAATGTGCTATTGGAACATCAGAAGTGAGTCTGTTTTCAATAGACTCAATCAATAGTTTCTTTAATTTAATCTTATCTAGATCACTAAAAAAAAGTTTTTTCTTTATGATTTTATTTTTATTCCAATAAACAGTTTCACTTTTTTTAAAATTCTTATCAAATTTAAGTATGGATGATGGTTTTAAATAATTTAAATTTTCATGTGCAGGAAATTCATATGGTGAAAATCCAAGAGACATAAAACTATTTATTTGGTTTGAATTATAATTTTTTTTTAATTTTAATTGTTTTGTCAATATAGATTTTTCAGATGAAAAAAAAATTTGATTTTTTATTTTTACATAGAATAATGGTTTTTCTGCAAAATTATCTGTTATTAAATATAAATTTTCATTATCATAAATAACAATTGAATACATTCCATCAATATATTTATGAAATTTTTTACCCCATTTTATCCAAGAATACAAAAGTACTTCTGTATCTCCATTGGTTTTGAAAGTGAAATCATTTTCTAATTTTTTTCTAATTTTTTTATAATTATAAATTTCACCATTAAACAAAATAGTAAAATTTTTATACCTAAAAGGTTGATTGCTACTATTTTTTAAATCAATAATTGAAAGTCTGTGATGCCATGCATAAAAATTCTTTTTAGTAGATATATATTCACCAGTAAAGTCAGGCCCTCTATATTTAATTTTTTTTGCAACATTTCGATGAAATTCTATTTCTTTTTTTATCAAAGATGATTTTGTTAATAATCCATAAAAACCACACATATTAAACTTTTTTAACCTTTTTAAGAAATAGATATAAGGTTATTAACATAGCAAAGAAGCTATCACTCTCATTTTTTTTATTTTCAATTAAATCTCTTTTTAAATAATCTATTTTTTTCCAGTCAAAATAATAAAGAATTTTTTTAAATTTATCTGAATTATTTAGTTGTATTAGCAATTTTCTAAAATATTTACTATCTCTTAAATAGTCACCTGTTGTGGGCCAAGTCCTATCTATTGAAGTGGGAGCTTTAAATTTTTGATTAGCTGTTATATGTCTCATAATTTTTCTAGATACTAACTTTAATGTTTTAAGAGATGGACCGTCACTTGCTGGTAAGCCCCAATTTCCCGTTTCTATTTTACCAGCATCTTTATTAATTGTTTTCATTAAATACCGCATGCAATCAGCCTGTAACCTAATTTTAGGATCAAGTGATAAATAAAAATCAAACAAATCATTATCAAAACTTACAACTCTTTGTTGTTTTAAGGATAATTTGCTTAAAACATTTGGGTATGAATAATGCCTACTAATCGTGTCTGACATAATGTACTCCCAATTATCAAATTTACTTGCTGATGTTTTTTTTGATTGTTTGTTAATATTGTCAATTATACTGAATATATATTTTTTTACCCTTGTTCTATGTAATGGCTTAATTAAATCAATTAAATCTACACCTTTTACTCTATAGCTAATATTTTTAATAAAATAATCTGTTAATTGAGTTTTATTTAAATTTTTAATAACTTTAAAGAAAGTTGGTCTTTTTAAAATTTTTATCCATGAAAATGGTATATACATTCCTTGAAACATATAATCCAAGCCGTGACCATGTATCAATATCTTAATTCTTTTTGGTATTTTTTTTTCTATTCCAACAAATAAAGTGTTTATAAAACTATAAAATCCTGAATTAATTCTAGTTATTGAATTTAAGTTTTTTTCAAAATGTTGTTTTTCTAATTTAATAAATTTATCATCTAAATTTAAAACTTTAGATACTTTTTTTGCTACTTTTACCTCATAATTATTTGAAAAAGATACGGATAATGCTAATGGTTTTTTGTTTTGTGACGCTAAAAGAACACTTCGACTATCATGACCTCCTGAAAGAAATATTCCAATTTGTTTATTCTTAAATTCTTTTAAATTTCTTTCAATTGAATTTTTTAATAACTGAATATATTTATCACCAACCTTAGAATTAAATTTCAAAATTTTATTATCAAAATTAGGAATCCAATATTTTGATAATCTACTTTTGTTAAAAGAAAGTAAATAAATTGATGCTGGTAATAAATATTTTATATCTTTATGAAAGGTATAATCTCCAAACATTCTATTAAAAAATAATACTTGCAGAAAATTAAATTTTTCAAAATTAAGTTTTTTTACATTTTTTATATGATTTAAATCAAAATATAAGTGTGAAAAATAAACATCTTGTTTGTCTCTAAAATAATAAATTGGAATACTTGCAAACCTATCATTAATAATTACGATTTTCTTTTTCCTAAAAAAATTAATAATTATTAAGAATTGACCATTAATATTTTTTAAATCAATCTTTAATTTTTTTATATCATTTATATTATCATTAATATTTTCTAAAAATTTATCTGAATTCTCAATAATAGGATTGCCTAATAATATTATTTGAAAATTTTTTGATAATTTTGTCTCAATTTTAAAGTTTTTACTAACAAAGATTTTGTTATTTTCAAAATTATTATCTTTTTTTGAAATTTTAATCTTTGATAATTTATTTGTATTTATCTTTAATTTTATAAATGGACTAGTCATCTAATAAATTATTTAGATGATTTAGAAAATATTCACCAGCATTTTTTCCAGTGGTGTAGTTGTGGTAAATATTAAAACCATTTAAAGCTATATCTTCATATTTTTTTTGATTTAATTTTATACTTTGTACCACATCTAATAAATTTGAAAAATCCCATGCAAAATCTAAATAAGTTTCATCTTTAACAAAAAAATTTGGCCAAGTTAACAAATGATCAATATTAGGCTTGATCAAAATACATTTATTATAAAATCCTTCAAAATCTCTATATGCAAGTTCACCCCAGCCAAAAGGTGAAATAACACATTTACTTCTCGATAATTTAAAATTGTAATCAAGTTCTTGAATTTTTTCTAAATATATATCTTTCATTAAATCTTTAATTTTTTTTCTTTGAAATGAAATTGTTTCTCTTGAATACTGATAATTAAATGCAGCAAACATAAAATTATTTTTAATATTATTATTTTTTTTAGAAAAAAAAAAAATAGTTTATCTAAAAGTAATTTTTTTCTTAAAAAAAATAAATATTTATTTTTATATGAATAGTCTGCTAGCCCAAAATTCCAGGCCAACTTTATTTTACTTAAATCATTATCATTTATTGATTTTGACATTAGTACATTTTGATCATTTACTTTAAATTTTTTATGGTAATAATTTGAAAAAATTCTACCTCCATAAAAAATTTTTTTATATTGAGATCTATCTTTTAATATTTGAAATTTCCAATAACTATCAACATAGTTAAATATTTCTGATTGAATCATTCCAGTTGAATCAGTGGTATCGAAGTAGATCAACTTATTTGTATAATTTTTAAGTTTTACAAAATCTTCATAAATTATATTTTCATTACTTTTCCAATAATTTCTATGATATTTACTATCCACTATTATAATATCTGAATAATTTACCTGATTAATATCTAATAATATCTTGAAATAAATATTAGATTCATATAATTTTTTTTGAAAAGCTAGAAATGGAAATATAATTGAATTTTTATTTGAATATTCAAAAGTTTTTGTAATTATTTGAATATTCATTTATTTTTGAGTTCACTTTTCTTGAATATACATTTTCTAAATATAAACATATCATTTTTATTAATTAAACTTGATATGTTCATTTTTAGTAGACAAGAGTGCTGTTCGCACTCCACCTTCTTTTCCTAATAATTCTAGAGCATCTTCATTTGAAATATTCAAAAAAATATCTCTTTGTTTTTCATCAGTTTTAAAAGTTTGAATAGATTTATAATTTTTATTAGTAAATTTTTTTTTTCCATCTTCTGATGAAGATGCTGCAACCTGAAGACTGTATCCTAAGTTAAAAAGATCTTTTAATTGTTCGGTCATATCATTATCCTTATTATATTTGCTCATATGTGGTTCATATAAAACAGAGGGTTTATGGCCATTTTGATTTATATATTCTTTCAAAGATTTAAAAATACTCACCTCATGCCCCTCCACATCCATTCTAATCAAATCTATTTTTCTTCCCCTTAGTAACGATACTAAAGAGTATGAATTTACAAATATTTTATTATATTTTTCTAAATTTTTTTCATCTATATGAAAGGAGTTTAAATTTGACATTTCTGATATATAAAATTCTTTCTTGCTATCAATATCTGAAATTGCCGCCATATGCGTCTCAACATCACTATAATTGTTCAATAATAAGTTTTTGTTTAATAAATCAAAATTTACTGGGGATGGTTCTACTAAAATTATATTTTTAAAATTAATTATTTTCATAAAAATTAAAGCGTAGTATCCAATATTGGAACCTAAATCTAACACAACATCTTTAGGCTCTAAAGTTTTTTCTATAATAAATTTTTGTTCTATTTCTCTCTCATCAAAAAGTAACAATGTTCTTGATAATCCTTTATCATAAACATCTAGCAACATCTTAAAATTAAATATTTTTTTTTTGATATATTTAATTTTTAAAATTTTAAATAATAAAATTTTTAAATGATAAAAAGTTGCAAAGATGAAAGTCTTAAAGCCACGTTTTTTTATTGTCCAGATAGCTGAATTTAACATGATTTATTTATAATTTATATTTTAATTATTTTTTATAGTAATCTTTATACCAATCAACAAATTTAGAAATCCCCTTTATAGTGTTATAAGGTTTGTTCTTGCCATTTAGTTTTTGAAGAAACATTGTATCTGATAAAGTGTCTTTTACATCTCCTTTTTGTAACTTCAAAAAATTTTTATTTGACTTAACTTTCAGTACAATTTCTAGTTCTTTTACAAAGTCCATCAACCTTTGTTGCTTTGAATTTCCAATATTAATTACTCTGTAAGGACAATTACTAGTATTTGGATAAAGTTTTTTAACATTATTTTTTTTTGGAACTTTATTTATCAATTTTATAATGTGTTTAGTAATATCATCAATATAAGTAAAATCTCTTGTATGCTTTCCAAAGTTAAATATATCAATTTTTTTATTCTCCAACATATTTTTAGTAAATTTGAATAGAGCCATGTCTGGTCTCCCCCAAGGTCCATACACTGTAAAAAAACGTAATCCAGTTGTTGGTAGACCATATAAATAACTATAAGAATGAGCTAAAAGTTCATTTGATCTTTTTGTAGCAGCATAAAGTTGAATTGGATGATCAACATTATCTTTTTCACTAAATGGGAGTTTTTTATTATACCCATAAACGCTACTTGTGCTTGCATATAGTAAATGATCAACCTTATATATTTTTGAAAAATTCAAAATGTTAAAGAAACCTACTAAGTTTGATTGAATATATGCATCTGGATTTTCAAGTGAATATCTAACTCCAGCTTGTGCTGCTAAATTAATTACCACATTAAATTTATGCCTCTGGAAAATATTTTTTAAACTTCTTTTATTTACAATATTACATTTGTAAAAAATAAAATTTTTTTTCGATCTTAATTTTAGGTTTTTAAGCCTATCTCTTTTTAACTTGGGGTCATAATAACTATTAATAGAATCTAACCCTATAACAGTAACATTTTTTTTTGTTAAAAGCTTTACAGCTAAACTGTAACCAATAAAACCACATACCCCAGTAATTAGAATTTTTTTTTTCATTTTTTTAGAAACTGTTAATATTTAATTTTTTTAATCACTATAACCAAAGTTTTCGTTAATGAAAGTTTTTGTGTATTATTTAAATCTTTTATATTTTACAAGATAAATTTTTTTTAATTTATGGGCAAAATTTTTTATTAATAAAGAATTTAATAAAAAATTATTAAAATACTCAAAAAAATACAGTATTTAATGTATTTTTTAAATTTTTAAAAAATTAAGTAATTATTGGTAAGTCTAATTCTTTAAAAAGTTTCTAATTGATAACTAATATCTTTTTTAATTATTAAGTTTATAAATTTATTATGTCATCACAATAATTAAGTATTTTTTGATCATGAGAGATTAAAAATATAATTCTGCCTTCTTTAAGTTCAACTATGCTTTGTAAAATTTTATTGGTTACATTATCGTCTAAATTGCTTGTAATTTCATCTAATAACAAAATTTTTGCATTTTTGTATAGAGCTCTAGCTATACCAATTCTTTGTATTTGACCTCCAGAAACAAAACTTCCTGCTTCTCCAACTTTACTTAAGTCTTTTAAATCAAGTTTTTTAATAAAATCATAAAGACCTGCTTGAATATATGCATTGTTTATTCTTTCTTGATTATAATTTTCCTCTTTTTCGCCAAGACAGACATTGTCTCTAATAGAGGAATCCATTATAAAAGGCTTTTGAGAAACATAACCAATTTTATCAATCCAATTTGAAAAATCTTTTAATTCAATTTCATCAATAATAATTTTACCTTTTGTTGGTTTAAGGATTCCACTTAAAAGATGAATTAATGTAGATTTACCCACTCCAGAATTTCCAGTAATACCTATAATGCTATTTTTTGTTATAATTTTATTAAAGTTATCTAAAATTTTTTTTCTTCCATCATAAGAAAAACTAACATCTTTAAAATTTATTTTTTCTACATCATAATCTTTAGGAAATGAAGATTGATTTATTGACTCAATAATTTTTTCTTCTTTATTTAGTTCTTTACTAATTAGTTGTAATGAAGGTTTACATGATATGATGGTTTGTATATTTGCCATTGATTTTCCAATAGAAGGATATAATCTAAAAAAAACTGTTGCATAAATTGTTAAATTTAAAAAAATATTATTTAAATTTTTGTCAAAACTCGAAACACTTAACAAAAAGTATAATACAATTGTAACTATAGCTAGTTCTAACAATGTTCTAGGTAATACCTTGATTAAACCCTCATACCTTTTAAATCTTAGAATTGAACTATCTTTATTGATATATCTATTAATAAAAAAATATTGTTTATTATTAATAAATATTTCAGAATAACCTCTGAAGGTCTCTACTAAAAATTTTAAACTATCAGCCATTAAGACTATATTTTTGTTTGCAAATTTTATTAGTAATTTTTTCAGTGAAAGAAAATATAGAACAGCAAATAATAATAGAAATACAAATATAACAACAGTTGATTGAAAATTAATAAAAGATAAAAAAAATACAGCAGAAAATAATAATGTCAAATCAATAAGCAAATCAGCAGCAGCTGATAGCGCTTTTGTCACTTTTCTATTTTCATTGATAATATTTCTTAATAACTCACCTGAATTTTTTTTATAAAAATATTCTTGGTCACCATTTAGATATCTTGTTAAAAGTTTTCTAGAAATCATTATGGAAATTTCATTAATAAATTTTAATTTCCAATTTATTAAAAATAAATAAAAAAAAGACTTAAAAAAATAAATTAAGAATATAAAGAATATTATTACAGGTAACGAAAAAGAACTTAAGATAATTGATGAAAAATCTTTTAAGATATTATTTGAGACTTGATCTGCTTGAAATAAAAAAACTAATATGTAAAATAACATCGATAAACCAACTATTTCTAATAAAGATAAGATAAAGTTGGAGATAATAAGTAAAATTGTTTTTATTTTACTTGAAAAATTAAAAAAAAATAAAATTTTATTCACTAAATTCATAATGTTATTTAGTTTTAATTAATCTTCTTTAATTTTATAAAAAATTTATTAAAGTTCAAAATTTTTTTTTTCATTTTTAATCAATTCTTTTAATTGAGAAACAGATAAATATTTCTCATTTTTAAAACTATTGTATGAAAAACCTTTTTTAACTGGTTTATATATAGTTGATTTCTTGTATAAATTTTTACTGCTATTTAAAATAACATAATCGTTTTTACTTTCTAAGGTATTATCATTTTCAAACTCAGAAATCATCTCTTCATGACGTTTTTCACCATGTCTTACACCAATAATTTTAACTTTTAAGTTTTTTCCTAATGCTTTAACTATGTCTTCAATTTTGTAACTATAAAGTTTTGGAACGAAAACTTCACCACCTTTGTTATTATTTATTTTTTTCAGCACATAATATGTTGCCTCTTTTAAAGATATATTAAATCTTGTCATTTTTGGATCAGTAATAGTTATTGGAATTTTATTTTTAATTTGATTTAAGAACAATGGCATAACTGACCCCCTACTTCCAAATACATTGCCGTACCTTATTACAGAAAACTTAATTTTTTTAAATCCTTTAATGTTTTCAGCTGAAGTAAATAATTTATCTGAACAAAGTTTTGTGGCACCATATAAGTTTATAGGTGATGAAGCCTTGTCTGTTGATAGCGCAATCACGTTTGAAACATTATTATCAAGCGATGTATCAATAACATTTTGCGCACCTATTATATTTGTTTTTATAAATTCATAAGGATTGTACTCTGCAGCAGGAACCTGTTTAAGAGCAGCAGCATGAATCACTAGATCTATGTTTTGCATCGCTCTATTAAGTCGATCTTTATCTTTAACATCACCAATAAAAAATCTTAAAAAAGGATATTTTTCTACAGGATATTTCTTAGAAAGCTGATGTTGTTTAAACTCATCTCTACTATAAATAACTAATCTCTTTATTTTTTTAATTTTTAGTTTTTTTAACAACAATTCAATGAAAGCTTTGCCAAAACTACCTGTACCACCTGTGATTAGTATTTTTTCATAATTTATCATGTACATCTTTTAAATTATGGTAAATATAAAAGCTATAAAATAATACTTTGAAAATACTTATTATAGGTTCATCAGGAATTCTTGGTCATTGTTTATACAATGTGCTTAGAAAAAAACACAAAGTCTATCACACAGGTTTAAAAAAAAGATTATATGATTTAACAGTTACTAAGAATTTAGAAAAAATCTTTAGTAAAAAAATTGATGTAGTTATTAATTGTGCAGCAATTACAAATATTGAATTTGCTGAAAAAAATAAAAAAATTACGAAT
>MDTC01234853.1_pt1 | contig 17857 bp, 15 predicted proteins | sample 811181 | NCBI WGS metagenome assembly MDTC01 (sample SAMN05326644, study PRJNA326480) | marine metagenome | isolation source: seawater | place: Pacific Ocean: North | collected 2011 | reverse complement strand
GTCTGAGGGGGTTCTGTTCCCTCTTTTGTATCGCTCCCCTTGCCGACAGGAGCGGAGCGCAAGTCGTGTCGCGGGAGCTGGCGAGCGATATCCCGTCTGAGGGGGTTCTGTTCTCTCCTTTGTATTGCTCTCCTTGCCAACTAAGTTGAATAGCAGGGGGAGCTGGACAGCGATAGCTCGGTCTGATGGGGTTCTGTTCTCTCCTCTGCATCGCTCCCTTTGTATGACCGAAGTAAAGCGCAAGTCATACAAGGGGGAGCTGGCGGGCGAAGCCCGTCTGAGGGGGTTCTTCCTTTTCCCAGCGCTCGAAGAGCGCAACACAGACGATGCGTAAGCATCGTGGGGTCTGGGGTGAAAACCCCAGGTTGCTCTATCAGGCAAAGCCCGCCAAAAGGGACCTTGTAGCCTTTCTATTTACTCTTTACTTACCCTGTCTTGACGAGAGGTATACCGTCCATTCCTTCGTAGATACGCCACATCTTGATCAGGGACCACAGTTGGATGAGAGAGGGGTATGTATCTTTATTTTTATGGAAAAAGAGTGTTGCGATGCCGAGTTTTCCGGCATGTGTATAAGCGTTGATGGTCCAGGCAAATTGGAATGGTTCGTTTTCGCCTGTAATTTTGTACGGATCTTCTTTGCGGTGAAGCTGTTCCATCCACCACGTAGCCTTGTCACCTTTTTCGGCGAGGATGGCGCCGATGCTGCCCCAAAGGTAGTAAGCACGGACCTGGTATCGGTACAGTCGAAGCTGCACGATAAGTTTGGCACCTTTCTTCAACGTCTCGTCTTCTGTTTTACGAATGGCTTCAATATAGTGATATGCGAGCTCTTTTTCCTGGGCTTGTGCATGCTCCGCACCTTTGAGTAACCACTGATAGCTTTGCTGCTTATGTGTATGAAGGTGTAAAAATCCCAACCCTGCGAGAGATTTGGCGATGTGATCTTGTGTGGCCAAAGAGGAGAGTATCCGCTCTGCGATATCTTTGTGGTAGGGGCCGACAAGGCGAGCTTGTTGGAAGCAGGCTTCTTGTCTTAGCTGTCTTGGAGAGAGACGGTGTGAAAAGAGCAAATAGGACAGTCGTAACCGGCGTGGCGGTTGTTGTAAAAACTTGAATAGATGTATGCGAGCTTGTTTTTTCTCTGCGCGGATACTGTGTGCTTCGGCCACGTAGAAAGGTGCATATCGATCTGTGTCAGGTTGCTGGCGTAATAATGTCAACGCGCGCTGTGCAAAGTCGTGTGACATCATAAGGAACACAGTCGGGTCGAAGTAAGTGAGTTTGGTCCTAATACCTTGTTCTTGTAGTGTCTCCTGATCCACCGGCATTCGTTGCACATCAGCAGACCACTCCGCACGTTGGCCTGTTCTTACACGCTCGTACAGAGCGGCTCTCTGTGTTGGTGTCGCAGGTTGTCTTTGTGGTGTAAGGCCAAACAGGTGATGCAAGAGTATCCACTCCGTCCATCCGTCTGGGTCGTTCGGGAATGTGAGCTTTGCGAGTTGTTGCGCTGTCTGCTCGGCAGTTTCTCTCGTAGAACGGCAAGCATACATCCATGCTTTGATTCGATCATGTCGATGCTTTGGTGTGTTCTTGAGGGCTCTTTGTAGAGCTGTCGTGGCTTGCCTTCGGTATCCACGCAAACATTGAAGCCGTCCCCAATAGTAGTAAAAGTGTTGTCCTAGTTGGAGCTTCTTTTTGCGCTTGAGTCGACGTGCAAAGACTTCCTTGTGAAATTGAAGAGATAGATGGTAATTTTGCTTGTGAAAACGTGCCATTCGCAAGAGCAAACGTGCGCGAATGATCCTGTGTAGATCAGAGAGTGTTGTATTTGTGAGCCTTTGCCCCAATGTTTTGACGAGATGCTGGTTTTGCATGAGCGTGAGTGTATCTTGGCGCAGGGCTTCTTTTTGATTGAGAAATTTGGCCAATGTGTCCGGCTCTTTGTGTAGCTTCTCGACCCAGGAACGTTTGGGAAGTCTTGTATCTTTTGTACATATCCCTGCTTGCTGTTGTGCAAAACTGCGTGTTGGAATACTCTCGGGGCCGGGGAGTCGTCTGGTTTCACTCGCCTTGTTTGTGAGGTATGACGAGAGAGGTTGGTACGCAATGACCGCCACAGCGCAGAGGACGGCGGCTGAAAGCCAGTAACCTAAGAAGCTTCTCTTTGTTTGATCCCCATCTGTGGTGTTTTCTACATCGTGTCCAATCGGTCGTTCAGATACTTGAGGTGCTGAAATGTCAGGCTCTTCGATGGACAGTATGTGACTGTTTTGTACTGTGGGGGATAACGTTTCGGCATTTTGAGTGGTGGAGTGGGCAAAGCCTTCGTCGTAGAAGGTGTGATGGATGTCATCAAACGCAGCTTCAAGCGCAGGGGAGTCTTCTGCGAGCTCCATCAACAACGCGATCGTGTCGAAGTCTCCAGATTCAAGAGCCTCGATGTATTCGTACACAAGAGCTTCTTGTGCAGACGGATCAGAGTGTGGATAGCTCATGTCGTCCTCTCTGTTGAAGTGCTTCGCGTAATGTTTTACATGCCCGATATATGCGGACTCTTACAGCACCTGGTGTGCAGTCAAGGCGTGCCGCGATCTCTTTGGCGCTCATTTGTTCGACGGCGGACCAATGTAAGAGTTGTCGTTCTTCTGGTGAGACACAGGAGAGTAAAGCTTCGTAATGTTCGAATGATGCAAAGATCTCTTCAACGTCACGTGCTGTCTTGGGTTCCAATCGGTACGAGGTCGATTGTCCGGCGTGTTGTTGCTGTAAATCGTGTAAGAAGGGTTCTCTACGTTGTCTCTTTGCGCGTTTTTGTTTCTCTTGAAGGATGACGTTGGAGGCGATCCCGAGCAGCCATGCCATGATACGTTTGTTTGGGTCGAACGTGTCCGCTTTTTTGAGGGCGCGTTCGACGACCTCACTGAGCAAGTCTTGGGCTTCTTGCTGGACTTGGTTTCCTTTTGCGAGACCGGACTTATAGACATATACACACAACGTCTTGTGCAACACATCGACGTGCTCTTCGACGTATGCTTTGATACGTTGTATATTTTTAGTCTCCAGTCTGGTCACACGCACCTCTGTCATGAGCTGGTTCATCAGAGTCATTCTCTTTATGATTTGACTGAAAATCGTTTGAGAAGCAAGTTTCTCAAGTGAGACGGCGGCCCTAGTTTCCACCTCTGGGAGCAGGGGGGATGAGGCCACCTTCTCGTTTCTCCTCTGTGGAGCAGGGAGGATTGTTACATTTCGTGCTTGATGAGTCGACGACCTCTGGGAGTGCGATCTCTTTTGCATACAGTGGGATGGAGCGTTTGATACTGATTGGATCGCCCTTGTACTCGATCGAGATGTTGGGATGGTGGAAGCCGCTACGTTTGAGTCTGATCGCGTAGATAGTGTGTTCGAGGGGTTCTTTTTGAGTCTCGCCAGTATCTTTGTCGATCAGCACTTTACGATGGCAGATCTCGAAGTTTCCAAATTGATCTGTGACTGCATAGGTCGTGTGTGGAAGTGTCGTCACCTGCACACCTCCAAAGCCTTTATCTTTATCGTTGATGACGCGTCCCTTGATACAAGCAAGTTTTTTGATCGGTTGAGGGCGCTTTGTGATCTTGTTTTGTTTGACTTGTGTTTGTTTGCACCCAACGATGCCTATGCTTAAACATATCGTAAGTAACCCAAGCATTGCGTTCTTGGTGAGGTAGAGTTTCATTCGATTTTCCTTTCGTCTATCCGTTCAAAAGCAGGAAGCTCTCCTGTCCTTCATGATCATCTTCCACGACAGGGTACAGATCGTTACCAACTTTTTTGATGTTTCTTCTTCGCTTTTGATTTGATTACGTTTTTGGGAGGATATGTTGGTGTTGGCAGAGGGAAGATTCGACCCTCCATCCTCTTGGGTGTGCCAACTTGGGCGTTATAGTGGGGGGAGCGCGTAGTACCTTCGAGAGCGCCGCTGGATTTGCAAGTACCATCCAAGTAATTGCATTCGAAGTGTTTTGTTTTTGACTTTGTGCAAGGTGACCCAAAGCCTTGTCTGTAGTGCCTTTTGTGTATGGATGAGTTGGTGAGCTTTTTGTAGGGCGTCCTGATCCATCGGAGGGATCGTGACGAATGTTTTCCCATTGACCAACGCCCTGATCGCGATCACGTAATTTTTGACGTTGCTTCGGCGCACTGTGTATTTGATCTTTTTCCAGAGGTCGTAATAACGTTGAAGTAGCGCAAAGGACCGAAAGTAATAAGGTGTTACAGGTTTGGCACCTCTCGTGCAATCTGTGATTCGCCACTTGATGAGCGCTTGCTCCAGCTTACTCTCCTCCATGATCTGTTTCCACAACCACATCGCAGGTAGATGGATGTATCCCTGAAATTCTTTGCTCACGGCTTTTTTCGATGAGAGTCGTAGTGATGCGACGAGTGATCGAACGATCGTCAGCCGTTCTCGTTGTGGGAGTTGGGAGAGTGATCGAAGAAAGTAAGCCTTCGAGTTTCCATAGTAGCTTGCCAGAAAACTCGGTGTGATCATGCTGTAGTGAGAGGCATACGCGAGGAGATGCTCTCCCAAAGTCAGCTTATAAGCGGGCTTTGTGCTGTTGAGCAAGACATGAAGGACGGCCAAGCCTTTTTTATCCAAAATGGCGAGCTGATGGATGATCCCAATCCGTTTGTTTTGTTTGGCTTTGGCGAAGTGGGGGTAGACACAAGTCGCGTGCTGGTAGGACGTTTGATTGGGTTGGACACATGATTGGATGTGTGGTGGTTCTGTCTTGACGCCTGCGAGGACAACTTGCTTCATGTTTCTCTGGAACCAGCCTTCTTTGTCCTGATCTGTAAAGGACGAGCTGAGCACGTCTTTTTCGGGGGCACGTGTTTGTATCCAAGGGCAACCCGCACCAAACAGTATGCTCGTGATGGCGATGAGTGCGATGTACCATTGAGCTGACAGAGGCTTGCGATGTTCCATCAAGTCGTCTCCACTGACGAGGTGTCGGGGATTGTGAGTGAGTCGAGTTCTTGTATGAACAGATCGATGAGCTTGTCGATTTGTTCTCTTGAGATGGCAGTTTCACAGAAGCCAGAGGTGACAGTGAGCTGTTCACCAAACCCGCTAATCCCCAACAGTATCCCAGGTGGGTAGAGGATAGAGGCTGTAAGGAATGCGTTCTCGACAGCGCCACCATGAAAGGAGAGTTGGGTCGTATCAATTTGTCCCATATTGGTCATCGCTGGTGGGTAGAGTTTGGTGACAAGGACAAAGGCGTATTTGCTGAGCTTACGTGACAAGGCATGTGGCATGACCCGAAGAGCTTTCGGCAAGATCGCGAGATCCCCCAAGCCGATATATTCCTGTTTGAGTGTCTGCATGAAAGAGTTGACTTTGCCGAGTGTATCCTCGAAAGAATCGCCTATATCGTAGCCAATATTCAGATAGGAGAAGAGGGAGTTGTTACAAAGCGCGCCTGTTTGTCGGGTGGGCAGGTATCGTCTGAGATCGACAGTGTTCATCATGCGCAAGGGGACGCGTTTCTTGGGCTGTAAGAAGGCGTAGAGTGCTCTGAAGTACGCGCTGACAATGACATCGTTGACGGTCGCGCCGTGGTGTTTGCCATATCTCTTGAGCTTCCGAAAGAGTGGAGGTTCAATCACACGAATGGCATAGCGTCGTTGCTCTCTTGGGCGTCTTGGGAGATTGGCGTGCCAACTTCTCAAAGGCAGAAAGAATTGTCTGATGTCTTTGATCGTGCGATGCCAAAACAGATGCCAACCGGGCCACTTGAGCGGAAGATGTTTGAGGAGTTGATCCAGCTCTCTGTTTCCATCGATGTTTGGGGTGATATGTGGGGTGTTCCCTGCTTGGAGCGCTCTGTACAGATCAAAGAGCATGTACACGTAGTCTTTGATGCCGCCTGCATCGACGATCAGGTGATCGATCTTGAGACAGATAACATCATGTGTTGATTGACGAAGGACCAGAATGTCGACCATTGGTTGGTGTCTACCATCAAGTGGAGCCGCCATAAATGTTTGGAGTGTTTCTGTCGGGTCTTCTGTGTGTTGGACCTGTACGAGTGTGAGCGTGTCGAGATCTGTGCGACGTCTCCAATGGCCTCTCCACCATCCTTCGACGTAGGTGCAACCGACAATGGGTTCTGCGTCCATACTTAGACGAACAGCTCGTTTGAGGAGCGCTTCGTCGATATGTGTGTCGAGCTGCATCACACAATGCATGACGATGTCGCCGATTGTTTCGGACATGGAGAGCAGCGTAGGTTCGATAAACGTAGAAGGTAATGTCGGAGGGATGTGTTGGGGCTCAGCGTTCATGTCTTGTACCTTCAGGTCAGAAGCCCTTACAAGCGAACTTCGTTCGTGATTTTGAAGGCTGAGTATGCGCGGGGAGGAGAGAAAAGTCAATCTTTCGGGGGATGAATGGATGGATGTTGTGGGGGGGGTTATGCGACTTGCGCTGTGTGTGTGTGTAGAGGGATGGTCGTGGAAGGTTGTGGGAGTGATTCGATGAGTTCGATGAGGTGGTGTCTTTGCCAGATACGCTCCTGGTTCCAGCCTTCGATCCAGTGTTTGAGGACTTCTTCATCGTTGGCTTTGAGCCAAAAGATAGGAGACATCATGGCTTGTTGACTTTGTGACCACGCAGCTGCTTCTGTCGCCTGCTGAATGGCTTCGACTTGCCATGTATTTTCGGGGTCTGCGATGAGCTGGACAGCGTGGAGCAGTTTGTCTTTGATGTGATCTTTGGGGTTGGAAGACGTTTTGGCTCTTTTCTTCTTTTTCCAGCTTGAGACACTTGCTGAGATCCTCGCGTCGAGGAGCATTTGTGCGTCAGCTTCTCCTGAGAGCCACAAGCGTTTGACCATGATGATCTCCCAATACGGAGAGGGGATCTCCATACCCAGATCACGCTCTCTCAACATCGCCTGTTCGACGACATCGCAAGCGAGATGGTGGAGTGTGTGAGTGTTGATCGAGCCATTCAGCAGATATCGTGTGAAAGCGTCTTCTTTGAGCCCATCGAGTTGTTGGGCACCAGTGAGCACAGGCAGGTTTTTGATCTCGTGAATGATATCAGTGTGATGCATAGCAATTCTCCCAAAGCAAAGTCAAAGGTCTTTGTGAGTATGGGAGATGTCCACGTCATATCATGTCATGCATGATGTTTTGTGCTTTATCCTTCGTCTCTGTGGACTGTGTCCATCGAAAATGCAGGTGTGCAGACCGCGATATATTCGGCACCTTCTTCTGAGGGAGTGCTGTAGCGGACCCATTCACCAGGGTGTGTGATGATCACCTGTCCTGCTTTGACGACGAAGGTCTCTTCTTTTGTCTCGACCTGTAACTCACCACGTAAGACGATCGTGTACTCTTGGAACGCCGGTGTTTGTCCTGGCTCGACCCATCCGCCAGGAGAGCGCATGTGGGCGATGCTTACGTTCTCCGACTGTGTGTTGACACGACCGACGTACTCGTCGATCAGTTTGGGTTTGTTTCCTGCCGCTTCGATGCGTGTTGCGGACGGTATGATTGTGGGCATGTTGATCTCCTGTGTCATGTTGGGGGCACATTGCAGTCGAAGTGGGGGTTATCTTGGGCGGTCAATGTCGGCACCAAGGACAAATGCGACGTTGGGAATGGGACCACGACGCCACAAGTGTTGTGCAAACCACCGCACTGCAAAGAGCAAATAAGGGGATTTCATGGGACCTATTTTCTTCTTCGTGATCTGCCATCTGATTGCAGGGCCGATCGCCCAGCGGTTCTGTCCTGCGTTAAACGTGTGAGTATATGAATTGGCGAGCAGGAACATCACATTTTTGTATTCGTAACCAACGATCGCGTTGATATCGAACATCATCTCTTGTTTGGCGGCGAAGATATCCATCCCCGGCGCGAAGAAGTACTGTGAGTTGTCCACGTCTTCGAATTGTCCCCACCACCACATCATCCTGGCGATCACGAGGAGGACGACGCCTTTGAGCTTCATTTGAAGTAAGGCATTGGCGCTGAGAATGTGCGTCAACATCATCGGACGTCCGTTGTTTTTCTTTTCTACCGTGGCGATATGATCGTTGAGTCGCTTGTCACCTTCGAAGACATCAGCGATACCTTGGAAGTGATTGACCAGTGACGTCGTGTTGGTAAACAATCCACCGACTGTAAAAGCCGGGAAGTAACCACGGACTCGATAACTGACGCCGAGATTGAAGAAAGAGGAGGGTTGCAGTCGCACAAAGACCCCACCTCCTCCGTACGCTGGTGTCGCGCTGGCGACGAGCCCCGTGTACAAGAAGTTGTTTTTGAAAGCCCTGTGTTCATGAGGGTACAATCGCCACTTGTGACCAAATTGCCCTCCGATACGTACGCCGAGTCCATTAAAGGAGCCTGCGAGCGCGAGGTCTCCTGACCACCCTGTGATCCCATCAGGGACTGTGCGTTTCTTTTTGATCGGTTTGGGGCGTGTGATGATCGTCGCGACCTTTGTGGAGGCTGCGTGGGGTTCAAAGAGTGGCCATAGCACGATCAATGGCAACAAAAGTAATGGTGTGGCTCGCATGTCGTCAACTCGCATGGGTTGGGGGGCTGTGTGATCGGTTGTGCATGTGTTCAATGTATCATCTCAAGATGGATACGTCATCACCCACGTTTGGCGTTACATTTGAGTGAAGGTTCTTGCATCGAGCGCGCTCTTTTCCCAATATATCTGTGTTGTGCTGCATGATTGTGGTATAGCACTGCTATGTTTCTTCAGATGATTGGAACGTCATCTGTATTTTTTACATCTTGTAAGGAGGTCAGTGAGGATGTCATTTGACAAATTTCAGGGGACGGAGAGCTACATCACATCGCAGGATCTGAGAGACGCAGTCAACGTCTCCATCGCGCTCGCGCGTCCACTTTTGATCAAAGGTGAGCCGGGGACAGGCAAGACGTTGCTCGCGAGAGCCATCGCCGAAGGTCTCGGAATGGAGCTGCTCACGTGGCATGTTAAATCGACCTCCAAAGCACAAGATGGGCTCTACGTGTATGACACCGTCCAGCGACTCAATGACAGTCGCTTCGGTGACAACGATGTCAGTGACATCAGCAATTACATCAAACTTGGTCCACTCGGCCAGGCGTTCAAACGCGAAAAACGCTGCGTCATCCTCATCGACGAAATCGATAAGGCTGATATGGAGTTTCCCAATGACCTGCTCCATGAACTCGACGCGATGAGCTTTCACGTCGTTGAGACTGACGAGACTGTCTCTGCGATCGAGCGACCTATCGTCGTGATCACCTCCAACGCGGAGAAAGAACTCCCCGACGCCTTCTTGCGCCGCTGTGTGTTCCACTACATCTCCTTCCCTGAGCAGGAGCTGATGAAGGACATCGTCGCCGTCCACCACCCCGATATCGAAAAGAAACTTCTCTCACAATGTCTGACTCGCTTTTACTGGCTGCGCGATCAGCCGATGATCCGCAAACGTCCCTCGACGAGTGAGTTGATCGACTGGATTGGTGCGATCATGAGAGGTGGGATCAGCGCCAAACAGGTCGAGAAAGAGCTTCCCTTTTTGGGGGTGTTGTTGAAAAAAGAACAAGATCTCGAAATGGTCGAGAAGAAACAGACTGGTGGTTCAGAACGCAAGCGTTTGTGGTAGGGAGAGAAGATGTTTGTCGACTTCTTTTACCTGTTACGTTCTCGCGGAATCAAGGTCAGTATCACGGAGTGGCTGGCGTTGATGGAGGCGTTGGCACTCGATCTCTCAGGCACATCACTGACGCGGTTTTATCACCTCTGTCGCAGTGTCTGTGTGAAAAACGAAGCGCACTTTGACCTCTACGATATCTCCTTCGCGGAGTATTTTCACGACGTCGAGCCTCCCGAAGATCTGACCGAGAAAGTGCTCGATTGGTTGAAAGACCCCAAGTTCCCCCGTGAGCTGACCGAAGAAGAGCTTGCGCAGCTCGAAGTGCTCGATCTTGAGACGTTACGTGAGCAATTCGAAGAGCGGATGCGTGAGCAAGAGGAACGCCACGATGGTGGCAATCGCTGGGTCGGGACCGGTGGGACCAGCCCCTTTGGTCACGGTGGTCAACATCCTAGCGGTGTGCGACTCGGAGGCGAAGGGCGCAATCGGAGCGCGGTACAGGTCGCGACCAAAAGACGCTTTCGCAACCTCAGACATGATCGGGTCTTGGATGTCCGACAGTTGGGGATCGCGCTTCGTCAATTGAGACGGCTGACCCGTGATGGACGCCCTGATGAACTCGATATCGATGAGACCATCGATATGACCGCCAAAAATGCCGGTGAGATCGAGATGGTCTTTCGTCCAGAGCGAAAAAATACGGTCAAGTTGTTGTTGTTGATGGATGTCGGTGGGTCGATGACCGCTTACTCGCAGCTATGTGAGCGACTTTTCTCCGCAGCACACGCGGCGACTCACTTTAAAGCGTTCAAGTACTACTATTTCCACAACTGCCCCTACGAGGCGTTGTATTCTGATATGGCCCGTCGTGAGGGAGAGCCCACCGCGAAAATTTTGCAGGACCTCGACAAGGATTGGTTTTGCTTTATTGTCGGGGACGCTGCGATGGCTCCTTATGAGCTGACAGCAAAAGGTGGTGCGATCGACTATTTTCATTATAATGACGAGCCCGGATATGTCTGGTTGCAGCGTATCTCTCAACGATTTCCTCGCTCTGTCTGGCTTAACCCCGAACCCAAGCGGTATTGGGAGAGCACCATGACGACTGTCATGATTCGTGAAATTTTTGATATGTACTCTTTGTCCCTTGATGGCATCGAAGAAGCCATTCGTGAATTACGTCAAAAACGCCAAGAAACTCGATAGGTAAATTGTGACCCACTCTGACACATCGCTTTTTTACGAAGAACTCAAAGAAGACACCTTCTCTCATGCTGAACTCGAAGAGCCTGTATTGTTTCGTCGTACGTGTGTGCTCAAAAAGAAGCTCGCTGATGAACAGTACGCGGAGTGTCGTGAGCTGCTCAACGAGATCCAAGGACACTTGGAAGATACACCCCGCTTTTTTCGCGTGCTCCACAGATGTCTCAACTCCTTGGAAGAGGGCAAATTCAACACCGCGTTGTTGTTGATCGACGCTGAAGAGTTGTTTGGTGAGCGGCAACTTGGTCAGATCTTCGCGTTGCACACGGCCAAAAAACTGAAAGAGTCGGGAGAATTGCTCTCCGCTGCGTTCTTGTACCACGAGTATTGGCACACCCAACAGGAGTGTTACCAGCTACTCGACGAGCTTGGCATCTCGTATGAGGAATTGAACCCACTCTACGATCAAAAACAACTCGCCAATCTGCGCTCGATTCGTGAAAATACTGCGACTGATGGACTCTGTCTTCGTGCGCTTGCGCTTGCGTTGCTCGAAGATGTAGGTATCGGTGATGAAGGTATCTCCGAAGGGCTCGATATCCTGTTTGAAGCTGTCTCAAACTATCCCCTTGATGTCGAACATTACGATATGTTGATCGCCTACTTCGATGAGATGGAGGAGATCGCGGAGGATGACAAACACATCAAGCGTTTGCTCAAGCATCTTCAGGATGTGACACGTCAACATCCGGACGAGTGGCGATTTTGGTTGCGTCTTGCCCACGTATATCACGCTTTCTTTGATGAGCCTGAGCGTGTCGAGAAGGCCTTCTCGCGTGCGCTGGAGTTGGCGCCATCAGAGCGCGAAGTGCTCGACGGTGTGCGAGAGTGGTTGTGGTCGACTGAAGAGTGGGATCAGCTCGCTGATCACCTCAAACGTTGTCTTGAAGGCGAGCCTGGTATCTTCTGGAAGATGGAGCTGCTCGAAGAGTACATCGAGGTGCTCGACGAAAAATCTTCGGAACCTGACGCGTCAGAGCCTTGGAAAACAGTGTTGGAAGAGACGTTGTTGACGGTCAGTTTACGTGAGCAGTGGTTTCGTCGGCAATTACACGAACAGCAAGATCAGCTCGATATCTGGTGGGGATTGTACGATATCCTGGCCAAACTCGAACGTTGGCATGAGATCGCAGGGCTCCTCTCCTGGAGACTTCGTTTGACGGATCAACTCGATGAGTGCAAGAGATTGTGTGCAGTTCTCCACAACGTCGTTCGGTCAGGCTTCTCCGACATTACGTTTTATCCCTGGCAAGATCTGATCGCTCATATGCACCAACGTCTCTCTGATACAAGCGAAACAGAACAACACCAGCAGATCTTCGATATTTTGCGGGATGTGTATTGCCAAATCCACCTTCAGCCAAACAGACAACTCGAAATTCTGTACCCTTGGGAAGGGTTATTTCAGGTGATCGCTGATTATCACCAGCGCACAAATGATCCTGATGTTGCCCAACAATTCGAAGACAAACTCTTTGAGATCTACCACATCGACCTGGATCACCCTGTCGTGGAGGCGAGGCGGCTGGCTAAGAGGGAGTTGACGCCTCACAAGGTCGAACGCGCTCCCACCGAACAAGAACCAGATCAACCTCTGTTTGACTCCAGCATGTTGTTGTTGATGGGGGTCGTCTTCCTCATCATGCTCGTCTCCTACCTCCTTGGGACTTGATACTGTTCGCTTTCTTCTCCCAACACCTCGCTACTTTTTGGCATATATGATAGTTTGCATTGGTAAGTGGTCCTCTCGCGAAAAAGATATACAACATCGAGGTCGGACACAAGGCCCGACCCTACCGGGAAAATGCAACATCATGCTCATCCGCTTACTTCACCAGAGGACCACTAAATGGTCGCTCTCGCGAAAAAGACATACAACATAGAGGTCGGACACAAGGCCCGACCCTACGGAAAAAATGCAATATCATGCTCATGCGCTTATTTCGCCAGAGGACCACTACATTATCAAATTCGTGAATCCTTTTACGGAGCGTTTGATGATCACACCATTTCGTGTATGGCAGCTTGTTGCGTTCGTTTGTGTTGGCTGGTTTGTGTCCTGTGCTCCCAATCCAAAAGATTTTACCTTCAGTGGGAGAGTGGTTCGTTGCGAGTTCGATGTCGATTGTCCTTCGTGGACGACATGTCTCGGTGGGATCTGTATGACACGGCTCACCGAAGGTGACTCCCCAGAACCGTCTGAAAATCCCAACCAGGAATCATTTTCAGAGCCCAACCCAACTGAGCCTCAGCGCGAAACGGTTGATATTGAACCGGTCGTTGATGAGGGCGTTGAGCTGCCAGACGAGCCCACAACACCAGATGAAGCAGGCACACCAGACGAGTTTGTTGCTCCAGATGAGCCCACAACACCAGATGAAGCAGGTGCACCAGACGAACCGATTGGAGTTGATGCGTCAGAGCCCATCGCTGAAGAACCTGTCGTTGAACCACAGCCAGAACCGAAGCCTGAGCCACCGCCTTTGATGAGAGTGAGTAAGGATTTGGTGGTGTTGTACACCTTCGTTAATGGGAGTGGGACCAAGATCAGCGATCAGACGACGGTGAATAAAAAGATCGACCTGACCATCTCAAAAAATACAAACAACGTGAAGTGGTTATCTGGTCGCAATGGTGTTCGTGTTGTGGGTGATATGAACATCCGCAATGACAACGCGGACAAGTTGCACGACAAGATCAGCAAGAGCGGTCGATTTACGATTGAGGCGTGGATCAAGCCGAGAGATAAGCAGCACTCAGGTCCAGCTCGTATCGTGTCGTTTTCGAAGGATTCTGGGGATCGCAATGTCACCTTGGGACAGGATAAAGCCAACCTTATTCTCAGGCTGCGGACTTCTGGGGATGGTGATAACAACGGTCAACCGGATATGGTGTTTCCCAATCAGATCAAAGTGGCAGAGACTCATTACGTCGTGACGTTTGACGGAAATGATGTTGTTTTGTACGTCAACGGTGTCAAGACCAACACACTCGCGCGCAAGGGTGATCTCAAAAAGTGGAATGATAAGTACGCGCTCTCTCTTGGGAACGAGAAGTCTGACTCACGGCTTTGGCGTGGAGAGTTCTACCTTGTCGCGATATATAGCCGCCATTTGACGCAAGCCGAGATCAGCCAGAATTACCAGGTTGGTTCGCGTTTCTAACTTCTTTTTCAATAGTGGAGTGGTGTCGATGAATGTGAGATCGTCAGAAGATTCATATCAGGCGAAGAAAGCAGCGAAAGAAGCCGAGAAGACAAAGGCTTGGGTGAAGACCGTGCGCTTTTTGGAGTGGTTGGCGCAACATTACAATCGCCTGGAAGTCTATGGAATCGAACATGTCCCCGACAAAGGGCATGGAGGGATCTTGTGCGCAAACCATCCGGCGTTGCTTGATCCGGGCTTCATCCATATCGCCGTACACACACAGAAGGATCGATGGATGCGTTGGCTCGGTTGGTCAGGGCTGTTTAAGGCGTCCAACAAATTTATCAAGTGGATCATTCATGAGGTCGAGAGTATCGTCCCCGTCGATGAGCACGAAGGCAAAGCCCTCAACAAAGAGAGCGTCATCGAGTCGATGGATAACATCGGTCGAGAGTTGGCTGAGGGGCATCTCGTGGGGATCTTTCCGGAGGGGAAGAATCATAATTACTTCGATTACAAGGAACCATATCGCTTTCGGACAGGTGCGATCAGGATGGCGCTCAAGAATGATGTCCCCATCATCCCTGTGGCAGTTTACGGGACACACAAGGTGTGGCCGAGCTTTGGGGAGATCAAGAAGCCTTACTTTCACATGTGGCTGACGATTCCAGGGTGGTTTCCTGCAAAGGTGAAGGTCGCATTTGGTGCGCCATTTGTCTTGGACCCTGCGTTAAAAGAAGACCCTGACAATTATGATCTTTTGCGTGCTGAGACAGAGCGTTTGCGTGATGAAATCTACGCGCTCACGGAGACGCTTTACTGAGGTTTGGCTTGTGAGATGATCTCTTGTGCGCGTTCGGCGGCTCTGGGGCTATCACTTAGGCCGAGTGCGACGTTGGCGTAGGTCTCGGCTTCTTCTTGCTGACCTACTTTCAGGCAACAGTCGGCGAGATTGATCAGAATGTCATAGGATTGGGGGGCAAATTCGAGGGCTTTCATCAAACACAGACGACCCTTCTCGAAATCTTCGTCAAGCTCGGTGTACACGAGCGCCGTACCCAGATATGGTTTGTATAATTCGGGGTAGACACCTGCGACATGGTGGTAGTATTTGAGGGCTTTTTCGCGGTCTTTGAGTAGGCGGTGGAGGTGGCCGAGGTTGATGTAGCCGCCCATATCATCGGGATCGACTTTGATGGCTGTTTCGTAGGCGAGCTTTGCAGCGTCGAGATCTTCGAGGAGTAGTGCGGTGTTTCCGACACGCAGGTAATCTTCTGCCCATCCTCTTTGGGCGGCCAGTTCCATCGCTTGAAGCATGGCTTGTTCTGGGTCACTTTTGATCATGTACATGACATACAGCTCCTCTCGGAGTTGTGGCATGTGTGGCATCAACCCGACACCATTTTCGTAGATCTCGATCGTTTCATCGACGAGGCCGAGGAGTTTTGCGAACTCGCTGAGGCGAAAGTAGGGGGGGAGATAGCGGGGGTTTGCGGCGATGGAGGCGACAAAGTGATCGACAGCTTCTTCGAATTGATGCAAGCCTGAGCAGATGATCCCGAGGTCGTGTTCGACTTCTTCTGCCAACGCGCCCAATTCGAGTGCTTTTAATGAGTGTGTTTTGGCTTTCTCGTACTCGGCGTTACGTGCGTATGCTTTGCCGAGGTTGCTCAGGACCAAGGGGTTGTTTGGGTGCCATTGATTGGTGCGTTTGAGGAGGGCGAGAGCTTCCTCTACGTCGTCCTTTTGAAGAGCGCACGAAGCGATCAGGGCATTGGCTTCGGCTTTGTCTTCTGTGAGTTCAGCAGCTTTTTCGGCGAAGCCACGAGCGATATCTGGTGCGCCATGAAGGAGCTTGAGTCGGGCCATTCCGAGATAGACTTGTGGTTCATGTGGCATCAACTCGATGGCTTTTTGGAAGGCGGCTTCTGCTTCGACCAGCTCGAACTCACTCAGGAGATGTTGTGCTCTGGATAGGGGGGATTGTGTCGATTCACTCATGGATTCGTTCCTGTTGATAGGGATAGGAGTGATGGCAGATGATGTGGCCGTTGCTGTGGCCGATCGTCAGTCAGGGGGTGGGACTGATAGGAGGGATTGTACAGATCAGAACAGTTTTTTGAAGAAGTTTTTCACTTTGTTGCCGGCTTTTTTGAGTCCATCTTTGATCTTGCCACCGACTTTCTTGATGCCGTCGACGACTTTTCCTCCGACTTTGGCGATCCCTTTGCCTACTTTTTTCGCGATATTCCCGACAGTCTTGAGTTTGCCGGCGAAGTCATTGAAGGTGTCCATGATGGAACCGAAGGGATCGGTGAACATTTTCATGATGCGTTCACCAATTTTGTTGAAGTCGAGGGAGAAGCCGACATTGAATCTTGCGCCAACACCGAGTGCGAGGCCGAGTTTCAGGTTGAAGTCGAGCTTACCGTCTTTGAATCCAATTTTTGCACCAGCTTCTGCGCCAATACCAGCGACTGCTGATGCGCCAAAGTTCGCGGTCGCACCGGAGTTGGATTTCCAAGAACCTTGTGCGCGGGCTTCTGCACCAGCGAATGCGCTGCCGCCGATCTCTGCGTGTACACCATCTTTCCCCATCTGGACACCCGCAAAGCCTTCGGCTCTTGCGCCGACACGAGCATCACCTTGGAAGTCCAATTCACCGAAGTTGTTGAGTTTGACTTTGGCTTGTGTTTGGACACGGACGAGGTCTACGGACGCTGAACCACCGGCTTTGGCGTAGAAGTTTCCATCACGGTGTCCGGCTGCTGCGTATCCGGCTGCGGCTGCGTCGAGGAGGGAGATCTGGTTGCGGACATCTGCATATCCCCACTTGCCTTGTGCGCCAAAGTTGAGGTCGGTTGAGTAGGCGGTCCCACGAGCAGAACCTGCGACGCCGACTTCTTTATTGGCACCGAGTGCGCCAGCAGCGCCGCCAATGGCGCCCATTGGGTTCATCTGGGCGGCCATCATTTGTTGTTTGAGGGCTTTCCCGTATGCTTCGAGCTGTTCGGGTGTTTTTCGCGCAAACAACTCCTGCAACATTTGTTGGCCATTGCCACCAAAGCCTGAGTTAAACAGGTTTTGGAACATGTTGTAGCGTTGGTTAGCTTGCTGGAAGGAGGGTTGTTGGCGCAACATCGATTCGAGTTGCTGGAGGCTTTGGAATTGTTGGACGTTGGAGTCCCCGTAGTTTTGGACAAAACCTGTTTGGCCAGAACGTTGTACGTTTTCAAGTGAGCGTAGAAAACTCAGTGCGTTATTCGAAATCATGGGTGACTCCTGTCTCTTTCCCTGTAGAGGCATTCAACATATTGTTTTCACGTGATTTTCACGTGTTGGATACTTGGCTGAATCGATCTTCATGTTCATGTTGGTTAAGATCGTTACGCTGGTTATCGGCACTTTTTCGTATATGTTGCGCAAATATTTCCTCACCAACGCAAAGCGTTGGATCTTCCTTGAAAACCTATCGGTTTTCTTGGCAACGCAAGGCGTTGCATCCACCTTGAAAACCTATCGGTTTTCTTGGATAGAATGGCTGATGACAGCCATTCTGGACGGATGCATTGAGGGAGTTGCTTGCATCGAGGAAATGGGATGTTTGCTGTTTGCATGGGATTTTGGGATGATTGCTGTTTGCATGTTTGTGGGAAGGGAACAAGAACCCCCTCAGTCCGACCTGCGGTCGTCCAGCTCCCCCTGTCCAACTTCGTTGACAAGGGGAGCGATGCAAGACCCCCTCAGTCCGACCTTCGGTCGTCCAGCTCCCCCTGTCCAACTTTG
>MDTC01115027.1_pt1 | contig 17857 bp, 15 predicted proteins | sample 811181 | NCBI WGS metagenome assembly MDTC01 (sample SAMN05326644, study PRJNA326480) | marine metagenome | isolation source: seawater | place: Pacific Ocean: North | collected 2011 | reverse complement strand
TTAAGTCCCTTGCGTCTACCAATTTCGCCACCCGGGCATTATTAGGCTGAGGCCGGAATCGAACCGGCGTCCACGGCTTTGCAGGCCGCTGCATAACCACTCTGCCACCCAGCCACGCCTAACTGAAACTCGATAATAAAAAAGCATCTAAGTCGAAATAAAGTGACTCTGATCCTTGATGAGTCAATGGAGCGGGAAACGAGGTTCGAACTCGCGACCCCAACCTTGGCAAGGTTGTGCTCTACCGCTGAGCTATTCCCGCACCGTTCCTGTTAGGAACTGCTATTATTGTCATTCGGCCGACAAAGTCAAGCTCCTCTTTATATTAATTTTTTGAATGCTGCTTGAGATCAGGCCATGCTGTTTTTAAATAAACCAACATCGACCATAAGGTTAAAATAACAGCAAGGTAGAAAAAAACCAAACCAAACCAAAAGATCCATACTGGCGCATAAGAGCTATACATCAACAAAGCAACTATCGCTATCGCCTGAAAGGTTGTTTTAATTTTCCCAACATACTGAACGCTCACCTTTGTCCTAGATCCAATTTCTGCCATCCATTCTCTCAGAGCAGAAATTAAAATTTCGCGTGCAACGATAATAGATGAAGCCAGAGTTATCCAAAAATTAGCGTAATATGCTGCTACTAAGACTAACGCAACACAAATTAAAATTTTATCCGCAACAGGATCTAAAAAAGCACCTAACTTTGTTGATTGATTTAAGCGACGTGCCAAATACCCATCCAACCAGTCAGTTAAAATAGCTAATAAAAATAAAAAAGCTGCAGCATAATGAGACCAAGCTGATGGGAAAAGATAAACGATAAAGACTAAAGGGACACACACAATGCGCATCACCGTTAATTGTAAAGGAACATTCATTACACTCTCCGGAACTCGGTATAGAAAATTAATACACTCTCAATTGTACGATATATTAAATAGCGGTCAAGTCATGGATGCAAAGCACAATATATCAATTCAGCTAACTTGGAACTAACACCTTGCACAGCAGCAATTTCATGCTGGGAAGCCTGCAGCAAGCCCTGCATACCTCCAAAATGCCTTAATAAAGCTTGTCGACGCTTAGGGCCAATCCCCTCGATATCATCCAAAGGAGAATGAATAAATTGTTTCTTACGCTTTGAACGATGACCTGCGATCGCGAAACGATGAGACTCATCACGAATTAACTGAATTAAATGAAGAGCTACACTCTCGGAAGATAACTCAATCGATTGTGATACATCATTTAGAAAAAGTGTCTCCTCACCAGCTTTACGACTCTCCCCTTTAGCAACACCCAATAAAGGAATCTCTGTCAATTGAAGCTCAAGCATAACAGAAATAGCCTGCGACATCTGACCTTTACCACCGTCAATAATAACTAAATCTGGTAATGGTGCATCGTCCTTTTTGACTTGTGTATAACGTCTTAATAAGACTTGACGCATTGCTGCATAATCATCGCCTGGAGTTATATCTTTAATGGTAAAACGACGATACTCTGAGGTTGTGATGCCTGCGGTAGTATAAACGACACAGGATGCAACAGTTGACGTACCTTGCGTGTGACTCACATCAAAACATTCTATACGAGACAACGAATCAGGAAGAGACAAAGCATCTTGCAAAGCATGTAGCTGCTTAATAGGTGTCAATGAGTCACTTAGCCTCTGTGCAATATCATGAAGCGCATTTTTTTCTGCCATACTTCGCCATGCCTGATACATCACTAACTGTCGATCTGTAAGGCGAAATGATGTGCCGAATAATTTTTGTAAAGAACGCTGCAAAGCTTCACGCTGATTAATTTTAACATTGACAATAACCTTAGCTAAGTTTTGCTTGGCGCGGACCGAATCGCAATAGTATTGCGCAATGAATGCATGGATGGCATCAGAGGGGGAAAATCCTGCGGGAATAGAAGGAAAGTATGTTTTATGACCCAGCACCCTACCAGAACGAATAAAAACAATACAAACAGCTGTCATCTCAAGGGATTGTACAACAGCAAGAACATCAACATCACTTTTACCACCCACTATGGTTTGTTGCTTTTGAAGTAAACGTAACTTGATAACCGTGTCACGAAAATACTGAGCCCGCTCGTAAGCCTTCAAATCGGAAGCTTCTGTCATCTGATGTGTTAAAGAATCTATAATCAAATTATTTTCACCCTTGAGAAATAGCGTCGCCAAACGCACCTGATCCGCATAATCTTTTTTAGACACATACCCGACACAAGGCGCTGTGCAGCGATGTATTTGATACTGGAGACAGGGGCGCGATCTGTGACTAAAAAAAACATCATTACATTGCCTTAAACGAAATAATTTCTGAATCAGTGATAAACTCTCGCGCACAGAACCCGCATTAGGAAAAGGCCCGAAAGTCTGACCTTTCGGTCGTCCCTTTCCTCGATATAAGTCTAATCGTGGGAAATCATGCTCTGTTGAAAGCAACAAAAAAGGGTAAGTTTTATCGTCTCTTAATACGACATTATACCGAGGCCTGTACTGCTTGATAAAGTTATTCTCAAGTAATAACGCTTCATGCTCATTGTTAACAATCGTAAATTCAACTGAATCGACATGCGCCATGAGTGCTTCAGTTTTCTTATCAGTATAAGAGGTCCTAAAATAACTAGACACACGCTTTTTGAGATTCTTTGCTTTACCAACATAAAGAATTTTTCCTGAATCGTTAAGCATGCGATAAACGCCTGGTGACGAAGGTAAAGTTTCAAGAAAAGCTTTTTCGTCTTCCATAATCGCTGTCAAATACAATTGTTATTCAGTGATACTAGGATACTAGTTTTCTTTGGATTCCGAAACATCTGATAAAGGATCATCGACTTGCTCTGAATCTATCATGCCGTGCCGCATTGCCAACAATGTCAGCTCAACATCATTAGTGATATCTAGCTTTTCAAAAATACGATATCGATAACTGTTGACTGTCTTGGGACTTAAACACAGTTTTTCCGCAATTTCCTGAACTTTGACACCCATTGTGATCATCAACATGACCTGCAACTCTCTTTCTGATAACTTATCAAAAGGAGATTCTTCAACATCTGAAATATGACGGAACGCCAATCGACTAGCAATTTCTGGACTAATATAACGCTGACCTGCGTGCACAGCCTTGATCGCTTGAATCATCTCTTTCATGGATGCATTTTTTGTGAGATAGCCTGAGGCGCCAACGCCTAACAACCGAGCAGGATAGATATCATTATTGCAAATAGTAACAACTAAGACTTTCACTGTTGGGTCCATCAGCAACAGTTTTCTTGTGGCTTCAAAACCACCAATCCCTGGCATTTTAACATCCATTAAAACCACATCTGGCTTTAATTTACGCCCAAGCAGCAAGGCCTCTTCACCACTAGATGCTTCACTAACAACAGTGATACCGGGAACATCATCAAGGATTCTTCGAATTCCTGACCGAACTAGATCATGATCATCTACGAGTAGAACATTTATCACAAGCAAGCCTAACCTTAGATATCAATATTAAAAGTGTTGGCGGAGAGACAGGGATTCGAACCCTGGGAGGTGTTACCCTCAACGGTTTTCAAGACCGCCGCTTTCGACCACTCAGCCACCTCTCCTGATCAATCTGTAAAAACCTTTCAGCCCACAAATTCGCAACCAAATGTAGCAAAATGTATTAGCTCTGTATACCTTTATCTTAAGATTATTAGCCCGCAATGAGCAGGACAACTTTTTACATATTAACCAAGGCATGAATAATAAGCAAATCGTTAAAAAAGTGCTCAGCGTGCTGTACCGATTACTTTCAAACCCTTCATATAAGGCTGTAAAACAGCTGGGATAGCAATAGAGCCATCTTCCTGCTGATAGTTTTCCATTACTGCAACTAACGCTCGTCCGACGGCAAGACCTGATCCGTTCAACGTGTGTAAAAGTGAAGGCTTGTTAGCAGTGGCATTTCGATACCTCAACATCATCCGACGAGACTGAAAATCTGTGCAATTACTGCAAGAAGAAATTTCACGATAAGCACTTTGGCCTGGCAACCAAACTTCTAAATCATAAGTCTTTGCAGAAGAAAATCCAACATCCCCAGAACACAGCACCATGACTCTATAAGGCAGCTCTAACTGCTGTAGAATCGCCTCTGCGTGCGAAGTAATCTCCTCTAGCGCTTCAAACGAATCCTCAGGCTTAACCAGATGCACCATTTCAACTTTTTCAAACTGATGCACTCGAATCATTCCGCGAGTATCACGACCATATGATCCCGCCTCACTCCTAAAACAAGGCGTTTGACCCACATATTTCAATGGTAAAAGAGATTCATCTAAAATTTCATCACGATGCAAATTAGCGAGTGGAACTTCAGCCGTGGGAATCAAATGCAAATTACTCTCACCTTCCACTGAAAAGATATCTTCTGCAAACTTAGGTAACTGCCCCGTTCCTAAGAGAGAATCGGAATGAACAAGATAAGGCACATAAACCTCTGTGTACCCATGTGATTGAGTATGCATGTCCAGCATAAATTGTGCTAATGCGCGTTGTAATTGCGCTAATTGTCCTTGTAACACCACAAAACGAGAACCTGACAATTTAGAAGCACGCTCCATATCCAGCGAGCCTGTAAGCTCACCAAGCTCTACGTGATCTCTTACCTGAAAATGATAATCACGAGGGTTACCCCATCGCCTCAGCTCCAAATTATCCTCTTCCGATGCACCCACTGGCACTGAATCATGCAAAAGATTAGGAATCAGTAACTGAAACGCCTTAATATCCTCTTGTAGAGAATCCAGTTGTACCTCATGCGCCTTGAGATCAGCATTAATTTTTGACATTTGATCGATTATTTCTTGTACATCTTCACCTTTGGATTTTGCTTGACCTATCATTTTTGAGCGTTGGTTACGCTCTGCTTGAAGAGACTGAGTCGTAGCTTGCAGCTCGACTCGCTTTTTTTCCATAGCATGATAAGTAGTAGCATCTAATTGAACTTGTCTTTTAAGAAGATTTTTAGCCACCGCATCAAAATCATTACGCAAACATTTAGGGTCTAACATCTATAATCCTTAGGGGATAGAAAAATTGCAGCATAGTAAACCATAAAGCCTCAACATTGCCAAACAAGGTAACATCACACAGCTGAGTCTCTTAAAACGTCAACACCCTTCATATTAGTATCAAATTTGAATTGGGAATCGGAGATAGATCTATCGAGAATGATGTTGGAAAATGTAAATAATGTTTTTTGACCTAAATTGTTCAATGTGTATAAGCTTACCAATCGATGATTCTTAAAAGTGATCTGAATAGTAGAAAAAGCTGCATTCTCTAAGTTGGATGTTAATTTGAAAATCTGATCATTTTCACTATGAGGTAAATCCAACTCGGCAATGGAAAAATAACGAGCGAGCTCATCACCACTTCCTGACAAAATACTAGCAGGGCTCAACTGACCAGGCTGACTCAAGGGGCGCTGAGTTGCCTGAGCTAAATCGACATCATACACCCATAATACATCACCCAGCCCATAGAGCTTCTGGTGATTAGGACTTTTCGTTTCCCAAAAAAATTTATTAGGTTTTTTTACTATAAGGTATCCGGATGATCGGGAGACAAGGGAGCCATCATGGCTAGAAGTGGTTTGTTCAAAGTCGGCAGAGTATGTATTATATTTTTTCAATAAATTGGCTAATGTTGCTGCGCTGCTTACCGCGTAACTCACATCCAGCATCATCGCTAATCCCAAACAGATAATGGTTCGTATAAATAGCCTCATAATACCCTACCCTATGACACTGGTGGCGGAGCAAGAACCTCTCGACTACCATTATTTTCCATAGCACTAACCACACCTGCTTTTTCCATTGATTCAACAATACACGCAGAACGATTATAGCCAATTTTAAAGCGCCTCTGAATGCTAGAGATGGATACTTTTCGTCTATCGGTAACAAACTTAACAGCTTCATCGTAATACTCATCTTGTTCTGAATCGACACCCGCTGACATTGCTTGCGTATAGCCAGACGGATCAATTGCAGCAGAATCATTCAATACATCATCAAGATAATCAGGCTCACCTTGTGCTTTCAAATACGAGACGACCCTATGAACCTCATCGTCTGAAACATAAGCACCATGAACACGAACTGGTAAGCCTGTGCCTGGCGCTAGGTAAAGCATATCACCATATCCTAGCAACTGATCAGCACCTTGTTGATCTAAGATAGTTCGTGAATCGATTTTGGAAGATACCTGAAAGGCAATGCGACTCGGTATATTAGCTTTAATCAAACCTGTTATCACATCCACAGAAGGTCTTTGAGTGGCAAATATTAAGTGCACTCCTGCTGCACGTGCCTTTTGAGCCAGTCTCGCAATAAGAGTCTCAACTTTTTTACCGACAACAACCATCATATCAGCGAACTCATCAGCAATCACAACAATTTGTGGAAGCTCAGTCAATTCTGGCGCCTCAACATCTGCATCTTTTAGTAGAGGGTCTAAAAGCGGAGCACCTCGCTTTTTGGCTTGTTTAACCTTTGCGTTGTAGCCGGCAATATTTCTAACACCAAGAGAAGCCATTAGGCGATAACGACGCTCCATTTCCATAACACACCAGCGCAAGGCAACTGCTGCATCTTTCATATCAGTCACAACGGGTGTGAGTAAGTGCGGAATACCGTCATATACGGCTAATTCCAGCATTTTCGGATCTATTAAGATCATACGGAGCTGATCAGGCGATGCTTTGTAAAGCAAGCTCAGTAGCATGGCATTAAGACTAACAGACTTCCCTGATCCGGTTGTCCCAGCAACCAGTAAGTGTGGCATTTTAGCCAAATCCACCACCACAGGATGGCCAGCAATATCTTTTCCGAGGGCTAGTGACAGTGGAGAGCGGGCATTTTCGTATTGTTGCGACGCAAGGACTTCATGCAAAGCAACATCCTCCCTGCGATCATTAGGCAACTCTAATCCAATCACTGACTTACCAGGAATAACCTCCACAATACGAACACTAACAACCGACAGTGAGCGCGCTAAATCTTTAGCAAGCGCTGAAATTTTACTCACCTTGGTTCCTGCAGCTAAAGTCATCTCGTATCGCGTAACAACAGGCCCTGGATACACTGAGACGACCTTAACGGAAACACCAAAGTCAGCTAGTCGCTCCTCAACTTCTTTAGAGCGTGCATCTAAATACTGACTATTGTACTCCGACTTTTTACCTTTAGAGGGTTTATCCAATAGGGATAGCTTAGGAGAGACAGTTCTTTCTTTAGGCTGAGGAACTCCTGACGATACTCCATCAGTTTCTTTGATTGCTGAAAGTTTAGTAACCTTTCTCGTAGTCACTTTAGTTTTAACTGTCTTCACTGCAGGTTCTAATTTCGAACTGATAGGGCTTGAATTAGGAACTTCAGTTGGAATCATTGAGGGCTTCTTAAATTGAAGGCTAAAGTGATTAATTTTTTCTTTTATAGCACCAGCAGTGTCGTAGCATCTTTCGTAAAAATGCGTCACCGGTAAACGACTATTACGCAACCAATCCCAGTTAGACAAACAACCTTTAACCCTGTCTAGTAAAGCCCAAACAACCAGGCCTATCTTCTCGAGCAACAACAACCAAGACAACCCTGAGAAAAGCGTTACACCAACGAGCAGGACAGTTCCTAAAATAATGGTTGAGCCGACGCGGTTAAAAAACAGCATGCAATAGTACGCTACAGAAGCACCTAGCACCCCCCCAGAGTTGTGAGGAAGAACAAAAGGTGGTAGAGAATAATACATAGCGACTAGCGCAGATCCAGCAATTAATACCACGAAAACTCCTGCGGTTTTGATTGCAATAAAGGGGTATCTAAATGGTGTATGGTCGCTAGATCGATGTCGGTGGTAATACATCAGCCAGGCACTGTAGCAGAGCAAGATTGGCAATCCATAAGCAACATACCCAATAAAAAAAAGTGCTATATCAGCTATCCACGCACCCACCACACCACCCGAGTTAGTAATGGAAGCGACAACAGAACTATGCGTCCAGCCCGGGTCAGAATACTGATAACTAAGAAGTGACACGAACAAAAAGGCTGAAAATGCAATGATGAGAAGTAAAAAGACCTCTTTTAGACGGAATACAAACAAGGAAGACACAACAACTGATGACTCTTCAGAAGACGATGCAGATTTCCTTTTTGCTTTCTTAGCCAACGATTTCCCTTGCATGAATCTCTTTTTCAACCACGAATGCGAACGTAGGCTGCATTAGAAGTATACATTGTAACAATATGAATAGAATAGATTTTTAGTATGATAACAAACAATTCTTGCAGATCAAGCTAAAATCAGCATAATGAGTGGTAATTCTTTCTTATAAACCACTCTATCGAAGGTATCATCTTGACAACAACAAAACATACACCCCTACTTATTCTCGGCTCTGGACCTGCTGGTTATACAGCCGCCATCTACGCTGCGAGAGCAAACCTTTCCCCCACACTGGTTACAGGTGTGGAACAAGGGGGGCAACTAACAACAACGACAGAAGTTGAAAATTGGCCAGGTGGTCATGCAGCACTGCAAGGACCAGAATTAATGCAAGACATGCTTGAGCACACACAGCGTTTTGATTGTGATATTATTTTTGACCACATCAAATCATGCGAGTTAAAAGATAAACCTTTCAAGCTTTACGGCGACAATCATCAATATACGTGCGATGCATTAATCATCGCAACAGGAGCCTCAGCTCGATATTTAGGGCTTCCCTCAGAAGAGGCTTTCAAAGGTAAAGGCGTTTCTGCATGCGCGACGTGTGACGGCTTCTTTTACCGTAACAAAAAAGTTGCGGTCATCGGCGGCGGAAACACTGCGGTTGAAGAAGCTCTTTACTTGTCTAATATCGCGTCTGAAGTCATCGTCGTACATCGAAGAGACCAGTTTCGATCTGAAAAAATCCTTGCACAACGCCTCATGGACAAGGCTAATCAAGGTAATGTCACTATCGTTTGGGATCATGTGTTGGATGAAGTTCTAGGCGATGAGAGTGGAGTCACTGGAATGCAACTTAAATCAGTAAAAACTGACGAAACACAATCTTTCGACTTATCTGGAATATTTATTGCTATTGGCCATACACCCAATACGTCTATGTTTAAAGACCAACTTGATATGAATGATTCTGGATATATACAAACAAAGCCATCTGGACATGGAAATCTTACCGCAACGAGTATTCCAGGAATTTTTGCAGCAGGAGACGTTTCTGACCCTATTTATCGCCAAGCAGTCACATCAGCCGGTAGTGGATGTATGGCGGCACTTGATGCAGAAAAGTTCATCGACAACTTAACGACTGACTCATAACAACAGTGCGGCATTACAAGCTTGATTCCAAACATCATTTCGGGCACTATTGTCGCCTGAATTTAATCCTCAACATAGATTGATAGAGACTATAAATATGGCTAAAGAAGATCAAATCGAAATGCAAGGCACGGTAATGGAAGTTCTTCCTAACACTAATTTTCGTGTCGAGCTTGATAATGGGCATACCATCAAGGCCCATATTTCGGGGAAAATTCGTAAGAATTACATTCGGATTTTAACTGGCGATCGCGTAACCGTCGAGCTTACTCCATATGACCTTTCAGTTGGAAGGATTACTTTCAGAGAAGCGGGACGTAAAGCCCCACCCTCTCAATAATACCTATTGCGCTTGCTCTTCGACAGCTGCTACGTGATTGGTCACAGAAATTTTAATAGCATCCTGACTCAAACTAACAATAATCTCTTTTCCACCTTCTTGAAGATCGCCAAACAGTAATCTCTGAGCCAGTGGAACTTTAATCTGCTCTGTAATTAAACGCTCCATTGGTCTAGCACCAAGAAGTTTGTCATAGCCCTTTTTAGCAAGCCATTTTTTAGCTGAGTCTGTGATGCGAAAGTCTATCGATTTTTCAGCCAAACGGTCTTTTAACTCAGAAAGGTGCTTTTCAACTACATCACCGATAACAGATTGGGGTAAATGACCAAAAGTCACTACTGCGTCCAACCTGTTACGAAACTCTGGCGAGAACATACTTTTAATAGCAGCGGTGTTGTTAGGAGTTTCCACATCATCAGAAAAACCAATGGGTAATCGTTCCATATCTTTGGCACCCGCATTCGTTGTCATAACAATAATGACATGCCTAAAATCTGCCTTACGACCATTATTGTCTGTGAGCGTACCGTAATCCATTATCTGTAAGAGAATGTTAAATAGATCTACATGTGCTTTTTCAATCTCATCTAATAACAGGACACAATGAGGTTTTTTGATGATTTCCTCCGTTAACAGTCCACCTTGCTCATAACCCACATACCCAGGGGGAGAACCGATTAAACGTGAGACAGTATGACTCTCCATGTACTCTGACATATCAAAACGAATCAGGTCTATACCCAGGCAATCAGCAAGCTGCTTTGTTACTTCAGTTTTACCAACACCTGTTGGACCTGCTAGTAAAAAAGAGCCAATGGGTTTTTCCATATTCTGTATGCCTGAGCGGGACAATGTAATCGCTGTCACTAACTGATGAATAGCATGGTCTTGACCAAAAACTTTTTTCTTCAGATTTCCATCTAAAGATTCCAACACCTCTTTATCGGTACTAGTTATTGAGGCCAAGGGCACACGAACCATCTTAGCGATCACTTCCTCAATTTCATGACTGCTAATTGATGGTGAACGCTGCTCTATAGACTGCAGACGCTGAAATGCACCAGCCTCGTCGATTAAATCAATTGCCTTATCAGGTAAACGCCTATCAGGTAGATAACGAGATGCCAGCTCAACAGCACGGTACATTGCATCGTTGGTATAGGTGATATTATGAAATTTCTCAAAACGCGACTTCAAACCTTCTAATATTTCTAGTGTTTCATCAAATGAAGGCTCCTCAACATCGATTTTTTGAAATCGTCGTAATAATGCATGATCTTTTGCAATAAAATTTCTGAATTCCTCATAGGTTGTCGCACCCATGCAGCGCAACTCACCAGAACTCAACATAGGCTTAATTAAATTTGAAGCATCCATTGTGCCGCCCGTAGCTGACCCAGCACCAATTAGATTGTGAATTTCATCTATAAAAACAATTGCACCTGTCTTACTACTTAAGGCTGTCAAAACAGACTTAAATCGTTTTTCGAAGTCACCGCGGTATTTTGTTCCAGCTAATAACAAACCTAAATCGACACTATAGATTGTTGTAAAGGACAGAACATCTGGTACTTGATTGGAAACAATCCTCTGTGCTAACCCTTCCGCAATAGCCGTCTTGCCAACACCAGCCTCACCCACAAACATTGGATTATTTTTTGACCTCCTGCAAAGAACTTGAATACACCGTTCTATTTCGTTCTCCCGACCAATGACCGGATTCAATTGCCCTGATAAAGCTTTCGCATTTAAATTTACGGTATACATCTCAATTAAATTTTCTTCACCCTCGGTATCTCTCTGTGTGGTTGAAAAAGATTCTTGCTGAGGGAATTGAGACTGCTGATCAAACTGCGCATCATCTTGCGATCGAACAATATTCTGAGTGATATAGTTTACAATATCTATGCGAGTAACGTTTTCCTGATTCAGAAAATATACCGCCTGACTATCCTGCTCCCCAAAAATTGCAGACAGAACATTCATACCATTCACCTCTGGCGTACCCATACTCTGAACCTGGTAAATGGCACGCTGAAGCACACGCTGAAAACTCAAAGTTGGCTGAATATCACGATCAACATTTGGGGGAATTCTAGGAGTCGTTTCGTTGACATAAATCTTCAAGCCTGCTTGAAGTCGCTCGGTACTCACACCGCACGCAACGAGAGCATGTGATGCTTCAGGGTTATCTACTAAACATAATAGAAGATGCTCTACAGTAATAAACTCATGACGCTGCTCTCTAGCGTGTGTGAACGCCTCATTAAGCGAATATTCCAGTGATCGACTAAACATAGGCACTCTCCTATTTTATTACCACCCCCATCCTTGTTCACATAAAAAGCACTTCCTTTAATTTAACTGTAGACAATTTTTTTGATATTTTCCTATTTATTTTTCGTTTTTTTTTAACTTATTTATTATCTATCTTTGTTTCATAGCATTAAAATTACAAGTTATATTTCACTTTAAGTTGGGGATAAAATATCCAAAAATCATCAAGATCAAGAAGTTATAGAAAACAGGCAAAAAAACTAATAGTATCTTAAGGTAAATCAGGTAAAATAGAATTAGTTGTAAGGATAATTATTCCTATCGGCTTTTGTAAAAACATAGTTAACAACGGAACTGCGCTATGACCTATCAATGTAACTTTTTTCAACCCAGCATGTTACCTGGTCTTCTCCAAAGCATTCTTCGAGGAGATGCATCGAGAGTTGAGCATATCTTAAGAACTCAACCACAATTGACCCTCAATCAGCAGAAAAAACAACAAGCCTATTTAACGACGATCTACACTTTGATCAATATCCTCAATAGCCACCCGGAACTAAGTATTCAAGTATTGCTATTAATGCTCATACAGCAGGAATATAACCAGAGGTTCGCTCTAGAAAATAACACTCACTTCTCAAGCGAGCATCGTGCTGCAGAAAAGATACTACGCCCACTTCAGTTACCTCAGTATGTGATAGGCATGATCGTCAACAATCCGGCTATTCTAGCGCTTATTGTCTGCACACCGACGCCAACTGGAATTTCTGATCAAAGGGCAGAAGTGCTATCCATTCTTCAGCAACATAGTCAAAGTAATCTAGAACGTGAAGCAGTTCAGCTACCCAGAGAGTTAACACCCAATATTGAAAACGGGCTCAGAGCACTGGATGTTCTCCAACAACCTGCTATGGCATGCTAAATGAGAGACAGCTTATTAAGACTGAGTATCCTTTCGTTGAATCAACATACAATCGCCGTAACTAAAAAAACGATAGTTTGATTCTATGGCATGATGATAGGCTTTCATTATAAATTCATAACCACCAAATGCACACACAAGCATTAACAGTGTTGACTGAGGCAAGTGAAAATTTGTCAACAGCGCGTCAACTACATTGAACCTAAACCCAGGTGTAATAAATAGATCGGTGTCACCCTGAAATTGATGCAGCTTACCGCTATCACATGCTGACTCCAATGCCCTAAGGACCGTAGTCCCAACCGCAATCACCCTACCGCCCCTTTCTTTACAGGCCTCAACAGCATCACACACACTCTTTGTAACAGTGACCCACTCTTTGTGCATCTTATGATTAGACAATGTCTCGACACGCACTGGCTGGAATGTCCCTGCCCCCACATGCAAAGTGACATATTCGCGAGCAACGCCTTTCTGATCAATCGCATTTAAAATTGCTTGATCAAAGTGTAGACCAGCGGTTGGTGCAGCAACAGCGCCAACTTGCCTTGCAAAAACCGTCTGATAGCGATCAATATCATCTTTATCAGGCTGTCGGTCGATATACGGTGGAAGTGGTAATGAGCCATTTTGTTCTAACCACAACAACCACTCGAAGCTTTCATGATTCTCTATGCGCAGACAGAATAGATCTTCTTGACGGTCAGTAACTACCACTTTCAAGCCTGGGTGTAATACCAAAGAGCTCCCAACTGATGGAGATTTGCTACATTTCAATTGGGCCCATGCTGTGTGAGAATTGACCACTCTCTCGATTAAGCCTTCAAGCTTACCACCTGTTGACTTGATCCCTGAAAATCTCGCAGGAAAGACTTTAGTATTGTTAAATAATATCAGATCATTAGGCTGAATAAGATCTGTAATGTCGGAAAACGTATAATCATGGCACGACTGATCATCTGGAAGAAGCGACAACAAGCGACTTTGCGTCCTCTCTGGCAAAGGCGATTGAGCGATCAGCTCAGAAGGTAAGACATAATCAAAATCAGCCGTTGTAAAATCCACAGGAACTCCTATTTGTGCAGTTTTATGAACCGGAAAATATTACATGAAAACATTGGAAATATAAAACACAATAAATTTTATCTTCAACTATATGATTTTAATGATTTTTATAAATAAAAGGGGGTTGTTACATCGATGGCAGGTAAGTCCGGAAAACTGAAATGGCACCCAATATTTAATATATCCTTAAGACTTTGCCTGTATAGTAATAGTACAAACTTTAATCACACCTTGGGTGATCATGAATAACAAACAAGCATCTGGAACAACAGCAAGCTATGCAATTTTTTCTTTTCAGAAAGCCATCATTAAACAATTTCCTCAACTCTTGATAGCCCCGCTTGTTGGAGCGCTTCTCAGAATAGGCTTGCTTGTGTTTATTGCACACCCAATTTTTCACTACTACCAAAAAGTAATAAACCATAGCTTTTCTTATTCTACTGGTATTTTGATTAAGGCAATATGCTTAATAATGATTTACAATTGTCTAAAACACATCATCGAAGCTATTTGCATAGGTGTTTCGATCGCTCAAATTTCACCGATCATACAAAACAATCAGCCTCCCTTGACCTTTCGTCAAGCTATAAGCCCGGTTATAAAAAATATAAAAAGTATCACTTCTTGGATTATATGCATTACTTTAGGCTTTAACTTAATTCGACTAGGACGAGAGTTTCTCATAAAGTTACAGTACTTTAAATCAATGATAGGAAGAACAGATTTTACTTGTACGTCGTTATTAATCTTACCCTGCATATTGTTTGAAAATAAAACATCTCGAAGCGCCTACCAGAGAATGGGAGAAGCAATCACAGAGGTTTGGGGAGAACAACCCACCATTAATTTATCATTTTTTGGCATCATGCTGCTGTTCAACATAATGAGCATATTACCTATCGCCCTATATTTTCTCTTAGGGATTCATCAGACGATTATATTAGGGATTTGCATTGCACTTTCAGCCATATTTGGATTTACGTCAACGTGCAGCAGTAAAATGAACACAAGCATCATATTAACCAGCCTGTATCACTTTGCAAAAAAAAGAGAATTACCAGTGACGCTAGAGCCAATAACTTCCATTTTTAAAACTGAACATACAGCAAACACGATTACTCCGAGACACTCTAACGAAGCTGTATTGCTATGACAGTAAAATAATAATGGTTCAACTAGTGGATCATTACACCGTAGTTGAAACCGATACACCTAAGCGCTCAGCTATGATTTGATATGACTCAACTACACCACCTAAAGACTGTCGAAAGCGATCCTTATCTAAAGATTCCCCGGTCGAACGATCCCAAACACGACAAGAATCAGGACTTATTTCATCACCTAGGATGACTGAACCTTTCGAAATTCCAAATTCATATTTTGCATCAACTAGCGTTAAGTCCGCCTCAGCAAATAAGTCAGTAAGAATTTTATGGATGGAGAAGGTCATGTCTCTCATTTGATCAAGGTGACTCGATGTTGCCCAGCCGAACGAAGTAGCATGACTTTCGTTAATTAATGGATCATGCAGATCATCATTTTTGAGAAACAGCTCGTATAGCGGCGGAGACAAAGATAATCCAGATTCAACCCCTAATCTACGACATAGACTTCCCGTGGCGATATTGCGAATCACATTTTCTAATGGAATCATTGTTAATCGCTTCACGACTGTATCTGTTTCATTGATCTGCTGAACAAAATGTGTAGGTATTCCCGAACTCTCAAGATGCCGCATCAAGAAAGTACTGATAGCGTTATTTACAGCGCCTTTGGCCTGCAGGGAAGCTTGTTTTTGGCCATCGAAAGCGGTGGTATCATCTCTGAAAACAGCAATCAGGTAATCTGGATCATTTGTCTCGTAGAGCGACTTAGCTTTACCGGTGTATAATTCAGTTTGCTTGACTAAAGTTGGGTTCATAGCATATATCCTTTTAAACGACTAATAATTGCATTCGATTCATCAGTACCAACTGATTTACCTTGATCATCTTGAATCATAACCTGGTCCCCCGCTGAGACACTTTCAAGACTAATTAATCTAACAGGTGTTTTTTTACTGATAGAGCCCGAGGTTTTTTTAATGTTTAACACATACATCACCCTCTTATCGATATCCTGATCAACTAACTTTAAGTGAGGGTCTTTTTTAATCGCGTCTGACAACTTATTCCAAGCGGTACTCTTAGGTAAAATAAGAGTCATCGCCTGTACCGTTGATGACTGCTTGCGGTTTGCCATTGATGTTCTTTTCGATATTGAACTGTCTCTCGACGAAGATAATACAGGCGGCTGAATGGATGGGGATACTTGCCCCGATACCTGAGACTTTTTTGATGGGATAGGATAGTAAGGTGATTGCTTAGGCGCGTTTACTCCAGGCGGTATCGATAATCCCGATATTGATGCAGAAGAATTGATATACTGGTCTTCGATAGACTGATCAGGCTTAGCGCATCCGGACAGTGCAAGCAGAATGCACCCAAAAATAGACCAACGGTAATTAAACATAACTTCCTCTCTTTACATTATCAACAAGACCTAAAGATGCACTCACGCACGAAACATCGGCGTGATACTGACTATCCAATTCGGTTAACGGTAGACGCAGAGCACCATGGATATACCTCATGCGCTGCAATAACCATTTAACGGGGATCGGATTTGATTCAACAAACAAAACACGATGTAAATCTTTCAATGGCTTGTCCATGGCTAGAGCTGCACTAGTGTCGCCTGATAATGCTAATTGAGAGATTCGATTCAATAGGCTTGGCACAACGTTACAAGTGACTGAAATGACTCCGTGCCCACCGCTCAACATAAAATCGACTGACGAAGGATCATCACCGCTAAGGAGAGACAATCCAGTTTCAAGATCTAATAATTCGCGTAAACGATGCAGGTCGCCAGTCGCTTCTTTTACAGCAACAATATTGGATGAATCCGCTAATTTAGCAATTGTTTTGGGCAATAAATCACAACCCGATCGAGATGGTACGTTGTATAGTATCTGCGAAATCGAGCAACCCTTTGCAAGCGTAGAAAAGTGCTCAAAAAGACCCTGCTGGGATGGTTTGACGTAACAGGGTGTTATCAGCATAGCTGCATCTGAACCGAGTTCATGCGCCTCTCTCGTTAATCGCAATGCCGTTGAAGTGCATGAGGAACCAGTACCGACTATAATAGGTAAACGACCATTTACGTGGGAAACAGTCTTTTTAATAATTGATCGTCGCTCATCCGGCGTAATGGTGGCTGACTCTCCAGTCGTCCCTAAGATCACTAAACCGTCAGTCCCTGAAGAAATATGCCAATCCACTAAACGAAGTAATGCATCGAAATCAACCGATCGATCGGCCTTCATTGGCGTCACCAGAGCAACATAACTTCCTCTAAAATGCATTTTGACTTTTTCCCTGTATTTAAGGACTGCTGATGGACAAATCGAAGGCTATGATTTTATGCGATCACCCCTCACTGTGCAATGAGAAATTGTTCGTAAGCTCCCATATATCATATTGATCACTCATCAACATTATCGAACGTTGAGCTTGTGTATTGCTTCCAATATTTTACTACAGAACTTCTATCTAAATCGCGTAGCTTTTTACCAGAGCACAAAACAAACTGCTCAAAGCTATGCAAGCTTTGAAGCTGTTTGCGATTACTGTAGGTCAAAGCGGCATCGGCTGATATACCGTGATTCTCTGCTAGTACAGTACACGAGGACAGCAGCCTACCTAGTATTTTCTCAATATCGGAGAAAGATCCTGTTTCACAGACCTCCTCCAAATCCATAACATCACGCTTTATTACGACTAACGGATGATCACTTTGCGAACTGAGCCCTAGATTTTTCTTGA
>MDTC01179605.1_pt1 | contig 17858 bp, 16 predicted proteins | sample 811181 | NCBI WGS metagenome assembly MDTC01 (sample SAMN05326644, study PRJNA326480) | marine metagenome | isolation source: seawater | place: Pacific Ocean: North | collected 2011 | reverse complement strand
CTCCTAGTACGAGAGGACCGGAGTGGACGAACCTCTGGTGTTCGGGTTGTCACGCCAGTGGCATTGCCCGGTAGCTATGTTCGGAATCGATAACCGCTGAAAGCATCTAAGCGGGAAGCGAGCCCTAAGATGAGTCATCCCTAGAGCTTTAAGCTCTCTAAAGGGCCGTAGAAGACTACTACGTTGATAGGCAAGGTGTGTAAGCGTTGTAAGGCGTTGAGCTAACTTGTACTAATGACCCGTGCGGCTTAATCATACAACCCAGATGGGTTTGATAGCTTATATTTTTAAAACTCAAACAGCTTTTCCAAATTAAAGAACAACGCAAAATAAATTTTGCTTGGCGGCAATAGCATTGTGGTACCACCTGACTCCATTCCGAACTCAGAAGTGAAACGCAATAGCGCCGATGGTAGTGTGGGGTCTCCCCATGTGAGAGTAGGACACCGCCAAGCTTCTATTTCAAAGAAAACCACGCCGATTGCGTGGTTTTTTTGTATCTGAATAAAGATCAATGTATCTAAATATCGGTTAAACTATCGATATCGCTTTACATAAAATGATTGATATCAAAATGACTTTATGAAGTTCTACTTCATTCTCTTGTCCTCAGTTCTATTTAATGCCATCTGTATTGTAATCAGTAAAGCAATTTAATAATTTTCTCTGATTTATAATAAAAGGTATTTTAAAAATAAAATATCTTTTGCAAATTAAATAATAATATAAATTTAATTCTATACTATGTTGTCTTAATAGTTTTATTACTTTGGGCAAATTTAAGTTAAATATTGATTTTTTTTTCAATTACATGGTATATTAAGATTCAGAAATCAAAGATAAAAAATAAGGTTCAAAAATGAAAAAATTAGCGTTTTTAGTATTAAGTTGTTCTATAGTGACAGGTTGTGCAACACAAAGTTTTAACATGGGCTCAGAGTCTGGAGAAATGAAAGAAGAGCAAATGCAGGCTTTCTTTGTTAGTGGCATCGGACAAAAACAAAAAATAAATGCTGCTGAGATTTGTAATGGAGCAGAGCATGTTGCTAAAGTTGAATCAAAACAAACTTTTCTCGATGGTTTCTTAGGTATGGCTTCCCTCGGAATATACACACCTAGAGATGCATACGTCTATTGTAAGTAAGCTAGTATTTCATTACTTTTTAAGGCCTTCCCTATTGTGGAGGCCTTTTTTATTATGAGTTAATATTCAAATCAGATATATAAGTACTTATATCACATTAATAAATAGGGCATCTGATAAGAAATTAATTTAGATTTTTTGATACCTATCTATGAACCACACTCTATCTTGCTTCCGATAAAATATAGTTTGCTAAAATATGAAAAATAATATGTTTTGTATTGGTCGGTATAAGAGTTGCTTTTTCCTTACTTAAATTTTTTATAGAAACTTCTTTATGGGGATTCATGTTAGTTTAAGATTACTGATTTTTATCAAACTCATCAACTCAACACATCAAGCATCCTAAATCTTTAAAATACGTAGTCTAAAAACTACAAATATCAGTAACTTAAATTGATATATTCCATAGCATAAAATAGTTTTAAATTATTTGCTGAAAAGAATGGATTTATTTATGCCTACATTAAAAAAGAATAAAATAACTTCTATAATTGATCAGAGTTGCCACAGCATCAGGCGTTGTGCTTGGCTTATTTATTTAATCCTTCAAAGTGTGAGCGATTTTTTTCTTGGTTACTATTTAACTATTATTGTATGTCTATTTCAGCTTATTATATTGAAACGCTTTACAAAAGAAACAAAGAAAGATATTGAGAGGCTTAGAGCATAAATAGATGTGAAGATCTTTTTTGAGTCGAGCTCTTAACATTGCTATGAGGCATTGATTGAGGTTGTAATTCACCCTTTTTTTTCTGTTTTTATTACCTATATTTACTTCGGAAGCTTAACCTTTAAGGAAATACATTATGCGACTTGATCATATTGGTGTGCAGCTGACTCAACTAGATAAAAACTTAGATTGGTACAAATATGTTTTCAACTGTAAGAAGTCTTGGGAGCTCGATCATTTTTCTCCAACTACGTTATCCCGATTACCAGGTATTAAGCGTTTAATCGAATTAAAAAACGAAGATTTGAAATTACACCTTTTTGAACGTTCAGATTTAGACTCTTCTTCAAATGTGCGTTCACAATTTCAACATACAGCCATTGAGGTTAAATCTAAAAACGAGATTGAGTCTATTATTGATCGCGTGAGGCAAACTCAAGAACAAAGTTGTATCGAGAGTATTTCTGAGATCATTACAGATGAAGAAAATATGACATGTTGCTATTTTTTTGATCCCGAAGGCAATGAATATGAGCTGGTTGCTTACGAGGGAAGTTAAATAAATCCAAGAGGACTTTATATGAGCTACAATCGTATTGTTTATTTACCTAGTATTAACTATCAAACAGATTTTATGACGGATCAATACTGCTTTTCATCACATGGAGTTTATAGATCAGACGATTTATCGGAAGGCTATTCATTTGAGGCTTATCCTTGTTGGAATCTTTGGCTTCTAAGTCATCACTGTTCTTTCTTGGTCTGGTCGTTAACTATTGATGCGCTACGGAAAGAGCAATATAGCCAAGCTGAAAATTATTTGCTGATTTATAATGAGATACTCACCTATACTCGAGTTATCACTCCTGATGCTTATGATCATGAAGTGCGACCAATTATGGCTGCATTTTGGCCTGGATTTTCAGCCGTTTGGTCTTATGAATTTCAATTGCTCAAATGGATGATAAAGAATCTATGTAAAAGCGCTGAGCATACTAAGGTGCATGAGGCTTTTAAAGTCTGTCATATAAATCATCTTACTACCGCTAAAACACTTGTACCCAAAGGGCGTTCTTTGCTACAAGAGATAAAAAAAGCAGGTAAGATGAAGTCTGAATCAGATGAAGTTTTAAATTTTGCATATGATAGTCTTTTTCTTATTCAGCGCAAAACTGTGTCGATTAAAGATTTAGAATTACAAGTGATTGCAAAGTTTAAAAATTTATCAAAGGATGCAATTACTTTACAATGTACTGCCGAAATGCCGTATTCTCATGGTTTAATCGAATCTTTAGAACACAAGTGGTTAAAATGATGGACTCAATAGTCTTGAGTACGCTTTTAGCTATGTTTTTCGCTTTTATAGGTGCTTGGGTACAGACGAGCATGGGGTTTGGTTTTGCTATTGTGGTAGCTCCTTTTTTGTTTAGACTGAATCCTGATTATGTGCCAGCACCCCTTTGCTTGGTTGTTCTTTTTATTTGCTTAGCTCAGGTGGTTAAATGTAAGAATGACTTGCAAGTTGGAGCCTTGAAAGCGGCAATAATTGGGCGTATTCCTGGCTCTGCTGTAGGGGGAATGATGCTGATGTTTTTTTCTATTCAAACCTTAGAGCTGTACTTGGGCTGTCTTGTTTTGTTGGCTGTTGCTGTAAGTCTTTGTTCGATTCAACTCAAACCTACTTCTATACGTATGGGTATAGCAGGATTTTTTTCCGGAGTTTTTGGTACCAGCGCAGCTATAGGAGGTCCACCTATGGCAATTTTATTGCAACATGAGCAAGCACATAAATTAAGAGCAAATTTATCAGCATTCTTTTTATTTAGCTCTGTATTATCTCTACTGGTACAGTTTATTGCAGGATTCTTATCTCTCAAACATATTCTTTTAACTCTGCCCTTATTGCCTGCAGCAGGATTAGGTCATCATTTTGCGTATGCTTACTGTCAAAAAGTATCGATAGATAGAATGCGACTTCCTGTTCTGTGTTTATGTTGCATCAGTGGTATCACAGCCATAGTGCATGGTCTACATTGATCTGAAGATAAGCATTAAAAAGTATGCTACCGTTGCAGTAATTGCAGAGCAATCTCAAGAGACTGATTTGCTTGGATAAGCATACTTGAGCTGGTTTGTTGTAGCACTTGTTCTTTTGCCAGTTTCGTACTTTCTTGAGCAAAGTCAAGGTCAAGAATACGACTTTTGGCTTCTGCAACATGGATTTGAATATGAGTATTATTGCTCACAGTGTGCATCACTCTATTTTGTAGAGCACCAAGTTCTGCTCTTAGAGCCGTAATTTGATTGAGACCAGCATCAATGGCAATAATCGCTCTTTGGGTCGAGTCTAAATCACGAATATGACTATCAGAAACAGCGTTAAAAAAGACCTGATCTGATGCACTAAGCTCTGTTTTTAAGTTGCTCTTTTCTTGTGTGAAAGTAACTTGCCTGATGCCTTCATTCACTTTCATATCGGAGAAATCAAGAATAAATTGGGCGTTGACTATACGATCTGATTCTATAGGAATATGTCTTGTATCTTTAACCCCAATAGGTATATTAAGGTTCACAACACTTCCTACTGCTTTATCCGTAAAGTTGAGTGTGTGTGAAGTTGAGCTCGGATTTGAAACTGATAAACCTATTTCAGCGGTCTGACCGGCAGTGGGAGCCGTTTGTAATGCTGCTTCAACGATAAGATTGATTTCAGTTGGTGCATCCTCTTTTTTGGCTTCATAGATAAAGTCTAAACCTCTGAAATGAGGCCCATAAACTGTAGATAACCCTATATCAGCCATATAAGCCTTCATTTTGTGATCTTGAAGCACATTGTACAAATGCTGAGCAAGTCCGCTCCAAGCATTTGCTCCTGTGCTGAAAGCTGTAGTAGACGATGTGGATTGAAGTTTATTGCCCTGCCCATCGGTTAAGTGTAAATTGTAAATAATATCGACAGCATTCGATGCAAAATTTGGACTGGTTGCACGAATGCGGTTTACATGTTCACCAAAATTTTTAAGAGAAGTGATAGATAAGTCAGAGCTTAATAAGTCACTACCTAAAGTATGTCCTGCTGGCCATTGCATTGTGTCGACAGAGATAAAAGCATCTTGTGCTGCATAGGTATTAAAAGGGTATTGCTGTTCATAAACGTTTATTTCCATACCATCTAAGGCGGTAGCTATGTTGCCTTGTTCAATCATTTGAGCTTGAAATTTGAACTGATATCCAAGTTCAAGGAAATCTCTATCCGTGTCAAACTGAATGAGTGCCATATTATGGCTGCCTGCTTTAGATGCAACATCATGGATATATCCACGATCTATCCAGTCCGAAAAATCTTCCTTTGTAAGCTGTTGACCGATAACACTTTTAAAGACACTTCTGTTGTTAAACATATTTTTGTTATTAGCGTCTACAACAATATCAACTGTTTGGGTGTTGATATGTTTGCCAAATTGATCTTCAATGGAGAACTGTAGCTGCATGACCCAACCTTCCGCATCTGCGGTTGCTGCACCTTGATCAAGCCTCAATCCAGTTTGAAAGCGCACATCATGTTGAGAAGATAAAAGCTCTCTATTGATACTTGGATTGCCTTTTTTAAACTCAGTAACTTCTTCAGAAGATACACTCTGTTTTTGACTGTCAAATACCATTTTATTTGATATTTCGTCGTCCCGAGTGAGTGTGAACGCCAAGGTATCTGTTGCATCACTTGCTGATTTCCTTTCGAATGAAAAGCTAAGTTTATCATTCATATTACTTATGGTTCTGAAGAAGTTAATCCCCACACCTTGTGCTCTTTGATCAACCCAAGCCTCTATTAAAGGATCTATCGTAGATAAAGCTTCAACTAGACTTTCTTTGAAGCTTTCTTCTGTAACTGAGTCGTCAACTGTAAATGTAGTTTCTTTGATGCCTTCGCTTTCTGTATCAAGCCGGACTATAAATTCTCCTGTTTCTCCTGCTCTGGCATTCGCAAAATCTTGTACCGATAGAATTAAACCTGCATAGGTCTCTATATCAGCTAAACCGCTTTGCTCTTGGGTTCTCACACTTCCTGTTCCTGCAATCATTTCCACCTTTACATCACTTAAGCCATTGATACTATTTATTTTATCTTCTATTTCTGTTGCCGTGTCAGCATATTCAAGAGCGATGTTATAACTGTTGTCATCAACCTGCACCTCAAGAGTTCTTTTGTTATCAATATTATCTATAACATTGATTTCATCACTTGATTCAAACTTTACTTTACCTGTATGTATTGTGTGGTAGGCACTGCCTAAACTTGAGGCAGAGAGGCTAGGTAGACCTATGCGAAGCTCTTCATTGGCTTGTGTACTGATTTGAAAAGGCTTTTCATGAAAGTTGCCATTAAGAATTTTTTGTGATCCGAACGTCGTAGTATCTGCTATTCGGGTTAGCTCCTGCTGAATTTGTTGCATTTCTTTATCCAAAGCAAGCCGCTGTTCTTCACCATTGGAGCCATTGGCTGCTTGTAAGGCAAGATCACGCATACGCAAGAGCATTTGTGTCTGTTCTTGCATGGCACCTTCAGCAACCTGTGCAATGGATAATGCATCTTGTCCATTACGTATACTCACAGATAAACCACGCTCCAGCGCGTTTAACTGTGTTGCGATATTTAATCCTGCGGCATCATCTTTTGCTGAGTTTATCCTTAAACCAGAAGCTAGTTTTTGCATAGATTGCTTGACATGTTCGTTAGCTCGGCCTAGATGCATATTTGCATACATAGCCGTACTATTGGTATTAACGACCAACATAGTCAGGCTCTTGTTCCAAATTCGATTCCTTTTATTTTTACCCTTAATAAGGGTATCGGCATGTGCTTTAATTACTCTCCTTTGCGTATTATTGTGGTCATGTTTTTCCTTTTGTTAATTTCTTGACTTTAAAAAGATTTTCAATTTGTATGGATAAATTCCGACGTCATGTCGTGAGAAGACCTGGTGGGATATATGTTTAAGATGAGATATGCAGACTTTTTATGATCTGATGATCATACTATTTTCTTTCTTATATATGTATCATACTCTTTGCTTTTGAATTTTAAGGTGTTATCTTTGTTGGCAACACATTGTTTTATATAGTAGAAGTCACAATGATACAGCAGTAGGAGTAAAGTGATGGGTAAAACGGAATTAAGCTCGCAACTCAAAAGTTTTTTTGATATGCGTAGTGAATGTTGGGGTTGCAAAGATTTAAACTCAACATTTGTCTATGTGAATGCATCTTATGCTGAAGTTATGGGGGTGAGAAATACTACAGATTGTATAGGATTAACCGATTTTGATTTTGAATCTAAGACGGTTGCGAAAGCTCCTGAGTTCTTAAAGCAAGATCAGTATGTTATAGAGAAATGTCGTACTGTAAAAGTGTTTGATATACACCGTTATAGTGATGGTGTAACGCGGGCGCATATATTTACCAAAACTCCTTGGATTGATAATAATAAGGTCGTAGGGACTATCTTTTCTGGGGAGGAAATTACACAAAATAATTTTACTCGCTTATGTGTAATGTTAGCCAATCAGAAGAAAGTGTCTGGTGCTGCTCAATTGTTGGCGAAGCACACTTTGGACTCGCATCCAGCTAAATTATCTCGACAGGAGAAGTTGGTGGTTTACTTTTTGGTATACGGTCGTGCAAGGCAAGATATTGCTCATTTACTTAATATCAAGGTCACTACAGTAGATAGTTATCTAGAAAAGATCAAAGCTAAGTTTGGTGTATCATCTAAGAAGCAACTTATTGATGCTATTATCCATCAAAGTCTTATCAATGAGTTACCTTTGATTTTATTACCAGGTAGTTACAGCCAAATTATTTGATGTAGACAAAGGCACATTAAAGCCGAGAAAGAGGGTCACTTTGACATGATGTAAAAGGCCTCAACTCGCTTCGTTTCAAGGATGAAAGCATGCAACAAGAAAGTATGGATTTTGATGTCGTAATTGTAGGAGCAGGCCCTGCAGGGCTTGCAGCCGCTTGCTATCTAAAACAACAATGCCAAGAGCTGGAGGTTTGTGTTTTAGAAAAGGCATCTCAAGTGGGAGCGCATATCTTATCTGGTGCTGTGTTTGAAACACGCGCCTTGGATGAGCTCTTTCCCGATTGGTCTGAACGTGGTGCTCCTGTCACAACAAAAGTTACAAAAGATGAATTTTACTGGTGTAATGGGTCGAGTAGACACATCAAACTTCCGCACCTTTTAGTCCCTCAAAGTTTACATAATGAAGGGTGCTACTTAATCAGCTTAGGTCAGCTTTGTTCTTGGTTAGCAGAGCAAGCAGAGCTTCTGGGAGTACAGGTGTTTACAGGATTTACCGCGCAGTCTTTGTATATTGAGCACAATCAAGTCAAAGGTGTTATAACCGGTGATTTAGGCGTTGCAGCCAATGGAGATCATAAAGATAATTTCATGCCGGGCATGGTTCTAAAGGCCTCTTATACTTTGCTCGGTGAGGGGTGTCGTGGTCATTTAGGTAAAGAAGTGATGCGCATCTTTGAGCTGGATCAGCATGTTGCGAGTCAGCACTATGCACTGGGGTTTAAAGAGATTTGGCGCGTACAAGCCGAGGATTATCCTCTTGGGCGTGTTGTGCATACTTTAGGTTATCCTTTGCAACCTCATGCACAAGGTGGTGGCTTTTTATATTTTGGTGCTGACCACTTAGTGACCGTAGGGTTAGTTGTTGATTTAAATTATAAAAACCCTCATTTGAGCCCGTTTAATGAGTTTCAAAAGCTTAAAACACATCCTCTTGTAGCTCAAGTGCTACAAGATGCGGAGCGTGTGAGTTATGGAGCGAGAGCCTTAACGAAAGGAGGCTTACATGCTTTGCCTAAAATGGCTTTTCCAGGTGGGATACTTTTAGGCTGTGATGCAGGTACTTTGAACAGTGCAAAAATCAAAGGTACACATACAGCAATGAAAAGTGGTATGTTAGCTGCAGAAACTATTCTTGAGGCGAGAAAAAGTAACGAAGATAAGCCTGTGCTCGACTATGCCAAGCATTTTGAAAAAAGTTGGCTGTATGATGAGCTTTATCGCGCTCGAAATTTTACTGCTGCTGTGCATCAATATGGTTTATTTCTAGGAGGCGCTTTTAATTATATAGATCAGTCTTGGTTTAAAGGCCGGCTTCCTCTTCATATCATCGATGATGAGCCTGATCATGCTCATCTCAGTCCAAGCGCATCTTGTACGCCTTTAGTCTACTCTAAGCCTGATGGTGTTCTCACTTTTGATCGAAGCTCCTCTGTGTTTTTCAGTAATATTGAACACGAGGAAAATCAGCCTTGTCATCTTAAGCTCGGTGATCCAAACATTCCTATAGATGTAAATTTGAAGGAGTATGATGAGCCTGCACAAAGATATTGCCCCGCAGCTGTCTATGAAGTTATTGAGCAAGAAGGACGTTTTGCATTACAGATTAATGCGCAAAACTGTATTCATTGTAAAACCTGTGACATCAAGGATCCTTGTCAAAATATTACTTGGATACCACCTGAAGGAGGAAGTGGTCCCAATTATTCAAGTATGTGACTTTAGCGCGTACGCTTAAGGTAACGATGAGGATTAATAGCTTGCCCTTTGTGGCGGATTTCAAAGTAGAGATGAGGCTTTTCTAAGCCTCCAGAACGGCCTACCAGTGCTAAAGTATCTTTGGCGCTGACGTACTCTCCGACTTGTTTTAACAGGGTTTGAGCATGGCCATAGAGACTCATGAAGCCTTCGCCATGATCAACGATAGTAAGCATGCCTAACCCTTTTATCCAGTCAGCAAAAATAACTTGTCCGGCGGCAATGCTTTTAATTTTTCGTCCCTCTGGAGCTTGAAGCATGATACCTTTCCAGCGTATCAGACCACTGCGTCGTTGGCCATAGCGTGCTTTAAGTGTGCCTCGTGTTGGCCAAGGTAATTTACCCTTATAGGGTTTTAATCCTCTCATTTTCTCTGCAGAGATATGCTGTTTACTCTCTTTAAGTATCTGTTTTATTTGTGCTTCTTCTACTTGCAGAAACTCCAGCTGACTTTTGTGTTGTGCAATATGACGATGCAATGTATCTAATGTTTGTTTACGGTCACTGAAGCTGGTGGTCAGTGCTTGGGTTTGATCTTGATACTGAGCTTGTAGGGCTTGTAAGGTTGCATGTTGCTTTTTGATTTTGGCGTAACTTTGATTCAGCACAGCCTTTGTTTGCTCAAGAGATTTAATATGCTGTGCTCGGGCTTTATTGAGATATTGATAGTAGACAGCGATTTTGTCAGCAGATTGTGGTTGTTCACCGAATAGATGTATAAAAGAGGGAGCTTTACTTTGTATGTAGGCAAGCTTCATATAGTGAGCAAGTTGTTTCTTTTGTTGCTCTTTTTTCGATTCAAGTTGTTTGATTTCCTTATACAATGCCTTTCTTCGTTTTTGAACTCTTGTTTTTTGTGTTTTAAGCTGTTGTATTTTTTGTGTTATACGAGCGATGCTGTGCTCGTTTTTTTTCAGTTGAGCTTGTAGCTGTTTGTGCCGTGTTTCTGCTGCACTAAGCTGGTGCTGCTGTGAATCAATATTGTGCTGTATTGCTTTTAATGCTTTTTCTTGACGGGTCACGCTTTGAGCTGATGCTATATCAGATATGAAGCCAAATAAGCAGCTAAAGTATAAAAAAATGCCAAGAGCTCGGGTGAAGCTCTGACATGGTTTTAGATAAGCTTTACTTTTTTTCAAAGAGAATGCGCCCTGTCATGTCTTGAGGTACTTTTACACCGATAAGAGAAAGTATAGTGGGTGCAATATCAGATAAGATACCTGATTTGGTTTGTACCACGTTGGCAGCGTTGCCTACATAAATGCAAGGAACAGGCTCGCTTGTGTGGGCTGTATGTGCTTGATGAGATTGTGTATCTTGCATTTGTTCAACATTACCATGATCGGCTGTAATGATGCCGTGCCCATCTGTTGCTTCAAGTGCATTGAGAACCCGTCCAACGCATTGATCGACCGCTTCACAAGCCTTCTTAGCCGCGTCAAAGTCTCCTGTATGTCCGACCATATCACCGTTAGGGTAGTTACAAATAATAACGTCATAATCTTGAGATTCGATGGCTGTAATTAGTTGTTCGGTTAGCTCTGTTGAGCTCATTTCTGGTTGAAGATCATAACTTGCAACTTTCGGAGAGGGAATCAGTTTTCGATCTTCATCAGGGAAAGGTGTTTCTACGCCACCATTGAAGAAAAAGGTAACATGTGCATATTTTTCGGTTTCAGAAATGCGCAATTGATGTTTACCAGCATCTGCTAGTACTTCTCCAAGTGTTTTAGGTATAGATTCTGGAGGGAATATGCAAGGTGCTTGAATATTATTTGCATATTCAGTTAAGGTTACGAATGCGCTGAGTTTTGGATGCGTAAGCTGAAAGTGATTAAATTTTGTGTCGGTCAATGCATAACTGAGCTGCCTAGCTCTATCCGCTCTGAAGTTCATAAAGATCAGTGCATCGCCTTCTGCCAGAGGAGCATGCGTACCTACTGAGCGAGCTTTTACAAATTCATCGCTTTCATCCGCGGCATAGGCATCATCGAGTGCTTCTTTTGCGGTAGCAAAGTGACTCAAACCCTGATGCTCAACAATAAGTTTATAGGCTTGCTCTGTGCGTTGCCATCTATGATCACGATCCATCGCATAGTATCTTCCGACAATAGATTTAATAGCACCACAGTTTAATTCTGTAAACACCTCTTCAATACGTTGTAAACTCTGATGTGCACTGCGAGGAGGAGTATCTCGACCATCTAAAAAGGCGTGTAGACTGATCTGAGTGACGCCATGTTGATGGGCTAGACGTATCGCTGCAATGATATGCGCTTCATGTGCATGTATACCTCCATCTGATAGAAGCCCCATCAGGTGGAGTGTTGAATTGCGTTGTTTGACTTGCTCAATCGTATCTAATAAGACTTGATTCGTTGCAAAAAGGTCATGGTCAATTGCATGATTAATGCGTGATAAACTTTGATAAATAATGCGTCCTGCACCGATACAAAGATGCCCTACTTCTGAGTTACCCATTTGTCCTTCAGGTAAGCCGACATCTTCACCAGAGCAGGAGAGCAAGGTATGAGGACGATGTTGTAAAAGCTGATCCATAACAGGTGTATGTGCTTGTGCAATGGCATTGTGCTGGTGGTCTTCGCGGTAACCCCAGCCATCGAGTATCAGTAAAACAAATGTATTGTGTTTTTTATTCATAGTTGATTGAGCGCAAATTGTATTGTTTTGAGTGTTATATAAATTTATATTACCTGCTTTAAAGCAAAAACTCATGCTTTGGTTTAAAAAATAAGTAAAAATCAGAGGTTTTTAGGGGGGAAGCTCTTTGTTGTCTGTCTATTTTAACCATTTTATAATACAATTAACCATCAAGTAGAAGGTAAGAAATGTTTCTATGCAAGAATATATTGATTTTTTTCAAGCTCATCCAATTCTAGTCTGTGTTTGGGTGATGCTTTTTATTGCTCTGATTGTTGCGAGCGTTCGTGTTATGTTATCTAAATTTACAGTGATTTCTCAGCAAGAAGCGGTACAATTGATCAATAAACAAAATGCCATGGTTTTTGATGTGCGTTCACAAGATGCATTTAAAAAAGGACATGTTGTCAATGCGATACAGGTCAGCTTATCAGATATCAAAAATCAGCAGACCACGCAATTGAGTAAATACAAGGTGCGTCCGGTTATCACTGTATGCGATCTGGGTCAGCAATCAGAGCAGGCTGCAGATTTATTAACAAAACAAGGGTTTGAACAGGTATTTAATTTGAAAGGCGGCATGAATGAATGGAACGCTCAGAACTTACCTGTAACCACTAAATAACATTCTTCGTTTCAGCATATTAAATGTGCCGAGTTAACTTATCAGTCGAGTATATGTTTTAATGCTCAATGAAAATAAAAAGGAAGCTACTATGAGTGAAGTAAACCAACCTTCTACAGAAGAGAAACCACCTGTTTTTCATATTCAGCGTATTTATATGAAAGATATGTCCTTTGAGACGCCAAAAACACCACATATTTTTCAACAAGATTGGACGCCTGACGTACAATTAGAAGTGACAAGTGATCACACTGTTTTGTCTGGCAACGCTTATGAAGTGGTTTTACGTTTAACTGTTACGGCTAAAATGGCAGAAGAAGTTGCGTTTTTATGCGAGATTCAGCAGGCTGGTATTTTTACAATCGAAGGCATTCCTGATCAAAATATGGAAAGTACCTTAGGCGCTTACTGTCCAAATATCTTATACCCTTACGCAAGAGAGTCTGTATCGAATTTGGTTTTGCGTGGTAGTTTTCCACAGTTGAATCTAGGCCCTATCAATTTTGATGCGCTTTTGGTAGCTAAAAAGCAAAAGTTAGCAAAACAAGCCGCTGAAGCAGAGCAAGCTTAAGCCAAAATGAAATCATCATTGATTACTGTTTTAGGGGCAGGCTCTTATGGTACTGCCCTCGGTATATCTGTCGCTCAGCAAGGTCACCAAGTTATGCTTTGGGGTCGAGATGTACAGCAAGTTCAACAAATGCAAGTTTTGCGTGAAAATAGCCGTTACCTTGATGGCATAAAGTTACCCGAAACACTTCAGGTTACATCAGATTTAGAGTTAGCTACGCGTTTTAGCCGAGATATTCTTGTCGTTGTGCCTTCCCATGTATTTGGCTCTACTATCAGAGCAATTGAGCCTTACCTTCAATCTGATCCAAGAATTATTTGGGCTACAAAGGGACTAGAGCCAGAAACGGGTCGATTATTACAAGATGTTGTTCGCGATATTTTACCTCAGAGTGTGCCTTTAGCTGTTTTATCCGGTCCAACTTTTGCGAAAGAGTTAGCACAGGGGTTGCCGACAGCTATTTCAGTTGCTTCAACAGACACTCGGCTCGCTCTCGATATTGCGGAGCTTTTGCATAATGATACCAATCTACGTGTATACATTAACGATGATTTTATTGGATTGCAACTTGGCGGTGCGGTAAAAAATGTTATGGCTATTGCTGCGGGTATGTCTGATGGTTTAGGTTTTGGTGCTAATGCACGTACTGCGCTTATTACAAGAGGTTTGGTGGAGATGCAGCGTTTGGGCGTTGCTTTAAATGCGTTGCCGAAAACTTTTATGGGAATGAGTGGTTTAGGTGATTTAGTTTTAACCTGTACAGATAATCAATCGCGTAATCGTCGTTACGGGCTTGCTTTAGGGCAAGGCATTTCTACAGAGCAAGCTTTTGCTGAGATAGGTCAAGTTGTTGAAGGCTATAAAAATACGCAAGAAGTCCATACTTTAGCACAAAAGCTAGGTATAGAAATGCCCATAGTTGAACAAGTGCATGCCGTTCTATATGGTGGACAAGCTGCATCTGATGTTGCGCAAAACCTTTTAAAAAGAACAAGGAAAGTGGAGCTATAAAGAATTTTAGTTGCAAGCTCCCTAGCATTGATCTTATGCAGTCAGTTTAGATTATGGATGTTGACCTAGTTTTTCTTTGGCTTGCTCTCTGGATCGTACATGCTATCATCGAGCGGATTAATATCGTCTTCATCAACAGGTTGTACTTCACTATTACCGCATCCGATGAGTAAACAACAAAGAATGAGCATATAAATTGACTTATTCATAGTTTTTCCTTCTACTGAGTTTGATTTTACTTTAGTATAGTTGCGTTTAAGTTGCAAAGAAGACTTAGAGTCTTCAGGTTGGATTTTTAATGGGTAGCACCGCAGATCATCTCTACATAAAACCTGTGTCTTTACAAAGTTGTCATACTTTTAAGTTTCATCATGAAGCTCAACTCTGCGTGGAAATTACCGATGTCTCTCAGCTTAAAGTGCTTGTCCATCAAGGGCTTGAGGCGCCTTTAGTTTTGGGTGAGGGCAGTAATGTTATCTTCACGGGTGACTACGAAGGCCATGTTTTGCTTAATAAGTTGAAAGGCCGTGATGTGATAGAAGAGGAAGATGCTTATCTCATTTATCTAGCAGGTGGTGAGTCTTGGTCTGAAAGTGTTGTGTGGTCAATAGAGCAAAACATGCCCGGGCTTGAGAATTTAGCGCTTATTCCAGGTAGTGTAGGCGCTGCTCCTGTGCAAAATATTGGAGCTTATGGTGTTGAATTCAAAGATTTCTGTGTTGCTGTGCATGAGTGTGATCTTGTAACGGGACTATGTAGACGTCGCTTAGCATCTGATTGTGATTTTGGTTATCGCTCTTCGATTTATAAGCACGACACCTCGCGTGATGTATTCATTACGGGAGTTGAGCTACGTTTACCAAAAATATGGTCTCCTACTTTAAGTTATGGTGCACTGCAGAATCTTTCTGATGATGCTACAGCTTTAGAGGTTATGCAGGAAGTGATTCATATTAGGCAAAAAAAGTTACCTGATCCTTATGTCTTAGGGAACGCAGGAAGCTTTTTCAAAAATCCCATAGTATCTAATGCGCAATTTCAGGATTTAATCAAAACATATCCTAAACTACCTTTTTATGATTTGGGAGACTCGGGTTATAAACTTGCAGCTGGGTGGTTGATTGAGCATTGTGGGCTCGAGCCTATGCGTGAAGGCGATATAGCTGTGCATACCGATCAGGCGCTGGTGCTTGTAAATTTGGGACAAGGACACTCAGATGATTTATTAAAGCTAGCTAAGCGCATTCAGGACCGGGTTCATTTGATGTTTCATGTTGCATTAGAGCCTGAAGTTCATTTTTATCAAGGGAGAGGCGTATGGTATCCATTGTGAGCAAAGATTTGATGATGTTGCAGCACATTATTCTTTTGTTACAACAGCATGACTGTGCTATATCGTTACGAAAGTTATCACAAAAACTACCTTTGCCTGTACACGAAATAAAACAAAATATAAAAGTATGGCAATCTTTTGGTGTAAACCTGTTTGAAAAGGAAGATATGGTTTTTTTGCTATCACCTGTATATCTTATTGATAGTGAGGCTTTAGCGCGTAAAATTGCTACACCATTAGACTACTTTGATAGTTTACCTTCAACAAATGATTTTCTTCTTGGGCGATTAGCTGAGCTTGAATCGGGTCAACTTTGTATTGCAGAGCATCAGCAATCAGGTCGAGGTCGTCGAGGCAAGCGTTGGTTTTCTCCTTACGGAGCACATTTATATCAGTCTATGTATTGGCGTAGTCAGCATGATGTTCAATATAATTCTGCAGTTGGACTTGTTATCGGTATTGCCACTGCTCAGGCTTTGCACCAACTTGGTGTTTCTGGTGTTAAAGTAAAATGGCCTAATGATATTTATCGTGATGGTTATAAATTAGCGGGTATTTTAGTTGAATCACAACAAGCACATGATGGTACTTGTCACCTGGTGATTGGGTTAGGTTTAAATATTTCAATGCCCAATATTAGATGTAATATCGATCAGCCGTTTAGAGACTTAACCGATGTAGTTCAGGGCCAGCATACTAAAACAGATATTGCCTATGCTATGTGGAAAGCAATGATGGCTGCTCTGACAGATTTTGAGAAGTATGGGCTGGCTCCTCTTTGTGCGCAGTGGAATAAATATGACTTGTTTTATGGTCAAAAGATTCAGTTGACAGAAGGGTGTCAGACATTAGTAGGCTATCATCGAGGAATTGATAACCAAGGGCGATTGCAGTTTGAATATGAGGATAAACTGAAAACCTATGACAGTGCACGAGTGAGTGTGCGGTTATTATCGCAGTAATACATCCTGAATATGGTGCGCTTCATCTTTGATTAGAATGATATCTGCTAGGTGCTTGCTTGGTAAAATATGATTTTCTAAATTCATGCCATTTATTGCGTCCCAGAAACTATGAGCTTTATCATATGCTTGGGCTTCAGTTAAGGCTGAAAAAGCATGAAAGTAGCTTTTGCTGTCTTGGAACGTGGTTTTATAAGCATGCATGAATCGATTAATATACCATTGTTTAATACAAGAAGTGGGTGCATCGATGTAGATAATGTCATCAAAAAAATCAGTGACACAAACCCCTTCATGTTGTTGCCTCTGTAACAAATTAAGCCCCTCAATAATTATGATGTCGGGCTGACAAACAGTGTGCTTCTGATTGGCTAATATATCGTAAATTTCATGGGAATAGATAGGTACCTCTATTGCACTTTGGTTTTGATGCAAAGCTTGTAAAAATGCAATGATTTGTGGCACATCATAACTTTCAGGAAACCCCTTCTTAGTGAGTAAATCTTTTTGTTTTAAAACAGCAAGAGGATAAATGAAGCTATCTGTTGATATGAGATCGACCGACGAGCCACTGTTTAAGTGCCTGAGAATTTTTTGAATCAAAATCGATGTTGTTGTTTTACCCGCCGAGACGCTGCCACATACACCTAGTATGAAGGGTCTTTGCTTGAGTACGTTTTTGCTTTGCTCAATACGTGAGTTAATGAGGCTAGTAAAAGGTATGAGTCTATTGCTTATCTCATCCAAGCATAACTGGGAATGCTCCTCGATTAATTTTTTCTTTAGCTTTTCTTTTTCCGGTAAAGGAAATGCTTGTTGAAAGTGCATCCATTGCTGCGTGCTTAATGTTTTAAAGTCACAAAGGGATGAGCCTGTCATGATTTTGTAATCCTTGAACTAATCGGTAATTTAAATTTGGGCAACCATACATGAAGCTAAATCAATACACAATCTTTGTTAGCTTGCTTTATGACTTGAGTACAATAAATCGCTTAAATTTAACGCATATTGGTTGATAAATGCACGCTTGGTTATTTTTTTTGTTAATTTGATCATTTAAAGCTTGCACTTGTCTCTACATTTTTCTATTATGCGCGACGAAATGATGCGCCGACTTAGCTCAGTAGGTAGAGCAACTGACTTGTAATCAGTAGGTCACCAGTTCGATTCCGGTAGTCGGCACCATTTATATTTGCCTCGATAGCTCAGTCGGTAGAGCAGAGGATTGAAAATCCTCGTGTCGGTGGTTCGATTCCG
>MDTC01250349.1_pt1 | contig 17864 bp, 17 predicted proteins | sample 811181 | NCBI WGS metagenome assembly MDTC01 (sample SAMN05326644, study PRJNA326480) | marine metagenome | isolation source: seawater | place: Pacific Ocean: North | collected 2011 | reverse complement strand
GTATGAACCAGTTGCTGTTGCAGCTGCCACTCCTACTCCTGCTACTAGACGTGCTGAAACTGCACCAACTACGTCAGAAGATGATCAACTATCATACTTCGCACGACTAGCAGAAGAGGACTAAAATCCACTTCTGAATACTAAAATACCCCCAAAAAAATTGGGGGTATTTTTTTGTCCTTTAGTTTTTTTTAAACTGCTGATCTCTTAAGAGATGTGCTAATAAAATCAGAAGAAGATTTGTATGGTAGTTGGTCTTTCATTTCTTCTATGAACTGTAGCAGGTATCGTTCACGCAGGATATATATTTTTCTCTTATCATCATTCAGTCTTGTTTCATACTCGTGATGGGATACAGCTTTAACTATTGCTGAACCTTGAAGGGTGACAATAGATCCATTGGTGTCTCTGTATCTAAAACTATCTCTAACTAATTTCTCCCAACCTGACGTACCATCTGCTCTCGATAGTTTATACCTGAATTTATTGTTGAGTTTGTCAACGTACGTTGGCTCTGTGAATGATGTGGAGTTGAATGTTTTCACTACTGACTGAGCACCACTAACAGTACCAGTAAATAACATACCATTTGTTACTGGGTTGTTACTATCCCAATCGGTTAGGTTAATTTCTACGTCAGCACCAGTGTCACCAAACACACCAGAACGTGCTGTGTATGCAGTTACTTTACCTGAAGCACCATTACTAAAGTCAACTGTCTCACCTACTTGGAATAGAGGACCACTTTCTGTCACTACTATATTTGCATTCATATATGCACCACCAGTAAGAGACCAAGACGGAGTGTAACTACGAGTACCAGGATTACCGTGACCTCCATAAGGAGCATAGTAACTAAATGATATGTTCTCACTAGCATTACTGTATGATCCTGGGTTGTCTATGTTGATGCTCGCAATTGTTTTACCGAGATAAACAGCAGCAGTAGCACCACCACCAGTTGTATCAAGACTATTGTTTGTAAGGGTTATTGTACTGTCTGTATACTGTGCGTCGTTGTTTATAAAGTTAACTGTTGTGATAGCAAAGTGATCGAATTGAGGACCACTGTTTCCAGGTTGTTGTAACTGGAAGAATACATTACCAGTTCTAACTTCGCTAGGTACTACAAAATCATATGGTTCTAGCACACCAGTACCAGTACCATTAGGAGTAGCAGGGATAACAATACCTAATGTAATCCAAGCACTATTATCTGGTGTCTCACTAGCTTCGATTTGATATCTTAAACGAAGTTCCTCAACACCTGGAATGTCTGGTGTTTCACCACCATTATAACCATTACCACGGATAGCATACACCCGAACAGTGTCGTGAGTAGTCATATCTACTTTGTTTAGGGTAGCATATCTTTCACCATAACTATCACCAAATCTTAGGTGTGTGCCCCCCACATTAAAACCACCAGTCGAACCAACACCAGAACCATTTTCTGCAATTGTTACTCCAGTACTGAACTCATAGATGTTAGTTGCGTCTGTTGTGTCGTACTTAGTACCATCTAGTCGTATCTCTGTCACTTCACCGCCATCGATGACTGCTGTAGCAGATTGACCTGACATACCACCACTAAATGTTACATCTGGAGGGTATGTGTAATTGGATCCACCATCTAGAACATCAATTCTCTTAATGTATCCTGTAGTTGATAGGTTTACACTGATTGATCCTGTAAAGATTGGGAACTCACCATTAGGAGCAACTGGTTGACCAAGACCAAACTCAGGTACAGATTCAAATCCATTACTAGTACTTGATATTGGAGCAGATGTTATTGTGAACTTTCTGTTGGACTCAAAGTTGATAGTGTTTAATGGTTCAGGAGCATCGGAAAGAACTTCATCATAGTTTGTCCAGTAAGGTGCCTTGTAAAAATCTTCTCCAACTAGTTGGTTCTCTGGTAGTACTACGTCACCTGCACTGTTCTTTACTTCATTAGTTTCGTAGTGTTTAATTTCAAATGGTTTGTCATACTTCTGATTGATATGATCCTGTAAGACAGGAGTAGGCATTGGCCAATCAAAGTATGGATTGATTATATTATTTGCTAGTAAGATAACCCAGTCATATTGTGAATCACCATATACTTTCTCGGATACTAGGTCTGGACGGTCAGCATCTGTTACTGTGTATTGTTTGTAGTAAACTAGACTATCCAATGCAGCATCAGATATCTTAAACCTTCTGAAGATATTCTTTGCAGTCTGATACTGTTGCTCCGACCAAGGGAATTGAATAGGTCTGGTAGCAAGAGATATGTTAGGTAAGTAAGTAAAATATCCCATTAGTAGTACTGTTTAGTGTATTGGAAGCTATCGCCATAATCATTAGAGATGACAGTTTTTATCTCTTGGAATGATAGTGTTAAACCCACAGCAGTAGGAGCACCGTCTTCTAAGGTTGACCAAGAACCACCAGCAGTATAGTTGACTTGAATATCAGTGAGAGCACAGGCTTTTATTTTATTTAACCAGTGGTTTTCATTAGAACCAGTCTTGTACTGTATTTTATATACGTGTGGTACATTCAAGTACCATCCACCTGGATTTAATTCAGGTGAGGATGCTTTCTTGAACTGCCAGATCATTTCTTTAATGATCCTTGATTCTCTTTCGTTCCTAGGTACTAGAGTCCAACCAAAGTTGAATGATCTAAGTTCTGGTTTGTCAAAGAATACTTCTAAGTTAGGATTAACTACTTGACCTAGGACACCACCTGTTGCAACGTTCTCATCAATTCCAGCAGAACCAGCAGCACGTGATGCTAATAATTTTACCAGTGCTCTATTTTCCCAAGCACTCTTTGCGTCGTTTCCGAAAGACTTACCTGCCTCACTAGCAGCATCCCAAGACATTCCTTTATCAACACCAGCACCAGTAGCTCTGAGTATTGCCATATTTACAGGACTTACAGACTTACCACTCCAATTTCTTTTTTCGTTTAGTCTTATGTCTTCTGGCATATAGACTATTGTTTTTTTATACTTACTATTAGATAAGTCACCACCACCCAGTCCTGTTACATCATACTCGGCATATCTTCCACCCCAAGATGATCCACCAGTTTCATCTAGGCATTTTGCTTTCCTAAATGGTGGTTGATATTTGTAAACACTAAACATTAGATAGTCATCAGATGTTTCTACCTTGTCTAGTGGAAACCTTAGTGATGCCTGACTACTTGCTAGGTTAAATGATATGCTCATTGAATTTTACGCTTGGCACGGAACCTAAATTTGGTCAAAGGATCATTATTAAACCATACTATATCGGATTTTACAGGTACTTCTAATGATCCTGCAGCTGATACAAACCTTTCTATAGGCATATAGATTGCTGAATCCCAATCGGTCTCTGCTATTTCTATATAGAGACGATTTTTTACATCTTCACTTTTGTATTTATGGATTACTTTTCGGGGTACATCTATCTTGCCTTGTGATAGTGCACTAAGAGTCTTTAATCTCTTCTTTGGGCTGATATAATGTAGGTTTGCAAGATGAAAATGATGACTGGTTCTATTTAAAACTACACCTACTGGTAGTTGGTCGTAGTATGGTAGTCTTTGCTTCGTTGTCTCAGCATTGTATTCAAACAGTACTATTGTACCTACTCGTGGTGTATATCTGACACCATTACCATCATCTAGGTTACCTTTCTCTCTTTCTATAATATTATCCTTACTTGATTCTGAAAAGGAGGAACGCATTGCAAGTTCAGCTGCCTTCTTCCACCAAGATAATGATCTATCTTGTCCTGCTTGTGCAGCCTCTAGTTTTTCAAATACGGATTCCAAGTTCTTTTTCTGTGAAGATTAAAAATTCTGCTTGTCTTTTATTACAATACTTTCTAGCAGCTTTCCATTTCGCTTGGTTTTTTAAGAAGGTATTGGCTTCAAAGAGGAACTGCCTCTTAGATCTCTTACCTTGGACAGGTGCTTTGGTTTGTTTATCTGGTTTGATCTCAATTATATATTTCTTCATCACACCCGTCTGTTCACGTACTTTAATATAGAAGTCTGGATAGTAACGGTGTACTCTGCCATCTGTAGGACACTTGTACGGTATCCACAACTCTTCACTTCCCCACTCAATTATATTGTTATTTCTATCACACCATTTCATAAAGATTCTTTCCCAAGAGGAACGATAGAATATATTTCTATGATTCCCTCGGTACTTACTCGCATTCGCTGGAATGTATACTCCCTGCTTGTACATAAATAAGATGTATTCCTTTAGCCTATTTAGATGGCAAACCTATACTCTAAGGTTCAGGAGAAACTAAATCGTGGTGGTGGGATTGCTAAGTCCAACCAGTTTCGTGTTGTTTTCCCTGATTTACAGGGGGGAATCTTTAATTCAGATTTTCCAGTGAATTTCGATAGAAGTACACTGGAAGTTTTGTGTAATGCAGCATCACTGCCTAGCGTACAAGCAGCTACTCAGCAAGTGAATGGATACTATACAGGATCATCTTATAAGTATCCCACAATGAAAATGTATAGTGATTTAAGTCTCAGTTTTATTTGCGATGCAAATATGACTGGGTTCAAAGTAATGAACTCTTGGTTCGATAGAATCTTTCAAGAGAAGAGTATGTTTAATCAGAAGGAGAGGATCCCTAACGAGATGTCTCATTACCCTCAGCGTAATAGAAATCGTTTCACTCGGATGTCATACCCTGATGATTATCAAAGAACAGTAATTGTAGACAAGTTTGAAGCAGGTCCACGATACAGTGAGCAAGGTAGAAGTATTCGTTACTTCTTTACTAGTGCTTATCCTTATTCTATCGATGCGATACCATTGGATGCAGGAACAACAACTCTGATGACTGCTACTGTTAACTTCCACTATGAAAGGTTTGAAGTACAGTATGAAGATGCAAGATCAAACATAGAGAGTAAGACTAATAATATTACTAGCTCTAACAAGAACCCTGCTACATTCCAAGGTGCTATTGATAAAGTCAAGGATGCATTCAACGATTTCTCCTCAGAATTCGATAACCTGTTCTAAAAAAACTGGAAAAAAAACTCAGGTAATTTTTTGACCCTTTAGGTTTTTATGTTTAATCTAGAGTATGTTTTATCTCTATCTAATACAGATAGATCTTCTCTTACAGAAGGGTCGGAGTTATTTGTCGTGCAGTATGAACCTGCTGTACGTGTGGCCAAATTATATTTCATAAACAAACAAAAGAATTGTCTATACAAATATTATAAAGGAGAGGAGTCCTATCAATATTTTGGTGACCGTACAAAGAACTGGAGAGATGATGAACCAGATTACGGTAGCAATTTAAAGAAGGTAGCAGAACATCTAGGTATTAATTTAGATCCTAAGTCTAAAGTCTTTATAGATGTTGTGGAGGATGATGATTACTATATTAATTTCCAAGCAGCAGAGAGAAAGACAGCAATACAGGTAGTGAAAGCAGTAATGTGGACGTACTTTATAGGAGGTGAGGATACGTTAGACACTATGAATGCTATAAATGGTACAGAATGGAAGACAATAGAGCAGGGGATAGAGGTTGATGGGTTGCTAGGCATCAAGATACCGTGCTATCCGTCTAAGAATCCAATAAAATTATACTCCAAGCCATTTAGAGATAGAATTGGTGGTGATTTAAAATTTGATAAGGATACACAGGGTGTTCTCGACAAAATATATGATGGAAAATTCACTAAAGATAGACAGAAAGAACTGGTTTTGGGTATGGAACCCACTACTGGTAGGTATGTTATCTATTGTGCTAGAAATCACGTCCGACATCCAGTCTAAATAAAGATACTGAAACAGAATATTATGCCTTTACCAAAAATTGAGGTGCCCACCTTTACGACTGAACTTCCTTCTACTGGTCAGACAATTAAGTTCCGTCCCTTCCTTGTTAAAGAAGAGAAGGTACTATTGATGGCTATGGAGACAGATGATGACAAACAGATCACTGATGCTGTATGTACTCTTCTTACTAATTGTATTCAAAGTAGAGTGAAGGTTAGAAACTTACCTATGTTTGACTTGGAATTTTTATTCCTTCAGATCCGTGGTAAGTCTGTGAGTGAGGAATTAGAACTCAAGATCACTTGTAGAGATGATAATGAAACCGTAGTAGATGTATCCATCAATCTAGATGATGTCAAGGTTGTGAAACCTGCGGGTGTCACTGATATGGTACAGATTACTGATGGTATTACTGTCAAGATGAAGTATCCTCAATTAGATACCTTTGTCAAGAGTAATTTTTCACAGAATGCTAAGCCTGAAGAGGCATTTGATGTCATCATAGAGTGTATCGACCAGATTATTGAGGGTGATGAGGTACACGAAGCTTGTAATGCATCTAAGAAAGAACTTAATACCTTCCTAGATAGTTTAACCTCTAAGCAATTTGAAAACTTGCAACAGTTCTTTATTAATATGCCTAAGTTATCACATACATTTAATGTGAAGAACCCTAACACAGGTAGTAATGAAGAGTACACCATTGAGGGACTAGCCGCTTTTTTCGGCTCGTAATGTCATATAACAGTCTTGAAAACTATTTCAGGACTAACTTCGCTCTTATGCAACATCATAAGTATTCTCTAACAGAACTTGAGAGTATGCTACCGTGGGAGCGAGAAATATATGTGACATTATTGATACAACATCTTGAGGAAGAAAAACTAAGGCAACAACAGCAGACACCATAATGGCACCCGAATCTAGAGAACAGAAAGCACCGAACATTATTGGCAACGATAATGATTCAATTTCTGCAGCTTCTTTGAAGCAGCATATGATTACGAATAGTCTGTTGTCTGACCTTGTTAATATACAGACAGAGCAGTTAAAGTTAAACAAACAGTATTTTGTTTTTGAGCAGAAGAATTTACGGTCGCAAGCCTTTGCTCGTCAAGAAACTGGAATAGAAAGACAGTCTGGTGGTGGTCCAGGTTTAATAAGAAGTGCTGGTGGTAAGGGTATAGGGACAGGAGGTTTAGGTGTTATGGATGCTGCTTTGCTGGCAGCTCTCTTTGGTCCTGAACTCTTAAGAAGATTTACACAGAAATTAGACGAGAAAGCAAGAGGAACACTTGCGAAAGTTAATGAAGTATGGGATAAATTTACTCCATCAATTGATGGGTTTAGTGATTTTGATACCCGTCCAGTTGCGATGGGTTTTACGCAATGGAATAAAGGTCAGAAGGCTGGTGCATTAGGTAAGAATATTCTTAGGAGAGGGTTCGATCTTGGTGATCAGACAAGTGGCATTCGTAGACTCAGGAGAGCAGCTAGTGTACCTGTATTAAAAGGTATTAAGGCTACTGGTAAGAGCATAGAGAATCTTGGTACCAGTTTAGCTACTCCTTTTACTGGTCCTAGGTTACCACTTGGGGCAAGACTTGGACTTCGTAATACCCTTGGTCCTAAGGGTGGTATGTTCAATCAGTTTAAGTCAGGTTTTGATGCACAGAATTATACAGCACCTGGTCTTAACAAATTCCTTAGGAAAGGAGGTGGTTTAGATGATGCTCTTAAATCTATTGGAAATTTCTTTAAGGGTCTTAAAAATATAAGGTTAAAGAATATTACTGATGGTTTGAAAGGTATAGGTCTTCAGTTGAAGAACCTTTCTAAGGGAATGTTGTCGGGTGGTATACAAAACCTAGGTAAAGGTCTTCAAGCTGCACCTAAAGGTATATACCAAGGGTTTAAGGGTATTAGTGGAGGACTTAATACTAGTAGGAAAGTAATAGGAGGAGGACTGAAGGCAACTAGTCAAGGAATGAAGAGGATTCCTATCCTTGGATCATTACTTAGTGCTGGTTTCGGTGCGATGGAAGCAAACGATGAAGAGATGGAACGTTTGCGTAAAGAGAATCCAATGATGACTGACGAGGACATCAATGCAAACTTAAAAAATGGTACGTTAAGTAAGGATAAGAATAAGATTGTTAGTAGATCTGTAGGTGCTGGTCTAGGTGCTGGTGCTGGTACTGCTTTAGGTTTCGCAATTGCTGGTCCTATTGGTGCTGCTCTTGGTGCTTGGTTAGGTGAGAACTTAGGTAAGTTTTTAGGTGAGGGTATTGGTTCAGTCTTTAAAGGATTTGATTGGGGTGAGACCTTCAGACCTGTGCTGAATGTTTGGAAAGAAATGACCACAGGTATTGGTGATGCATTGAATGGTGTGGCTAAGTCATTTGGTATTGGTGGTGATGATAGTGGTGGAGGATTCATCACTGCTATAAAGAATATTGGTAGAATTATTGGTATCATTGCTAAGATATTAATCAAAACTCTAGTACCAATACTACAGATGGCATTGAAAACCATCCAATGGGCCGTACAGATTATAGGTAAAGTAGTTGAGGGTCTAGTCTGGCTTGTTAAAGGTATAGGGAGTTTGCTAGGTGGGATTATTAATAGGATACCTGATTGGGTACCTGGATCAAAAGCTCTGAAGGGTATGCTAGCTGGTTTCGGTGAGGCTATGAGTGGTGATGTTCTGGGTAATATTAATAGTTTCGTTGACAATACTAACACTGCTCTTCCAACAGAACAGGGTAGAAAAGATCGTGCAGAAGGACAAGGTGGTGGTTCTCCAGGATTAATCCTTGGTGGAGGTACTGCTACGGGTATTGGTGGTGGCGATATTGCTAAACCAACAAACGAGACAGCAGTACTCACACACGGACGTAAGACAGCAAGTAGACCTAACCATCAAGGTATTGACATAGGATTTGCTGGTGATAAGGGAGGACAACCTATGTTCCTTCCTAATAAGGCTAAGATAACAAGTAATGGACTGGATCCTAATGGGTATGGTAATTACATTACCTTTACCACTCAGAATGATGGATTGACCCATTTGTATGGTCATATGCAGAACAAATCACCACTTGAACAAGGTAAGATGTTCCCTGGTGGTACATTTGCTGGTAAGATGGGTAATACAGGTACTTCTAGTGCACCACACTTACATTGGGAGATTGGTACTGTAGAAGCAGACGTTGGACGTGGTGGTCCTAGTCTTAAAGACCCAAGAGAATTTGGATATTCATTGCAGACACCTTTTGAAAAGGTTGCATCAGCAACAGCAAATATGTCTACGTCATCATCATCTACAAACACTAATGTAAGTGCTTCCCAGACAACTAATAATGGTGCGAAGATAACACCGAATACATCGAATGGTTCGGATCAAGCAGCGGCTATCAGTACTATGTTACAATCAACTAATGCTGGAGCAGGATTGACTGGTGGTAGTGGAATGAGTGGTGGAAATAGTGCTGGAAATAGTTATGATATACCACCGTGGGCTTCGGGTATTATAATAAATACAGAGTCATCTATAGATGATGGTGGAATTGTGTTCCCCCATAGCGTTAATTAACTATGGCAACTACTGATAATCGTTCTGCTACTGATTGGCATCTAACTGTCTGTAAGATTCAACTGGGTAATAATAGGTTGATTGACCTTAGAAATAATCTAATGACCTTCAAGTACTTTGAAGATCTTACTAGATTGAATCCAGTAGCAGTAATAAAGTTTGCTGATAATAAGCAGAACATTAATGTATCTGAGGGAGATGTAGTATCGATAGCCTATATGACTAGTGCTCATACTGATGATGACAATATGATCTTCCACGGTAATGTTGAGAAGATACAGACTGATTCAGCAGGAGAGGATGGTAAAATATATACCTGTTCTCTTGTTAGTACTGAGTCAATTGCTATGTCAAAGTGGAAAGCTACTGACTCTTATAAAGGAAATGGTTATGAGATATTGCAGAAAGTATTTGCAGATGCTGAGTTTGAACCTCAAATTGAGGGTGATGGTAACGCACCTTTTAATCCATTAATAGTAACAGCATCAAAGAAACCATTAAAAGATGTTGTCTATGATATATGTTCGCAGTCTATACCTGCATCTGGTAAGACTATGAATACTTGTGGGTATTTTTGTTGGGGAACCAAGAAGAATATGTCAGACTCCAACACATACAAGGTTAAGTTCAAGTCTATTGATAGTTTACTTGCTGTAGGTGGTGCACATAATGGAGCAGATGCTGAGTACTCATACTACCAAGCATCAGAGGCAGTGAGTTTGGATATGCCAGCACAGTTAATCATAGGTAATTTCTCAGTCACTGATAGAGGAAACTGTAAGAAGATGTGTGATGATGGTGTCTTCCTTGCTAATGCTATCGTATATAATACAGACACTAAGAAATATACTAAGAAACTATGGAATATTAGTGAATACTGGGATAGGTGGGGACATATTGCTAAGACAGAGGGGTCTGCACCTTGGGAAAGAAGTAAGCTTCTTAAGGAGTTTATGTCAGCAGGTAAGGCAAACAAGACATTCAAGTTGGAGATAAGTCACGAGAACTTCCACGACGATGAGGAGAAAGCAGATCCAGGTCAGTTGGCCACTGAAACTAACAGTCAGTCTGCTACCTACCAAGATTGGGATGAGGAAACAATCGTGCAATATAAGGCAAGACGTGCTACAATGCAACTGACCACAGCTAACATCACAGTTCCTGGTAATCAATACCTGCACGCAGGGGATAAGATTAAACTCTATCTCCGTGACTCAAGACCAGATCATAAAACATCAGTAGATAGTTATGATAAAGAATTGAGTGGGCATTACCTCATCTATAGATTATGTCAATACTTTTCTATGGTACCTAAGAAGGAGTGCTGGACTGCTGCAACCCTAGTTAGGGATACTATCAACAAAAATTGCTAACCTATGGACACTTCGTTTTTGGATCAATATCCACCAGAAATAACTCAAGGTGCTTACACTATCCTTGAGAAAATAAAAGTAGAAGAAGATGAAAATATGAGAGCGAAGTTGTATGGACAACTGGCTCTGGTATTAGAACAGATGAAACAAAAGCTAGAGAGTTATGATTCAACCGACACTAACCGTAGATCGGATGTAGAAGTAACTAATCTCGGCACTAAATAACCATATCGTAAGCATTATTCTTATGACAACTATCGAAGAACACATTAAGAAAGACAGGGACATCTTGGATGATCCTCAGACTAGTGCTGCATCACGTAGGCACATCAACGAAGAGTTACACGAGTTGGAGGTGTATAGAGAGCATCACCACGATGAGATTGAAGCAGGAGATCATCACGATCCTAATGCCATCGAACTCTTCTGTGAAATGCACCCAGATGAGCCCGAGTGCTTGGTATATGATGACTAATGGGAAGTAATAGGACTACTAATGATAAGGCGTTTGACCTACACGAGGCATACGTAGAGGATATAGATGATCCCAAAGGCTCTGGTAGAGTCAAGGTTAGGATCATTGGTATCCACGAGTATGAAGGTGAAGGTGAGTCTAGGATAGGCATCCCTCCGACTAAGGATTTACCTTGGTCGAGGGTATTGATGCCTGTCACTCATTCTGGTGGAGCACATACATCTGCATCAAGTCATAATATGCAGGTGGGTGATCCAGTCCTAATTAAACTCATACAAGGAGATACCGACAACCCTGTGGTTGTGGGTGTAATGGATTCAGGTGTTGCTTGTGCTACAGATGAAGAACCGATAGCAACAGGTAAGGAACCGATTCCATTAACTAAGACTGTTAATCAGGACTTAGAGAAAGGTAATGATCCTAATCCACGTGTTCATACCAGTCAAGACCAATGTGTTGATGGTGGTACTAAACCTCTTGGTAGATTAGGTACATCTAGTGCATCGGATGGTCTTAATGGAATTAGAGATGAAGCATCACCTGCTAACCAAGGAGGAGTGTTTGAGGTTACACGTGCTTCAGTAGACTGTCCAGAGAGTCCATCCTCACAAATAGAGAATGTATTGTCAGAGTTCTTTGCTACTCTACAGCATACGAATGGTAACATAGGTTCGTATTATATCAGTAAGTATACTGGTGGTCTGTTTGAGATACAGAGTATTGCTAAGGGATATATCAGCAGAGTCAAGAAGATAATGAATGCTGCTATGTCTCGCATTATGGGTGAGATGATGAATATGCTGCGTAAAGCAGTGAAAGCATTGATGAAGGCACTTCTAGCTCCTCTTCCTGGTATATTGACAACTGTTACCGAGTGGTTCCAGAAGATGCTGGAGCGTTTAGGATGTTCAATGATGGACATCAGTGGTAGGATTGAAAACTTTGCTGAGAATATCCTAATGGGATATGTTGGCAACATTATTAACTGGAGTGCTTGTCAGGTTAAGAGATTTGCTGACGCTATCTTTGGTAATGTCCTTGGTGAGATTTCAGGGATGATTGATGGATTGTTTGGTGGTATATCTAAAGTACTTGGAGCTATTGGTGGTGCTGTAGATATTATTGGTGGTGGACTAGCAAATATTATGAAGATGTTAGGCATTTCTTGTAGTGGTAAGAAGAAGTGTTCAAAACCAGCTAAGGTTAGTTCAAAGAATGGTTCACTTGAAGGACTTAAGGGAGGATTTAATAGTCTTGATGAATTACTAGCAGATTTAGAGACAGGTAATCATCTTCCTATTGATTCTTATTGTGGTGATGCTACTACAGATCCAGAACCAACGACAGAAGTTAATATATGGGGTCCAACAATACCTGGCGCTGGTACTGATGGAGGTACAACAGGTACTGGTACTACTCCTGGTTCTGGTACTAATGGAGGTACAGACGGAATAGATTACGAGGATATAGCAGCAGCGATATGTAATGCTAGAACCTTTAAGGTTGTTGATATCCCAGAGATTTCAGCAGTACAGGAGGGAGATATAGCATACATTAGGATTACTAGAGGTGGAGACACAACAACTACTAGCTCTATTACATACTATACACAAGACGGAACTGCTAAAGCAACAGAAGATTACTGTCCTGTTAATGGTTTCATAGGATTTGGTATTGGAGAGACAGAGAAGATTGTTGAAGTTAAGACACTTAACAATGGTGTTAAAGATGGATCGAAATATTTCTTCTTGCGTATGGATCACGATGGATGCGGCAAGGTATTGAAACCTATTGCACGTATCTGGATGAAGGATCCACAAGCAATAACAAATATTCCTACACTCACTGTCCCTGACATTGGAAGTGGATCATCTACACCTGCACTTAACTTAACTAATCCTGTCTATCATTTGACTGCTACTAGAGAGGTAGTATATGAGGGAGAAGAGGTTACATTTAGACTTACAACACAGAATGTTGATGATGGTACTGTTGTAAATTATACTCTAGGAAGAGAGTCTACGGGTATTGTATATGGTGACATCGAATATATTATTGAGGGTGGTGTGAAGAGTTGGGTCACTCAAGCAGATGACTTGACTAGAAGTTTTAAGGTTGATAATAGTAAGGCAGAGGTCACTGTTAAGCTGATGGATGATGGTATCGTAGAAGATACTAACAGTGTTGCTGAACAATTATACCTAGAGTTAAATAATCTCAGCACATCTGTAGGTGTTGCTGTACTTGATTCAATACAGTCAGTTCCTGATCCTAGCACTAGGACTGTTAAGATTACACCAGACAAGACTATAATAGATGAAGGAGAGACGGTAACATTTAATGTAGTAACTACTAATTTTGATAACGGAGAACTACTACCTTATAGTATCTTTGGTACTAATATTACTCAGACAGATATTCGACAACCTTTAGAGGGTAACCTATACGTTGAGAACAATAAGTCTACCATTGCTATAGATGTTCTAGAAGATAATACTATAGAACAGCAAGAGAATATGGTATTCAGTATAGATGACTACGGTTCTACTGCTACTGTTGTCATTAAAGTTCCAGATGGCACCCCGTCAGAAGGTGAGACAGATGAACCAGAATATGATGATGAACCAGAATTTGATTTCCCAATCATAGATGATACTCGTGGTGGTATCATAGACATTGAGGTTAAGAGATCAGGTCGTAGATATGTTGATAGACCATTTATTACTTTGGAAAGTAATGTAGGTTACGGTGCTTATGTTGAACCTATTATTAATAGTGAAGGATATCTAACAAGAGTGAGAGTAATTAATCCTGGCTATGGATATACTGGTAAGAAGAGACCAGAAAATGTAGTTTGTCAGTTAGTTGGTGTTTTCCTTACCAACGTTGGTGGATTGTATAAGACACCACCAAGAGTTTTAGTTGATGGTATAAGTGGTGTAGCACGTGCTACAATAGCAGCAGGAGGATATGTTACTGGTGTTGAACTGATCCGAAAGGATATGACGTACAAAACTACACCAACCATACAAATATATGGTGGTGGTGGATTCGGAGCAAAGGCAAAAGCTGATTTACAGTGTGTCCCTGCTGAAGAGTCTAACCTCATTCTTCAAGGACTTGCTAAAGATCCTGCTAACTATGTTGATTGTCCCTAATGGCTTACGACCAGAATAATACCCAAACATACGTATCAAGAGCTGGTCACATCAAACAAGAATGTGATGCTGAAGATGATGCGTATATGATCATCAGACACAAGGATGGTCATCATATCTTCCTTGACTCTGATGGATCGGTACAGATAGCTGCTGTTAAAGTACCTGCCGACAATAAGAATGGAGGTAAGTTAAAGGTTAGTGTCTGGGGTGATGCTATGGTTAAAGTTCGTCAGAATGCTGACATAGAAGTAATGGGTGATACTAAACTTGAATGTAAAGGAGACATTGATGCTCACGCAGTAGGAGATCTTAAGTTAGGAGCAGAGGGTAATATTTTAATTCAGTCGAGTAAGAACGTAGAGATACACGCTAACCAAGCAATAGGTTTAGGTGCTAAGGCAAAACTATCCATTGACACTCCTAGGATAGAAGAGAACACTGATATGAAGAAGAGTACTGTTAGTGGTCCTGTTACAGATGAGATTCACGGAGAGAGAACTCTGTCTATGACTGATCCTAGAGGTACATTCTGGATCACTAGTAAGGGTCATATGATTAATACTATTGCAGGTGATCAACTCACTACTATTGGTGGTAGAGACAGTTATTCTGTGGGTGGTAAGATCCCAGTTCCACCACTACCAGCAATGGCAGGCCAAACCGCAGCATACCAGAGTATTATAGGTATGATGGGTGGTACAGGTAGGACTGAAAAAGTAATGATAGGTAATGATGTAACCACTGTTACAGTAGGTAACAAGATAACTAACGTAGCAGCAGGTAACGTTGTCAACACCGCAGGTGCTGGAACCATTACTATGGCAGCAGGTGTTAACGCAACCATAACAGCATCTGCTAACGTAACTATTGCAGGAGCGACGGTTTTCTTGAATTGACTTGACATCTGTGCTATACTGAGGCAGTTATGCGTAAGCATTATGTCTGATACCTACTTGAACAAGGTGGTTGTTGATGTCCAGACCAGATCATTCCATATATGGAGTGATGAAGGTACGTGCAAAACAGTTGACTGTTCTGACGATTACGAAAGTTTTCTCCGTGTTCTGGAGGTCTGTAGGGATATGGCACCAGATGAGACAATCTACACATCCTAGGCAAATTCGACTTTTAGTTTCAAATATTCGGGGGAAAAAACCCCGCCTATTTTTTGCCTCTTTAGGTTTTTGTTGTAAAAACCGCCCACGTATGTTACACTAAATACAAAGATCTCGTTATTCCAAATTATGGCCCAACAAACTAATAAACTAGACCAATATGGATTGTTCTCGTTATTCCCAATGTTTCTATATCGGGGAAAACTCCAGAATCACGCCAAATGGAAAGATGCGGTATTTCCGATTTTGTCAAGAAGGTATCAAGAAGTAAATGGGTCGAATAGTTATAGTAGGGATACAGGAGGAAATGCTTGTTGGAATTGTGATTGTTACACATCCTTCTTTGATGAGAGTATGGTAGACCATACCAAGGAAACCGAGATCGAAGTTGGACTTCTATTACAGGACATTTCTGCTAATATTCAAGAAGCCATTAAGATGGCAGAATTCTATCCTCACGCATTTTTAGTTGCACAGCAGTGGTTTAACGCATATGGTCCTGGTCAGAACCAAGAAGAGCATAATCACGTACCTTCACATTTGTCAGGTTGTTGGTATGTTCAATATGACCCAGAACTTCATCAGTCAACAACTTTTATAAACCCGCTTAAGAACTTTTCTGAGGCACCTCGTTATAATAAGCATTTCTACGATCCTGATATGTGTGGATATGGATGCTATAAAGAGGAAATGACTCTAAACGTAGAAGAAGGAGATGTTGTTATATTCCCTTCTCAGTTGGGTCATATGGTGCATAAGCAACCAGGTATTGTTAAGAACCCTGACGGAAAACTCTATATGACATTCTCTTTCAATGTAGAGATGGTTAGTGAGCTAGAGGCAACAGAACGTTTAGGACAAGAAGAAGGTAAGCAAGGTGGAGGTCCACAAGGAACCACTGCAATTCCTGCAACTGGTGGTGGTGGACAACCCCAACCAGAGGGAGATCAATCAGGTGAATGGTCATCTGATTGGTTCTAAAACGCTCACACCAATGTAACAGAGGGGTTCTAGAACCCCTCTTTTTGCTAAAATACTAATGTACCTATCGTGACACGAACAGTGAACGGACGACTTTCAAAGGTTGATATGACATCTAGACTCCTTAAAATCAAAAAGGGGATAGACGATCGCACTTGGCATCGGGATTGGAACGACAGTGAGCGATGGGCTGCTCAAGAAGCATTAAACAATGCTTTAGAAGTCCTTGAAGAATACGCTTATTAGAATAATGACTGAAGAAGCAATCAAACAGATCATACCCCACTTATGCTACACCAAGGAAGAGGTAGATCAGTTGATTGCGTATGCTGTAGCAGAAGCACAAAGAATAGACGAAGAGTCGATGGCAAAACATAATCGTAGTGCGACGATTATATCGATGATACTTGGATTCATATGTCTAGCATTATTTTTGGATGGTACTCTAAGGCTTTTAGGTATCATCCCTCCTTTTATGGACATAGACATCAGTATCGTTGATAAGATAGCAGATAAGGTAACAACAGAGGTTTTACCTAAAATTCAGTCAGTCAGAAATTACATACCAAAGATATAGTATAAATACGAAAAGGATATCCACCATATAATTTTAGGTAATGGCACTTACCAGACTAGAGAATCTAATATCCAGTAAAACTGGACGTTTCGTATATGTTTCACCTGACGATTTTAATGCGTCGGATGATGTGAATAATAGGGGTAACTCACCCACTAGACCTTTTAAATCAGTACAACGTGCTTTTTTAGAAGTATCACGCTTTTCATACAAGTCAGGTCCAGATAATGACCGATTTGATGAATTTACAGTCGTATTATCGCCAGGCGATCATTACATTGACAATAGACCAGGTGTAGCAAGTGCCAGTTCTATACCTGATTTTAGTACCAATGTTAACTTTGACTTAGGTAACTCACAAAACGACTTATACAAGTTTAACTCAACTACAGGTGGTGTAATTGTCCCTAGAGGTACTTCTCTAGTAGGTATGGATTTGAGAAAGACTAAAGTCCGTCCTTTGTATGTGCCCAACCCAACAGATTCTAGTATTCCTACAGCCTCTATATTCAATGTAACGGGTGGATGCTATTTCTGGCAGTTCTCAATATTTGACGGTAAGCAGAAGGTATATTTCGACACTACAGGAAATAAGGCAAATCCTACATTCTCGCACCACAAGATCACTAACTTTGAGTTTGCTGATGCTGATGATTTAACCCTTTATTATGATAAGATTGGTGATGCCTATGTTAATATGGTCACCGACGTTAATGTTGATGGTGCCATTGAAGAGACTGACCTAGAGAACAGAATTGTTGGTCCTCTATCAGAT
>MDTC01272619.1_pt1 | contig 17866 bp, 16 predicted proteins | sample 811181 | NCBI WGS metagenome assembly MDTC01 (sample SAMN05326644, study PRJNA326480) | marine metagenome | isolation source: seawater | place: Pacific Ocean: North | collected 2011 | reverse complement strand
ATATTTAACAAAACATAAGATTACTTTTTTTTTAAATGAAATTTTTTTTTTTTCGGTAAACATTAATATATTTATTAATTCTAAAAAATATCTTAATTACAGATTTAAAACTATCATATAATTTTATTATTTTAATTCCAAGGCAATTTTATTGTTAGCAATTTGTCTTGTTTTGTATTTATTATTGTTTCTAAATATTTTGCTCCAGAATTAGCGCCTAAATTTTTTCCCCATGAAATAATTTTTTGTCTTTCTTTGATACTAACAGGCCCCTCAATATACTGATTATTTAAATGAGAACTTAAAGCCGCTATATTATTTGCAGGAAATACATATCCTACTTTACTTGCTTGAACAATGATTGATGAGCCACATTTATTACTACAAATTACCGGGGTACCAACCATTAGAGACTCGGTAACGACTGCACCCCAACCATCATAACGACTTGGAAGGACAAGACAGTCAACTTGACTTAACACATCAGGAATTTTATTTATTGATAAGACGCCAAGCCAACGAACTTTTTTTGGTAATAAAAAATTTGCTAAAGCCTCTAATCTTTTTTTCTCAGGACCATCACCAACTATCCAAAGTTCAATGTTTTTATTTTTTAAATCTTTTAATCCTTTTAATAAGTGATCGACTCTCTTCAATTTAATCAACTGTCCAACAAATATAAATCTAAATGGACGATTTTTATTATTTCTCGGATTTTGTTCTAATAAATATTTAGTATCAGGTTCTTTTAAAAAATATGCAAAAGGTAAAATACGACTTTTATACATGCCACGTTTAGCAAACCAACTTGATGCACTGTTACCAATTGCTAGTATTCCAGCTAAATGGCTGCGCCATTTTAAAATTATAATTCTGTAAATTATTTTTTTAACAAAGCCAATCAAACCTTCATCATCTATGTTTTCCATCATAACCCAATGTTGAAGTCTACGATTACGTATAATAATTTGAGCATATTTTACAAGACCATTGCCTCGTAAACCTTGACAAAAATGAATTGAGTCATTTGAAGCACTTAAAGCATATTGAATTATTTTTTCTTTGTCTGGTGCTAACAATAATTTCAATTTTCCAAGATTAGGTTTTACCCAACCTTGTTTTATCCTTTTTTCTGATAAAATTTCATTTGCTACATAATTAACATCATGTCCAAGTTCAGCCAATGCTGATGCGAGTGCTACCATGTGAGGCGTTACCATCTTTTGCCAAAACCAGATAGATTTTTTATTGTTCATTTTAATTTGATTAACTTATCTTTTTTCAAAATTTTTTGGTTTAATAATTACAGAACTAATTATCAAAAGGTAAAGTAAGCCATAACCATTTGGGGAAAATAGTCCTGCTTCTCCTAAATTAAACATTAAAAAAGTTGTAAGAACAAATAAAGCTCCAAAATTGATACCACCTGCTCTTTTGATAAGCATTAAAATCCATATCATAAAAAAAATTAAACCAAAGAAACCTATTTCTTCGATTATTGCTAAAGGTAGAACTCCCTTCTCAATAGGTGCTGAAATTGGTATACTATTAAAATATATAGTATTCATTGATAAAGGATCGGATGCAATACCAAATCCTATTCCAAAAATAGTATTTTCTAAAATATTAGATATCATAGGTTCATATAATACTTCTCTAGATATTTTATATGCAACAAATATACTTTTAATATTAAATTGTTCTGTTTTGGTCATGTAACTAATAATTAGTTCGTACAACCTGGTATCAAAATGAAGTATTATAGGTACAAACAGAAATAAAATTATTAAAAAATATTTATTTAATTTAAATCTTATTTTGAGGTTAATCCTACTAAAATTTATTAAATAAAAAGTTATAACTGAAATAGGAATTGCCAATATAAGTGCTATGCCTGCTGTTCTACTTCCAGAAAAAAAAATAAATGCGATAGAAATAAAAATATTAACAAAAATCAAAAATTTGTTAGAAAGACCACTTACAAGTTGACCTATAAGTAATGCACAGAGACCTGCAGCTGTTAAGCCAAAAGCTTGGGGGTGGTTTAAAGTGCCTTGAAAATTTGTCATATTTCTACTGTGACCTACTTCAGGAATAAAAAGAATTGGTAGACTTAATATCAAAATTATAATTAGAAAATTAGTTATCCATTTCTTTGAATATTCATATTGGGAAGTACTCATCCCCTCCCAAGCTAAAATTAAAATAATAATTACTGATAGCCAACTGATTACTTTTAAAATAGATATTATTGGGGAAAAACTAAAAAAAATAGAATGAATTAAGATAAATAGACCTAAAGCAAGGGTTAATATCACAAGTCTATCTATTTTCAAAAAGTTTGATCTCATAACAATTGAAAAAATGCAAAACGCTAACACAACGTATCTTGTTAAACTCCCAAATTCTGTGATAGGAGCAATCTCGTAATTTATTAAAGTAAAAAACCAAGTTAAGAAAAGTGATTCAACAACTTGTTGGCGACCTAATAATGCATACCCAGCTAAAAGAATGTAACTTAATTCTGATGTGATTGGTATTATTCTTAATAATACGAAGAATGCGGGTATCCAAAAATGACTATCGAAACTTTTTAATGAAATTCTAAGGTTTAATTTTAAAGCTGTTAACATAAGAATTTTTTAATCTTAAAAATAAATTTGATAATCCACCTCGTTTTTTATACCACCATGCGCGTCTTAGACGAAAGTAAAATCTCTTTATTTTTCCTAATAAACTGTATTTATCAGAATAATTATATTTTTTAGCAATTAACTTATGCTCTTTAATAATATTCTCTGATATAAGACCAGTTGTTTTTTGTCCTTCATACCTACGAAATGCTCCGAGAACTTTTGGAATTCTTTGAAATCTATTTTGTCCTTCGTTAATTCCTATCTCAAGAATAAATTGATAATCCATAGTAAAATTCAAATTTGTATCAAAACCTGAGAAACTTCTATGAACTTCAGACCTCCAAAACATTGCTTGTGCGTTTAAATGAAAACCATCATATTTAAAGTGGTTTATATTAAAATTAAAAGCATGATGTAAATCAATTACATTATCATTCACATCAATTGACAACCAATCTCCAAACACAATATTTTTATTTTTATTATTTTTTAAAACAGTTGATGCGCACCTAAATGCTCCAGGTGTATAGATGTCATCTGAATTAAGAAAGCCATATATTTTACCTGTGCAGTGTTTGAAACCTTTATTTAACGCATCACTTTGACCATTGTCTTTCTCAGAGATCCAAAAAGCAATATTTTTCTCGTACTTTCGAATAATTTCTATAGTACCATCAGTAGATCCACCATCTACAATAATAAGCTCAATATTAGGATAATTTTGATTTATTACAGAAAGTATGCTTCTTTCTATAAAATCTTTTTTATTATAACTTGGCATCACTATAGAAACTCTTTCAAAATTTTTTTTATCTTCATTAATTTTTAATCGATTTATTTCCGATATATGTTGTTTTGAAAGAGTATACATTGACATTTTTTGAGTTAGTTTAATAAAATATTATATTTCCTTCTTATGATTATTTCATAATTTTTGAAAAAAGTTTTTTTATTACAAATTTTGGCTCATTTAAAATAAACCTTATTTTAAAAAAATACTTATTTTGAAAGAATGAAAAATATTTACCATACTTTAGTGTATAGTAATATTTATCAACTTCATTGTAAGCCTTATCAAATAATTTATTCTTATCTTCATTTGAATGAGCATCAATTGTAATTGAATTAAAGTGCTCTCTAAAAAATACTAATGGCTTATTTATATAGCCAAATTTTGGATATCTTAACATGCAAAGAGATATCATGAACCTATCTGGACCAACACCTTTGTAGTCGTATTTAGCAAAAGGTAAGTTTCCATTATAAATAGCGTCAATCATGTCCTTTTTTCTAATAATAAAAGAAGTTGGGGAGAATAATTGTTTTAATAGGAAAAATTCGTATTTAGCTACCTCATAAATTCCTGCTTCACTCAAAAAATCGTCATAAAATATTTTTTCAATTTTTTGAGTTTTTTCATTATAAATGTTTGCTTGCGAAAATATAAATCCAACATTAGGATCATCAAAATATTTAATGCTTTCTTCAAGATAATTTGGCTCTATCCAATCATCATCAAATAACAAATTGATATATTCTCCTCTTGCCTCCTTTACACTTTCTAATAGACAATAATATAATCCATTGTCGTTAACTCTCTTAATATATTTAATTTTTCCTTCAAAATCTTTTATCATTTCATCTGTTTGATCTGTTCCACCGTGGTTACAAACTATTATTTCATGATTTATTGTTTGATCTAAACATGATTGTATCGCTTTTCTTAGATAAACTTCTCTATTAAACGTGGGAATTACTGTTGAAATAGTTTTTAAATCTTTCACTTTTTCATTATAGATTTTAATTTTTTTATATCAGCAATTGAAAATGTTTTTTTTCTTGTATTAGTCTTTATCATAATTTTTTTTTTTGAGAATTTTTTAACAAAACTTTTAATTTCTATTCCTTTTCCTGAACCTATATTTACAATTCCCTCGGCTTTTTTTTTAAAAAGTTTATAAATTATATTAACTACATCTTCTGCTTTTTGAATATCTATTACACAATAAGCATTAATCACAAAAATACTGTTTTTATTTACACTTTCTTTAAGTTTTTTTTTAATTGAGGGAAATAAATAATCTTTTGATTGAGAATTGCTATAAAAACTAAAAATTCTACCAGCACAATAAGGTATATTATTATCAGGGCAATAATTTGCTGTTAATTTCTCACCCATCCATTTGGTATATCCATAAAGTGTTTTAGGGGAAATATCATCCGTTTCAGATAATGGTTTTTTTTTTTCTTTGTATACATGAGAAGTTGATGCATAAAAAAGCCATGGTTTTTTCTTTAACCCAGAAATAGACTCTAATAAATTTTTTGTACCAATTATATTAGTTGAACAAGCTTTTAATGGATTTTCATTACACAATTTAACAGAAGCAATTGATGCAAGATGAAAAATTGCGTCAAAATTATTTTTTTTTACCCATTCTTTTACTTTTAAAACATTTTGTATATCATGATTAAATTTTACAACTGTATAGTTTTTTTTTAACTTCCTACATAAAATTGACCCCAAAACTCCTGTGCCACCTGTGACACCAATTTTACCAGATACGTTTTTTATATTTTTTAACAATTTTATTTTTTCACTTATTTAATATCTATTAGTTATATTGATACAATCAGTTGTTTCAATATTAATTGATTTAAATTTGTTATAATTAAATAGAATTTTTATTAATAGTTCTAAATCTATCACTTCTTTAGAGCATAAGAACTAATTACAAACTATTTGATAACTAAAACTTTTCAAACTTACGAATAAGATATCGAAGAACACGAACAGGAAAAATTAACCAACTATAAGGAAAGCGAGAATTTATTCCTCCATAATGATAATCAAATGTCCATTTATCAGCATCAATATTTCTTTTAACTATATTTGGATGCTTTAAAATACCAATTTCTTTAGATGGCAAATTAGAAGATTTGTCGTTTATGTCTTTGGTGTGAGTTGAATTATTACCAAAACCAATATTACTTACCAAATTAACATTTGGAGTTATTGTTAAACTATTTTGATACCATGCGCTGGCAGTCCATTGATAATCCCAAGTATCAACTTTTCCAGCATAAACTTGATCAAAAACTTTTTTCCAAAATCTTCTCTCCACTTTGTCAGGTGTGTGTTTTGACCACGCATCAGAATTACTCCAACTAGGCCAAAATGCAAGGTCTATTTGATAATGTTGCCAAGCTCTTCTCCATGAAGCCCAACCCCAACAGTGGTTAAATTTAGAGAAGTAATAAGATGCATCTCCATGTTTTTTTCCATTTTGAAAGTTAACTCCAGTTATACAAACAATTTTTTTATTTTGTTCATAATATTTCAATAAATTTTCACAAAAATTAAAAAAGTCTAAGTGCGGTAGACAATCGTCCTCTAAAATAATTCCTTTTTCCTCATTTTCAAAAAACCAATTTATAGCATCACTGACTGCTTTTTTACATCCAAGATTTTTATCTCTAAATAATGTTTTTACTTCACAAGGCCAATCCACATTAGTTACAATTTTTCTAACTTTTATAATTTTTTCTTCCTCACCATCCTTATTACTTCTTGCTCCATCACCTGCTATATAAAGTCTAGGTGGTTTTGCTTGTCGTATCTTTTCAAATACTCTTGCAGTTGTTTCTGGTCGATTAAATACAAGTAATAGTACAGCAGTTTTTATTTTTATTTTTTTCAAATTATTATTCATTATACGAATTTCAAAATCATATTTTATAAAACTCTATTCGAATATTAGTTTTTTAAAAAAAAGTCTTTAAAAAAAACTGTATTAACTTGTTTAGAAAAAATAAAATAATTTTTTTCTTTCATGAATTGAAAAATTGGATCATTTTCTAAATTATAAATACTACTATTTAGAATTTCAACCAAAACAAATTTTGGACGGTATTTTGACCAATCATTTGATTTTAAAACATCTAAATCTGATCCCTCGGCATCAATATTTAAAAAATCAATATCATTGTTATTTAAATAAATATCTAAAATTTTACTCAATGGTTTAGTGCCAACTTTAATAACATTTTTTATAAAATATGAGTCTTGTGCTTTATCCCTATTTTGTGATAACTTTTTTGAGAAACTATTTAGAGCTGGCTCATTAAACATGTAATAATTAAGCTCTTCCTCTTTATATCCAATGCCCACTTCAAGATTTATATCATTTGGACGAACTTTATTAAATAAATCCATACTTCCAGGGAGTGCATCTATATTAATTCCTCTCCACCCTTTTTTATAAAAAAGATAGGTATTAGAAAAACGTTTAGGATGGTGTGCGCCAACATCAATATAAAATCCATACTCTTTTTGTGCAAATATTCTCTGTAAAACCATATCTTCTCCCTCTTGTGAGTAGGAGTAATTTATCCAAGGACTCCAAGATAAAAAAATGTGAATTCTTCTTAAAATGTTATTAATTGTATTTAAAATAAATTTAGGAATTAAAATTTTTATAATCTTCTTAATTTTATTCATCATATTTTAATTATTTAAAAAAATTAATATGTTTTTTTAAGTAATAATCGGAAATTCTGCTTAATCCATAAGAAATTAGAGGACACGTTCCATTATCACGAATTTGTTTTTGCAAAGGTGTCAAATTAGGAATTTGATGAGATAACATACTTTCCAATTCCTTCGATGCCATCAGAATCTCTTGGCTGTTAGGCATATGATGAACGTATAAATCGTCAAAAAAACTCTTACCACAATCAGGACCATATTTACAAAGATATTCATGTTGGACTTTAGCGCTAAAATTTTCGTAATTTCGAGATAACTGAGTTGGTAAATAAATAGTTCGTCTTCCATAATGTTGAATACCATGCACTGAATTAATTGTTAAAAGTGGTTTGTCTAAATTCTCTGGAAGCATACAAAAACCGGAGGCAGAAGCAATTACAAAAGTGCAATATCCAACAAGTAAAAAATCATTTAATGGAGATGCATACTTAGAATTTGCATAATTAATTACATGATTATTTAAAAAAATTTCTGGGCAACTCTCTCTTCCAGCAAAAACAATTTGATAGTTTTTAGATTGAAAATATTTAATGCTTTCTAAAAGTGACAATGGATTTAATGGCTCAAATGTTCCATTGACTTTTTCAGTTTTAATCTGAAAAATAACATAATCTTTAATAATACCTAAATTTTTCAATAATTTATTTTTTTTTTCATTAAATTTATTTATTTTATTTTTATTTGGATAAAAATCTGGACTGTTGCTAATTAATTTAGCTCTATATTTTGCCTTAGTGTGGTAAATATTGTCTGGTGTATTATTTGTTCCTTTAATACAATTATACATTCCAAGAGATCCATCAATAGCAACAGTTTGATAATTCATAGCAACAAAAGATAAAATAAAATGTTTCAATCCACCTGTCAGAATTCTAAAATTTTCATTCTCAAATAAATATCTTGTTTCGCCTAGAATTTCTTTTCTTGTAGTGGTAAACCATATTTTAGAATCTAAATATTTATTATTTAAATGATGAATTCTTTTTAGTTGATCAATTTCACTATAAATATGGCCTATAGAAAAATTACAATTATTATTTACACTTATAAATATTTTTTTTTTTTTTAAATATTTACCAATTAAGACAAGTGGGAGAGAGAAATATTCTGAAAATTTTCTATATTTATAAAAGAAACCTTCAGATGGATCTATTATACACCTATCTTTTCTAAATTTTTTATTAAATATATATTTTAAAATATGAATTAATGCCGTTAAATAAAAAATGTTTTTTTCTCTATGAATTTTAACTTTTTTTTTTAAATATTTTTTTATTTTTAAAAGCATAAGATTGCCTGAAATAATTTAAAAAAAACTCATTATTTAATTTCTTTTATATTTTTAAAATATTTTTTTATTCTATTTGGTAAATTTTGATTTTTAAATAAAGCAAGTTGATTTGATAATATGCATGAGGTTATTGACAATGTTGAATTTGACAATATTAACACATCATTTTTCATCATGTCTTTCAAAACTTTTGATCCATTAGCATTTACAGGAAATAAATTTACTTTAAATCTATCAAGGTATGATCCTATTTCCTTAACTGTTTTAGAGTGAGATTGATCTGAGTAAATATTAACAATACTAATCTTTGCTTTAATTTTTTTTATAATGTTTATCTGACTAATAATATCTGGTGATGTATTTGGATTTTTCTCCGCATCTATATATTGTTTGTATTTTTTAAGGTCTTTTCTGCCTTTATGAAGAAAATCTCCTCTTCTTAAATGTAAACCTAGAGAAATAACTTTATTTTTGTCCTTAATCAGATTTAGATTATTATTTTTTTTTATTTCATAATTAAAATTCAAAAAAGAAACAATATTTTTTTTTACATTATTTAAACTAAGCGATGAAATTTTCTTGTATGAAAAAATATCCTCGTTCATAATGTGGGTGCTTAAAAATAAATTTTTTCCCTTATAGAAGCTTTTTTTCTGAGTTTTTCTTAATATATTAAAATATAAAATTCTTATTAAGTGTTTTGCTTCATAATTCAGTTCAAAAGAAGATCTTAAATACCAGTATTTAAAATCTCTGATAAGTGGAATGGTTCTTATTGGAAAAAAAGGTATTATATCTAAATTAATATTTTTTGATTTTAAAAATAATGCATATAAATAAGTTAAAATTAAATTTCCAATACCTAGCTGGGTGTAATGTAAAAAAGGAAGATCATATCCGTCACTACTTGTTAGTATAATATTTTTTAATTTTGAATTAAAAATTTTTTTTTTTAAAGGAGGAGAAAAAATTTTTTCTTTGTTGAGTTTTTTTTTACTAAAATTAATCACAATTTATTTGCTTTTACCATTTTAATAAATTTTATGTTTGTTTTCATTAACTCATCAAATGTACCTTGCTCTTTTAATTCACCATTTTCTAAAAGAAAAATATTATCGCATTGTTTTACAGAATTGAGTCGATGAGCAATCAGAATAATTGTTATATTTTTTTTCAAATTACTTAATGTATCCATCACATCTTTTTCAGTTAAGTTATCAAGAGCACTTGTTCCTTCATCTAAAATAAGTAACTCTGGTTTATTATATAAAGCTCTTGCAATTCCAATACGTTGACGTTGACCTCCGGATAATCTAATTCCATGTTCACCAATTTTTGTTTGGTATTTATTTGGTAATTCAGTTTTTATAAAATCGTCTAGATTTGCAATTTTTGCCGCATTAACTACAAATTCTTGATTAATTTTTTCTGGATCTACTCCCAAGGCAATGTTTGAGGCAATTGTGTCATCCGCTAAAAAAATTTGTTGAGGAACATATCCGACATTTCTTTGCCACGCTCTATAATTTTCTTTATCTATTTTTTTTCCATCAACTTCTAATGAACCTTGGGTAGGTTCAAGTAACCCAAGTATTATATCAACTATAGTTGTTTTTCCAGAACCAGTTGGTCCAACTATGCCAACGGTAGAATTCGCAGAAATATTAAGAGAAATATTGTTAATAGTTAATTTTGAGGAATTTGGATATTTATATTGTATTTTATTTAATGAGACATGGTTATTAAATTTTAAAGTGCCTTGATCAACAATATTTAGCATTTTTAAACTTTTTAAGTCATTAGAAAGTGCATTAAGAGCTGGACCAACAAATCGCAATTGGGCAACTCCTATATAAATGCTTTGAATAGCTGGTATTAAGCGATAGCCAGCAAATGCATAAAGTGCAATTAAAGGTAAAATAGATATTAAGGTCCCAGTTTGTGTCATAAGAAATAAAATTAATATCATCATTCCACCAAATGCTATTGCCTCAAGTGCAAAATGAGGTAATTGACCTAAAACTTTTGCAGATGCATCATTCTTAGCTAAATTTTTTGCTGGATCTATAAACCTTTTAATATAATTTTTTTCAAGCAAACCAACTTTAACTTCTTTGAAAGCACTAAAAACTTCACTAACAACTTTAAAACGTAACTTATTATTTTTCATTCTTTCTTTTCCAATACGGTTTAAGATGCCTCTTATTAAAGTATAAGTTAGCACATATGATAATATTAAAGTTAGAGATATAATAAATGCTAATTTTGGATCATTTAATATTAATAAAATAATCAATGCGATTACTATAAAACTTTGAGTTATAATTTTTATTAATGGGTTTAAACCATTCTCTATTACTAAAGACACTTCTGAAAGAATTGTTTTCCCAAGTTCTGCACTATGTTGATTTAAAAACCAACTAAAAGGCTGTTGGACATAATTTTCTATTAATCGTTTTCCTATACTATATTCCCGCATATTTATAAAAATTAATTGCAAATATGTTGTTAGCGCTTTGAAGGTTAAAGAGAATATTAATAATATAAATACTGCAACTCCGAGTACAAATACAAATTCTTGACTATTTTCAATTCCAAATTTATTTGATATTTGAAATAAATTTTTTAGAATAACATTTGTTTCTATTAAACTTGGATTTGTCAAAACGGCTACAAATGGTACTATTGAAGCTACGCCGATCATATCTATGATTGACATTCCTAATGCCATAACTAACAATACACCTAATTGTTTTTTTTCTTTTTGAGAAAGAAGATATAAAATTTTTTTAAGAGTATTCATTTAGACTTTAAAAAATCTTTATAAGCAATTTTTAAACCTCTATTTAAGCTAATTTTTGGTTTCCACCCAAGATTATTAATTCTACTGCTATCTATGAATTTTCTTGGACTACCGTCTGGTTTTGTTAAATCGTATTTAATTTTTCCCCTATACCCAACTACCGTCTTAATAATTCTTGCCAGTTCACTTATTTTTAAGTCTTTACCACTACCTGCATTTATGTGACTAATTTTTTCCTTAGTTTGACTTTTATAAGTTTTAAAATCTAAATTCATAACGTGAATACATGCACTTGCCATGTCATCAATATAAAGAAATTCACGCTTTGCAGTTCCTGTACCCCAGATTTTCACATATGGTTTTTTTTTAGTTTTTGCATCATGAAAGCGTTTGATTAGCCCGGGTATTACATGACTATTGGTGGGATGATAATTATCACCTGGTCCATAAAGATTAGTTGGCATAATACACCTGTAATCTATTAATTTGCTTTTACCATATTGTCGGTTGTAACTTTCACAAAGCTTTATGCCCGAAATCTTTGAAATAGCATATGGCTCATTAGTTGGCTCAAGTTTACCTGTAAGCAATTCTTCTTCTTTCATAGGTTGAGTGGCATATTTAGGATAAATGCAACTTGAACCTAGAAATAATAGTTTTTTCACACCGTTTAAAAAAGCAGAATGAATAACATTAGTTTCAATCATCAAATTTTCATAAATAAATTCAGCTGGAAAAGTGTTATTTGCATGAATTCCACCCACCCTGGCTGCAGCTAAATAAACTTGATCTATTTTTTCCTTTTTAAAAAATTTTTTCACCATATCTTGATTGATTAAATCAAGATTGTGTTTTTCTTTTGTAATAATTTTTGTTTTTTTATTTTTTCTTAGTAGTTTTACTATAGCTGAGCCTACCATACCTCTGTGACCTGCTACAAATATTCTTACTTTTCTCATCTTTTATTATTTTAATAAAGTTTTGTCTATTTATAAGTTATTCATTTTTGCTAACTTAAAATCTTCATCAACCATTTCTTTTACTAACTGTTTAAAAGAGATTTTTGGAATCCAATTTAACTTTTTTTTTGCCTTACTAGCATCACCTAGTAATGTATCTACTTCTGTTGGTCTGAAATATCTAGGATCAACTTTGATTATTTCTTTGCCGTTATAAAGTCCAACTTCATTTAAATCTTTATTCTTCCAATTTATCTCCATATCTAGATTTTTTGCCGTTTCATTTACAAAATCTCTTACTGAATAATGTTTTCCCGTTGCAATTACAAAATCTTCAGGATAACTTTGTTGTAGCATTAACCACTGTGCTTCCACATAATCTTTTGCATGACCCCAATCACGTTTAGCGTTCAAATTTCCAAGATATAATTTATTCTGTAATCCTAATTTAATATGAGTTAAACCTCTTGTAATTTTTCTTGTTACAAATGTTTCTCCCCTTACAGGAGACTCATGGTTAAATAGAATCCCGTTACAAGCATATATTCCATATGCTTCTTTATAATTAACTGTAATCCAATATGCGTAGAGTTTAGCTACACCATAGGGACTTCTTGGATAAAATGGTGTACTTTCATTTTGTGGTGATTTCTTAACGTCTCCATATAACTCAGAAGTTGAAGCTTGATAATATTTTGTTTTTTTTTCAAGTTTTAAAATTCTAATAGCTTCTAAAATTCTGAGTGCTCCTATTGCATCAGAATTTGCTGTATACTCTGGCTCTTCAAATGAAACTGCAACATGACTTTGAGCTGCTAAGTTGTATATTTCATCAGGTTGAATTTCATTTATAATTCTTATTAATGAGGTTGAATCAGTTAAGTCTCCATGATGCAAAATAAAATTTCTATCAATTTCATGAGGTGCTTGATACAAATGGTCAATTCTACTTGTATTTATTAATGATGTTCTTCTTTTAATACCATGAACTTCATAACCCTTATTAAGTAGAAATTCTGCAAGATAAGATCCATCTTGTCCAGTAATTCCTGTTATAAGAGCTTTTTTCATAAATTTTTATTTGACATTAAAATTATTTATTTCAAATGTAATTTATATAGGATTTAAATGAAAAATATAATAAAAATTAGCCGACTGTCTTGATAATAATTTTATATCTCTCAACAAATGTTATTAATTACAACAGTGTATATTTTATTAAAAAAAAATGAGCATCTTTTAAATTAAATGAAAAAAAATAAATTACTAGGTTTTAGCAATCATAGAAAGAAACACAATTATAAATACTTGCTATTAGAAAATGGTTTTTCAAAAAGTGACCTAGATATTGGATGTAAAATAATACAATCAGGAAATATTACAATGAATATTGAGACAAGTAAATTTGAAAAGGCGTTTGCAAAAAAATTGAAAGTTAAATATGCAGTAATGACAAACTCTGGGTCATCAGCAAATTTGTTGTCTACTTTTGCGGCATGCAATCCATTAAGAACTAACAGGTTTAAACCTGGAGATGAGGTAATCGTGCCTGCTTTGTGTTGGCCAACATCTTTATGGCCTTTGTATCAATCGGGTTTAAAAATTAAATTTGTAGACGTTGACCCAAAAACTTTAAATATAGATGCAAATAATTTAATTTCTAAAATAAATAAAAAAACAAAAGTAATTGCTCTTGTAAATATCTTGGGTATTTCTGGTGACAATAAAAAAATAGTAAGCTTTGCAAGAAAGAAAAAAATAATAATACTAGAAGATAATTGTGAAGGTCTTGGAGCAAAATTAAATAATAAATATCTTGGAACATTTGGAGACTTTGGGACTTATTCTTTTTTTTATTCACATCAAATTACCTCCGGAGAAGGAGGAATGATAGTTTGCCATAATAAAGACGATTATGAATTATTAGTATCTCTAAGATCTCATGGATGGTCGCGTTCAAATAATAAAAGTCAATATAAAAGAGTTGCAAAAAAATATCCGAAATTAGATCCAAGATATATTTTTATAAACCAAGGCTTTAATTTAAGACCAACTGATGTGCAGGCGGCAATGGGTTTAAATCAATTTAAAAGATTATCTAAATTTATTAAAATTAGAACGAGTAACAAAAATAAAATAATTCAATGTCTAAGGAATGATTCTCGTTGGAATGAACAATATCGTTTTATTGATACTCCAAAAAATTTCTACCCAAGCTATATGGGATTACCAATTCTTTTAAATACGAGAATGACAAAAAAAATAAAGAATAAACTTTTACTATATTTAGAGTCAAAAGGTATCGAGACAAGGCCAATCTTAACAGGGAATTTTTTAAACCAGCCTAGTATCAAGCTTTTTGGTTTAAATAAAAAACAACTTAAATTTAAGGGAGCTCAATCAATTGAGGATTTAGGCTTTTTAATTGGGCTACATACAAAAAAAATTACAAAAGAACATTTAGATTTAATTAGAAATTCTTTATTTTATATAGACTCTTTGTCAAAATAAATTAAATTATTCTTTTTGTTATTAATTTACAAAAATATAGATTTAGACTCTAAGTTAGATAACGAAACATACGTTCCATTTAAAAGATCTGTCTCTTTTTTAAGAAGTATTTCAGAGAATTTTATTATATTTTTAGATTTTTGCATTAAAGAATTTGGCATTAACTTTTCCAGCTTGTTAAAAACTTTATTATTTGATTTTTTTAATCTTTCCATCGAGCCTCTTGTCGACAAGAAAGATCCAGGAATAATTAATTTTGATACAACATTATGATCTGAAAAGTTAATTGCAAGATTCTTATTATAGTTTAATAGAACTGATTTTGCTGCTGAATATCCGATAGATGCCTTATTTTCAAAAGCAGCTATTGAGCCAATCATAATTATGTTAAGTCTCTTATGTTTTGGCTTATTTTTAATTAGAATCCTGTTTACCTCATAAATAGAATAAAAATTAACATCGAATAAACTTTTAAGGCTATTAACATCTAAAAACTTATTATGTTTTTTAAAACCTCCTCCAGAGCAATGTATTACGTGATTTATGTTAATTTTTTTTAATTTTTTAATTAAATCATTATCTAAATTAATTTTTTCAAAAGGATTATAATAGAAAATATTTTTATTATTTTTTTTAATACTGCTTAATCCATAAACATTAAACTTTGATCTTAAATTTTTTAAGAAATCGTAGCCTAAACCTCTTGAACATCCATTTATTAAAATATTTTCTTTTTTTTTCATATCATCTTTATTAAGGGTCTTATTACTTTGCCACTTTTAAAATCATTAATTGCTTTATTTATATCATTTAATTTGTAGACTTTATTTGAAAAATAGAAACTAGTCTTTAATTTTTTAAAAATATTTTCTAACTTTTTAAATTTATTTTTGAATGAAATTTCGTGAGTCCATGCACCTTTTAAAGTTTTTCCCTCTATAATATGCCAGGGGTCTAATTTAGAGAATAATTTTTTATCATAATTACCTACTACTATGACTTTTCCACCAAATTTTTTGACTAATTCTGGCGATTTTTCAAAAACTTTTAAGTTTCCTGTACACTCTACAACTAAGTCAAAGCTCTCTTTTTCAATTTGTTGAAAAGAATTAAATCCACTAATTTTAAATTTATTTTTTAAAAATTTTAATTTATTTTTATTTTTTTCTAATAAATAGATTTGATTAATTCCCATATGTTGAGCAATTAAAATAAAACTTAATCCTAATCCTCCTCCACCCAAAACGCAAATTTTTGTATTTTTCTTTATTTTATTTTCCAAAAAAATGTTAAAAGTAGTTGGCATAGCACATCCCAACAACACTTGATTTCTAATATTGTTGATATTGCTTAACTTATAAATCCTGCTTTCATCTACTACTGCGTATTCAGTCAAAGTATGTACAGGTCCAGAATTGATTTTTTTTCCTTTATTATCTAAGTAAATATTTCCCTTTGATAATGTTTTACCTGATTTGACCCAAGTTAAACATACTTTATCGCCAACTTTAAATTTTTTACAATTTTTGTAAATTTTATTTATTATTCCAACACCTTCATGACCTAAACAATGAGGAATATAATTGTCTTTCCCTCTTTTCATTTCAATTTCTTGTAATTGAGTATGACAAATCGAACTATAGAGAATTTTAACTAATATTTGTCCTTTATCTAAATTTGTTGGTTTTTTTAATTTTTTTATCCTTAGGGTATTTTTTTTTTCTAAAACTGCTGCCTGAAAATACATTTATTTTAAATCTGTAAATCTTTTCATTTTAATTTTTTTTTTTATAATTTATCATTATTTTGTTAATTTTATTAATAATTAATTTTATATCTCTATTTATTCTAAAAAAAATAAACCCGTTTTTTTTAAAAGTATCCATTAATTTTTATTCAATTATTTTAATATTGAGTCTAATGTTTTCTTTAAAATTGGTGCATTAAGATTAAATCTGTTGCCCAAAGTATTTGCATGCAATCCCGCACATAAATGAGATAGGATTGAAGTCTCTATTATACTAAATTTTTTAAATATTTTACAAGCAGCAAACGTTGTTAAAAAAATATCCCCTGACCCTGTGCTATCAATTTTTGGTTTAAAAATACTTGGTATAAAATTTATTTTTCCTTTAAAAATTATAAAGGCTCCCAATTTTCCCTGAGTTATAATTAATATTTTAAATTTTTTGAATATATTTAAATTTTCTTTTATTAAGATCTTTAGTTCTTTATTTTTATTTTTCACTAAAAGTCTAAATTCAGATTCGTCCATACTTATTATATCACCTTTACTAAACTGATCAGCTAGATTGTAACCAAAATTATATGAATTTGATTGAATATTAATAATCAATTTATTTGAAACTTTATTTAAAATTTTTTTAAATTCTTTATTTTCATATAAATAGCCATAATTAAAAAATATAATATGATCATACTGATTTTGTTTTTTTTTAAGAAAATTAGAAATTTTTTCTATCTCAAGTTTTGTTAAAGTATCTTTTTCATTTTTGTTTGATTGAAATAGGGGAGCCAAATTATATTCATCAACATATCTAATTTTTTTTATTAAATTATTTTCTGAATTAATAATTTTTAAGTTCACTTTTTTATTTATATGATTTTTTATGATTTTCACATTTTGTTTTTTTATTGGAACTAAAAGTGAAACATCATTGCAAAATAAATTTAATAACTTTAAAGGTAATAGAGTTCCACCAGCCGTGATCTCTTCAAAAATAAATTGTGTAGCAATTATATTGTTTTTGTTTGATTTACCAGATGGTTTCACAAATCTAATTATATCTAAGATGGGCTCCCCAATTACTAATATTTTTTTGTTTATTTTATTTTTTAACAGTAAATTAAATTTTTCAATAAAGTTATTTTTATCAAGTTTTTCTAAGATTTTTTTAATATCCTCATTTAAATAATTAAACACATTGTTAGCAAGGGCACTTGAAGAATGAAGTTCACTATTTGTGAATAAAATCTTACCACCATATTTTTCAACTTCTTTTTTTTCTAAAAGTAAATTTTTTCCTACATCTTTATCCAGATTTTTATAATCTTTTCCCTTGATATATAGATCTGGTTTAATTTTTCTGATGTTTT
>MDTC01081582.1_pt1 | contig 17870 bp, 12 predicted proteins | sample 811181 | NCBI WGS metagenome assembly MDTC01 (sample SAMN05326644, study PRJNA326480) | marine metagenome | isolation source: seawater | place: Pacific Ocean: North | collected 2011 | reverse complement strand
TAGTCATGAGGATAATCATATCCAAAGTTATTATTCTTAAGTTTCTTGATTTTTCCAACTTTATCACCTTTTGTGAAAATAGACGCTTCTGTACCAGCATTAGGAATGACAACTACTAATTCAGCACCAGATCCAGTTAAACCACTTCCAAGAATACCACTAACTGCATCAATATCAATAGTAGCAGTAGTATATCCTTTACCTGGAGAAGTAACATCAACCTTTTGAATTTGACCAGGAATCGTTACACCTTCATCATCAGTTCCATCAGCAACCGTAATTTGAACTAAACCACCTTCTCCATCACCATTAATAGGAACTGCATTATAGGTACCAACTGCATATTCAGTACCTGGAGCATTAATTTGAACTCTTTCAATAATTCTGGTCGATACAATATTAGTAACAACTGGTAATTTTGTATAGAAACCACCAGAATTAATAATACCAATAGTATCAATAGAACCAACTGCTTTTACAGAACTTGTACTATACGATGTTTGAGAAACCGATGCATTCCCTTCTGGCTCATTAAGCAATGGGAATTTCATTATATCAGGTCCAGTCGTAATAGTTTGACCATCAGTAGAAGTAATTGTAAATGTTCCCTTATATGGAGAATCTACAACATCAAGATATCTTCCAGAAATAACAGGAGAATCAGTACCAGTTCTACCTGGATCAAAATAGTATGAAATATTTGTAACAACACTATTATCAACCTTCAATTTAACTGTAGGGGTAGGTTGTCCACCACCAGTTACACCAGGAGTTCCAACTCTTTCGATAGAGTTAAAAGAATACTCCAATTTATAGAGATTATCTTTAGCAAATGATAAGTTTCCTCCAACCATTGATGAATGACTTAAGTCAAACAAATATTGGTGACCATAGTACATTTTAAGTACTGGTGACTTAACAAAGATGCTTACACTAGATGCTGATGTTGCAGGATCTGTTACTGCAGCTTGAGGTAACTTATAAGTAAATTCTAATGGACTTATAACCTGATTAACTGGGAATGCACCATCATATTCGTCATAAACTGTACTTCCAACTGTCTGTGATGGATTACCATCAACATAGATCATTTCAGCACCTTGTAGGTAATGACTTGTTCCTGTAATTACATAAACTTCATCACTATTAGCAACTGCAGTTACCTGAAGACGTTTAGTTAGATTTGCTACTAGAGTGATCTTTAATACTCCAGTTAATCCAGTTATTTCAGTTGTTGTATATGCTGCGTTCCAAGAGATATCGCCAGAGGTGATAGTAACAACAGATCCAACAATATATGGGGATCCACCAGCAACCTCATCAATTCTTATTGAATAATCTGATTCTGAATATGTCTTAAATTTTGAATAACTATCAAGATCTCCTGTGCAACTAGCAATTGTAAATGTTGCATCAGCACCACCAGTAGTGATAGTAATTACATCCCCAACTGTATAACCAGAACCAGGAGTGTCAATTGTAACTCCAGTAAGATTTCCACCAGATGCAGTAAAGTCAACTTTTAAACCAGTACCAGTACCACCTGTAGTAGCAACAGCATCACCTGAATTAGCATATCCAGTACCTGCTGCAGTCAAAGAACTTATTGTTGCAGGAATATCTGCAGCAGTACCATCTAGATCATAATCATCAAGATCGATATCAAATGTTCCAGGAGTAGTGTTATTAACTAAAGCAAAAGTATAGTTTGATATTTCATTAACATCAGCAGGAATAGGTCCAACAATCTTATATGAAGATTGCTCATCAAACTGTTCTGTTTTAAGTTGACCTGTATTTAAATCATCTGACCAAGCATTATTATTAACAGAAAGATATATCTTATTATTTGCAGTATCCTTTTTAACAATATAACCGCTATTAATAAAGGTACCTGCATCATTATTCAATACCAATTTAGTACCAATAGTAAAGTTAAATGCTTGATTCAGAGTTAACTCTTGAATATTATCAATCTTAACTGTATCAGTAACCTTAAAGTAATACCTATCTTTAACTACCGCAGAGACTTTGAGTTTCTGGGAACCAGGAGAAGGAACAGTTGCAGTCCTAGAACTCCAAATATCATTAGCATAAGTTAACGTCTCCGTATCTTGTGACATTGTAGTCGTTGTATCATCAAAATCGAGAGATTGAAGACCTGCTTCACCTAAAGCATATCCAACGTTGGAAATAGTTAATGTAGAACCGATTACAGGAGTAACAGCAGTTCTAGTCCATCCAATTTGAGTATTTGTTGTAAGTGTTTGTGTAGCAATCCTTGATGCATCAGCATCTTTATCAACCTTTAGACCCCAAGCATCATAATCAATATAATCATATCTGTTTAATGCAGTAGTAAACCAAGCATCATCTACCCAATCATAAGCAAGAGGGAATGCTGCTGTTGGTGGCAATGCTACCATGTCAGATGGAACTGAAGGAGTTATTGCTCTATTTCTCAATCTTAAATGATCAAGATAGAACTGACCTTGTTTTGCTTTAGCAAAATCTGTTGCTCCAGAACCCCAACCAATTTGGTTAGCAATATAAAGATCTTTACTACCAAGTGAAGTACCAGATATAGTACCACTAATTACTGAAATACCATTAACATATACTGTAAATGTATTTCCATCTTTCTTCAAAGCAACTGCTTGCCAACTATTAGATGCAAACATTGTTGTTTGAGTAGATTCAGTTGGAGTAGCAGTATTAAGTACAGTTGTACTATTAGTAACAGCTAATTGCAACTTACCAGAAGAAATATCATAACCCAACCATAATCCACCAGTAGCATCTTGTGCTCCACCAATACCAACTAGAGTTTGACCTGTTTGAGATAATGTTTGTGATTCTGTAGAAGATCTATAGATAAAGAATTCTATTGTCCAATTATCATTTAACTTTGTACCTAATTGTGCTGAAGTTATTCCAAGATATGAATTAACCCATGTAGAATTAGAACCTGCAGGATTATAACCAAGAATCTTGGCACGATCATCTGCATATGTTATTGCACTAGTAGCACCAACAGAAGTCAGTGTATAATGTCCTGTTGTATCTGTTTGTTCACCACCATTGAAATCATAGATGAATTCATTTCTATTCCACTGTGTTTGACCAAATACATGTATATCACCAGATTCATCTACATCTAATGCTTTTACTGTAATACCTTCAATATTGTTTAAAGTCCAGTTATTTGTTGTATGATTCTTAATCTTTCCATCATAACCAATTTTAACCGTATCTACAGTTTTGTGAGTAGTTGTATTATCAGTTCTTGTAAATGCAACATTAAGATCACCAAAAATGTCAATTGCACAACTATCAGCACAAGCAACATCTCTACCTGGTGCAACATAACGATAATTGTAAATTAAATCTCCATCAGCTTCAAATTTACCAACCCAGAAACTATCTTTAGTTACATCATCAGATTTTAACCTTGTACTAGCAACAACATAAAGTTCATTAAATTCATCAATAGCTAAACTACTATCCATGAATGAATAGGTACTATTTGATATTTCTTTAACCCAATCAACTGTAATTACACTAGTTCCAATGGTTGCTTTACCAACGGAAACATTAATATCAGAAGCATTTTGAGTAGCTGCTGTTTCCATTGTAAAGAATATATCAGTACCATTAACAAGCAAGTCTGTTATCTTTTCAGATGCACTAGCAGATGCTAACTTCCTCTTAACCGAGAAATTACCTGTTGTATCAATAGTTGCAATAAATGCATCATATGGATTGGCAGAGTTAGTATTTGTATAACCACCAATAACATAACGAGTATCAGAATATTTCTTAAGTGCCGTTACATTATCAGAACGAGTTGCACCCGAAATACCAGCATATGCTTTTTGGAAATTTAAAGTAGCACTTAAACCATTTTCTGCTTGAGTATACTTACAAAGTACAATATCAGGGTTATAAGCAGTTAATAATGTGCTGTTTGGTTTATTATTACCAACTACCCAAACATTATTACCATCAACATAAATTTTCTCAAATTCAACATATTTAAGTCCATCTACACTTTCTAAAGTCTTCTCCCATTCTTTAACACCAGTAGCAGATAATTTTGCTACAAATCCAACATAGTCAGTACCATTAGATTTTACAGTTGTACCACAAGTAAAGACTTCTTTCTTGGAATTGACAAAAATATCATTAATTTTAACGTAATTATTATTAGAAACCTTGGAAACGTAATAATCTGACTTCTTAAAGACTTGAGGATGACTTAAAATAACCCTAGGACTAGTTGTATATCCAGAACCAGAATTAAGAATATTAACAGTATCAATAGAACCAACAGTAGATACAACTGCTTGTAAATCACCTTGAGTTCCAACACCATCAATAGTAATTAATGGTGGAATTTCGTCGCTATATCCAGATCCAGTTTGATCAATAACAATCTCTTCAATACCTCTAAATTGACGAACAATAAATGTCTTGTTCGTATTTGCCATGACAGGTGCATAAGTAACAAACACCGTATCACCAGAAATAATATTATGTGGTGTTACTGTTGTTAAAACACCATAGTTAGTACCACCAATGTTTTCAAAAGTATATGATTCTACAGTTTCACCTTTAATACGAGAAACACGAGCAGAAACACCAGAACCATCAGTATTAGTATTATCAAATTCTAGACGGTCATTAACCTGATAATTTTTACCTGGGTTTTCAACTGTAAATCCTGTTACAGAGGCATCTTCAAATTTAGTTGTTGTTTCAACTTCAATATCGACTTTAGAGTCAAATTTAACTTTGGGGAAATAATCAAATAATTGTAAAGGTGACTCTTCATATAATTGAGCTGGACTAGCAGTCTCATCAGCATCTATTATACCATCCCTATTAACGTCTTCTGCTTCAAATAGGAGTATTTCACCACCTTCAGTAGTTAGAGCGTTTGTAGAGGCATTTGGAGTCCTTTCAACATCAATATCAACATTCTCATAAGGATCTCTATAACGAACAACACCTGTAGGAATATTCTGTTGAATAGCAGATGTAGAAAGGTTCCAAGTATCAACAACAGAGTTATAACTTGGACCAACAACATAAGGGAAAACTGGACTACCTGTTGCCGTAGCATCAATTGTTACAAAATAACAATATCTACCCTCTGGGAAATCAGGTGTCTTACAAAAACGACCATTGTATTGATCTAAAGCACCCAATCCAAAGACATATTCATAGTCTTCAATAAACTTACCAGCTGCCTCATCTGTCAATAAAGGACCAGCAGTTCTAACTGGGTATGGATTTGTTGCAACATCATAGACTAAATCAGTTTTTAATCTATATGATGAATTAAGTCTATTAATAGTGGATGTTTGATCAGTTGGATCACTATAAGCATATGGTCCATAAATTGGGTTACCATCAAATGCCCATCCAATAATAGGTGAGTGTGTTAATTGAGATTCTTGCTCAAGAACATCTCCTGAAGAATTTTCAAAAAGATTATCCCCAAGAATATACCTCATACGTTGAGGATTGGATAAATGAGCATATTCACCACCATACTCATTATTATAACCTTCAAATACTGCTCCTTTAGCAGTATCAAATGTTGATGTTTCTTGAAGGTTATATGTCCATTGGAATACTGATGGAGTAAATGTAGCACTACTACCAATAGAGGTTAAATTGATAATTGTAGTACCTTGAATATAGTTAATACCCTTGTTAACAATAGTAATACCAGTTACTCTACCAGCATTTTCACCATCGGTATCAATAGTTGCTCTTGCTATAGCACCAAAACCAACACCTTGAATAGAAACTTCAGGGGCAGTAGTATATCCAGATCCAGCAGAAATAATAGCAATTGATATAATACGTCCATTATTGACAATTGCCTGTGCTACAGCACCTGAACCTGAACTTAAAGATACTGTTGGACTAGATGTATATGATGAACCACCAGTTGAAACAGCAACAGATTTAATTGGACCTCTAACTGAAGCAGATGCTGTAGCACCAGCTCCTCCTCCACCAACAATTGTAATAGCAGGTTGAGAAGTATAACCAGTACCACCTTCATTAATAAGAATACGTGATACTACACCTTTAGTGATAATCGCAGTTGCAGCAGCACCAGAACCGCCTCCACCAACAATAGAAACGAGTGGAGATGAAGTATAACCGCTACCTTCTGCAGAAACAGTAATTTCACTAATAGAACCATTAACTGTTACGGTTGCAGCAGCACCAGATCCTCCTCCTCCAGAAATAGTAAGAGTTGGGGGTGAAGCAGCATCATAACCTTGACCAGCATTAGCAATAGCAATACCAGTTACAGCACCAAATGTTTTAGTTGTTTTTGACTTATAAGACCAAATAGATACACCATTAACCCAGGTACCAACAGGACCAGCATTAATTGCACTCTTGGTAGAAATTGTAGTTGGTACTTTAGGGAATCTATTTAATTTACGTTGGTTACCAGGAAGAAGTGCAGATCCTGGAAATGGACCAATGTTATAGTTTGGAATGCCTGTAGAGGCAACATAAGTATAATTATCGTTGAAAAATGTATTTTGAACGTTAGTAGTATAAGGACTAATAGCGTTTGAAACAGCAGAATTAGTTGATTTACCTTTATTAAGGTCAATAGATACTAGAATATTACCCTGTGGTATAACTGTAGCAGGTTGAGGAAGATTATATTGGAAAACAGTATCACTATCTCTAGATGTTACTAAAAATGTTCCATTATAAAGAATTGGGTTAGCACCATAAATGGTTACCTGATCTCCAACTAACAAACCATGAGTATTAGCACAAGTAACAGTAGCAGATTGATCGTTAACACCACCAAATGTTATACTTGTAATTGAAATTAATTTTTTAACGTTATATAACCAAGTCTTTAATTCAGAACCAATACCAGTACCACCTAATTTAGAAACTGTAAGTTTATCACCAGGTAAGTAATAAGATCCAGTATCTGTTAAAGTTGTTTGTTGAGCATCAACAATACCAACAATATTCATTACAACTTCTTGTGCTGTACCCTTATTAAGATAAACCCTAAAATTTGATTTAACTTGTGTAGCAGCATCCCAATCCTCAACAGTACCATTTACTGAACGAGTACATTCAATGAACTGGTTAAGTGATTTTTCTTTATATTGTACAACTTCAGTAGTTGTTCCACTACCAATAATAAATTCACCGTTTCTTTCTGGCCAACCAATAGTAGAGTCAACTGTAATAATGCTATCTGTTGTAGATAAAGGTTCAGCAAGATTTGTCTTATAAGGAACAGTAAAAACTCCACTAATAGTCTCTTCTGAAAGAATAAGTTCAAAAATCTCAACTTCAGAAGTTTTAATTGAAATATAATTTTCTACTAGAGCACTCGCTGCTAATACGTTAGCGTCTGCAATATCTGCATCTTGAGTTAACAGACCGTCTTTAATATTTGTTGGATCACCACTAACTAATGTGGCACGAAGAATTGTATCTATAGACCAAGTAGCAGCAGAAGGCTTAATAATCTGATCTTTTGGATATGAAATACTTACTGTTTCACCATATAGAAGTTTAAACAGATAAGCAACACTATAAGAAGTTCCTTTTGACGAATAAAAGTCTTTAATCGTCTTAATAGCGTTTCTAACATCAATTTTAGCATAATCAAGACTTGGAACATCAGGTAAGAACTGTTCTGTATATTTGTCTAAAAGTCTCTTAACAAATAATGCATCTAGACACTTAATTGGTGTATCAACTGCTGCTATTGCTGCAGTAGTATTATTTGAAAATACCGCATTACCATCTTCAGTATATTCTTTAATACCACTTGCTGCTCTAGCACATCCATTAAAACTTGCTTTAGTATATTCTTTACCAGACTGACTTATAGTAAATCCAGTAACTTCATTTAATCCAATCTCTGCAGATGCTTGAGCAGCAGGAGGAGTTTGAATAACAATTTCTGGAGGTGTAGCAGAACTATACCCAGAACCAAAATTGGTAATATTAATATCAATAATCTTACCATTAAAGATTGATGCTACTGCAGTTGCACCAGTACCACCAGCATAATTTCCTTGAGCATCTACTCTATTATCAACAATATAAACAGATGGAATATCATCATATCCACTACCACCACTTAAAAGTTCAATATTAATAACACGTCCTTCACCATCAACTGTTGTTTGGAGAACTTGAGCACCAACAGGGTCAATAACCGCAATTCTAGGAATACTAGTATAACCTTGACCAGCATTTAATACTTGAATACTTGAAATTGCACCATCCGTTAAAACTGCTTTAAACGATGCTTTAACTGGATTGGTTCCTGTAGGTTCATCAACATATATTTCAGGAACTGTAGTATATCCAAAACCACCATCACTAACAGTAATTCCACCACTAACTGATTCATTAGAAATAGTTACAGGAGCAAGTTTAGCACCCCCAGGTTGCTTAAAAGTAAGTCTAGGTGTAAAAGTGTACCCACTACCAGAATTAGTAACCTCTAACCCCGTAATAGCACCACTAGTAACAGTTGCCTTAAGAGTTGCAATTGTAGATCCAGCTTTAGTTGGACTTTGTACTTGTACAACTGGTGGATTAGTATCACTATATCCTTTACCACCATCAAGAAGAGAAACTGTCTTGATTCCATTGACTAATGCAGATGCAGCTGCACCTGTACCCCCTGAACTTGAATTGATCGATACTTTAGGAGGATATTCAAATCTATATTGTGTTCCATTAGCACTAGTAGAGATACTAGAAAGTGTACCAGTATCACTAATACGAGCATAACCAACAGCACCACTACCAAAAGAAGGAATTGCTGCCTCAATAGCAAATAGAGACAGATATCTACCATTTAAAGGTGAATCTTTAAAAATAAATTGATCTTTATCTAACCAAAAATCTACTTTTGGTACTAAAAGACGATTATCATATACAGCAATAACATATTCATCCGCAATAGGTTCATATGCCGCACCACTCTTTGTTAAAGAGAATTGACTCTTACCTTCTCCGAAAGAATTGGATAAATTATCAATTGGAGCAATAGTATTCTCAATAAAACCACTTAAGAATGTAATATAAGTCGATGTTGCATCATCAGAAGGTATTTTTGTTCTAGGTGCAGTTGTAAATACAATACTTGTAGCATCTACAGTATAATCGACACCAGGAATCAATACTTTTCCATAAAGACTTACAATTAAATGCTGTGCAGATGCTGGAGCAATAGGATTATCTTGTGATGTTAAAGAAAACTTTTTAGTTGTACCATCAAACGAATTAATAGGACTAGCAAGACCTGTCCACTTTAATTTAACCTGTTCATATGAAATACCTGGACTTAAAGAAACGTTAGGAGCTGCAGTTGTCTTCTCATAAAATATTACTTCATCACCAATTAAAACTGAACCATTTGACGTTAAAAAATCATCAACACTTTCTACAACAATCTTATCATCAGTAACACTTATAGCTTCTACAACTTTTGTAGCACCATCTAATATCCCAACATCTAATTTATCGATATCCAGATAATTTAGAAAATTATTGATTAAATTCTGTCCAAGACCCGTTTTTTCCTGCGATTTATAGTAATATTCAATAAATTTATTGAATAATGGGTATTCCGTCCCAATAAAATCTGGGGTCTGGGCTTGTATTGCCGATGAAACCTTATTAATATTCGTCATCTAATTTAGAAACAACTAGAAGTGTTAACTGATCCTGTATTATCAACCACTGGAACTTCAACTAATGTTGGAGTCTGATTGAAAACTGTTGGTGTCAAACTATTTAGAGGGATTGTCCCAGGAGGAACAGTTCCAATTGGTGTAACTGTGACTTCTGGATTGACAATATTGATAATAGTTCCTGGTGTGGACGCAGGAATGGTCGAATTATTAGATGGAATAAACAATACTGGAATTTGAAGATTAGTTGGTAATAATCCTAAATCGATAACACTACCAACTCCAGTAGTTGCATCAGTAAGGGATAAATTAGTTAAATTAGGAACATTTTCTCCTGCACCAATGATATTTACTGGTCCAAAGCAAATTTCACCAGTATCGTAATTTACTGTCCCTGCAGCAGTATTGGTATAAACTTTTTTATTACCTGTATTGTAGAAAGTCCTCAAATTACCAAATCCATCATCTTCAAAGTACTGATCAACACCAGGTCTATCAAGAGTCCTAAAGTTGCCAGATAAAAGAATAGGTTCCTTCTTACAAGTAGTACCATCAGTGTTGCTTGGAGCACTGTTATACAATGCACCACCAGTTGAAACACAATAGGTGTTAGTTTGATTTGTAAGAGGGTTAATATACTTTAGAATAGTAGTTTGTAGAGAGATGTCACTAATACACTTATTAGAGAGTGTAATTGCTTTCTCAAAACTTTGACTTCTAAATGTTGAGTTAAAGTTATTAATTTTGGTTTGACCTGCCCAAGCTGAAATAGCATTTTGTATGTCTGTTTTTATCTGTGATGTAGTTGACCCACACCCAGTATCATACAAAGCAAAAATCTTATTATAGATGTAAATGTTTGCAGGATCTATGACTACAGGGTCAATAGATGCCATTGCATAACTACGTAACTTTGTTGCTATATCTTTTTTAGTTTGATCGTTTAGAAGCGAACCAGTTCTAGTTTTAACTGCGACATAGACCTTACCGTAAACAGGAGGAACAAGAGAATCCCCACCGTAGGCAACAACAGCTTCCGCATTTGAGTAGAGGTTTTTGGTGATAACTGCATAATCCTGTGCTGTGACTGCTCTATATTGAGCAGAATAATATCTTGGAGCATTATATTTAATTGACTCAATTGTTTCTGCAGTAGCACCTAATTGAGATTTTTGTTTAACTGTAAGTTGTAAGTCAGTGGCATTATAAGAAACACCAAGATTATCTGTTAATTGACCGACAAAATTGAATGATTGAACTTCATTAGCATCTGGACCAGAAGTTACAAGATATTCAAGAACAATAACTTCTCCATCCTTAACCATCCTTCCAACACTATCATCACCAAAACGTATTTCATAACGTTGATCTTCACCTTCAGCAAGGAAATATGCCCTTGTAGTTGCTATAAGATTGGTTACTGTATCAACTCTATTATAAAGGTCTGATGATGTTGCAGATTCGTTTGCTTTCACTCTTACTGATAAAGTAGAGATGTCTGCATCTTCAGAAGGGACTTTATAAGTTTGTTTTTGGAAAGTATTTACTGTATACGTAAATTGAACCATCGATCCTTCAGAAATTGCCAAATTATCAAAAATAGCAATTCCAGTCGTTGTATTTACTTCTATAGTAGTATCTGATAGAGTATTCCAAATAAAATTTCCACCAGTCGCAACAGATCCTTTCTTTAACGTAATACTAGTAGGATATGCACCATTTGTCTGATTAGTTTGAATTTCTAGGTTCAAACATGCTTTAGAAGAAACTACGGAGCGAGGAACATAATTTAAAAGCTTTGCAATATTAACAACATTATCTCTTACAGTTGAAGAAGGCAAAAATGCTTCGTTCAATGCCATATTAGCATTAAATGCTGTATAATAAGTATTATACGCTAAAGTATCGATCAAATACGTTAAAGTAGATCCTTCAAAATCATAATCAGTGAACTCGCTTCTCGTTCGCAAATATGATTTGATCGATGCTTTTACATCATCAAAATCTAATGCTGTTAAATTATTCGGTTGCATTATTCAGGTCTCTGTAAGACAAAATTGATTGACTCAACTATAGGTTGACCTACTATAGTGTACTCTACAGTAACTGCTAACTTATTGCCCTGCTCAAAGGCAACAGCTTGCACATCAGTAAGACTGACCCTAGGTTCATATTGACTAATTGTATTTATGATTTCTTCTTGAATTGCATCACATGTAAAAGGATCTAGAGGTTCAAAAAGTAATTGACTGACTCTAGATCCTACTGCAAAATTAAACGGCTTTTCGCCAGGAGCAGTTAATACTAAATTTTTAATTGATTGCTTAATGGCATTATCGTTTTTGACAGAAGATGCATCATCAGTAAATCGATTTCTGGAAAATGACATTCCAACATCTTTAAAACTGCGAGATATCTTTGTATCTTTTCCTTTTACGTCCTTAAGTGCCATTAGATTTCATAGAAGGTATACCTCAAAAATAGTTCCTCCATAGGACCTATAGACTTAATAGTCTTGACATAGTATTTATTACCTATTTTATACTTCTCACAATTAGGATTTGGACTATGATTTATAAATCCACCTAAAGGTGTTCTGTATATTTCGTCATTTTCAAGGTAATGTGACATTCCAAGTTCTTTACCTTCAGGTAAGTCAAATCTTGAAAATATCCCTTGACCAGCAACAGGGCTATTTCGTATAAACAACCCCTCTGGTAGTGCTCTATAAGTCACTGTTCATAATGTAGCTACTTATTATTTATCGTGCTTCTTTGATCGCTTCTACAATTATACGTTTCAACTGCTTTTCTTTCTTCTTACCCAGACCAGCGCGTGTATCTATTTGAACCTTTAACCAATATACAAAGGCAAGTACCAGTATAAACTGAATACCCTCACCCCATGATAAATTCCATGCTTCATTAAGATCTAATGAAGCAGCAGCAAATGTGTTTAATAAATTCATTATTTTCCAAGAATAGTGTTAAGTAAAATTTTAAAGAATGATTTAGTAGAATTACCCTTTAATTCATCAAACATGTACATATTTAATTTAAAGGCATGATTTGCCTCTGCAATTAATGCATTTATTTGAGATTCATCTAAACCTAGACTATCTAAAGTCGTTCTATAGGATTCCTTAAAACCCTTGGTATCACTGATGTTTGGGAAGTCATAAAACCATAATCCTTCATCTCCAGGTGGTGTTAGAGCTTTTTGAGCAATTCCTCTCAATATTTGCCCTCCAGACAAGTCACCGATGTAACGTGTATAATGATGAGCAATTAAAAGATACGGAGTTTCCTCTGCTACTTGATTAAGTCTATAACAATATTGATTACATGCTTCTGAAGGTATCTGTAATGACCTCCAATTAGGACCATAGAAGTATCTAAGATCTCTTTCTAGGTTATTGACACGCTCTAATTCAGTATAATGTATCTTTTTGACTACAGGATCCGTAGAATTTCTAATTAGATCCTCCATCGTCTGATAAACATAATAAAAATTAGTTAATAATTGACGATATTGCTCTGGATCTAGAACACCTCGAAGAAATCCAGCAACAAATTTAGTATTTTCCGCTGCTGAATGTGATTCTTTAGTTCCTTCTTTAAGAGATAACGCTAATCCCGTCATTTCCCTTGACCTCTATAACGCTTTTTCGCACTATTTCTTGAGGATGCGGCATATTTAGTATGCTTTCCTGTTCCTTGGCGTGTTTTCTTTGGAATAGATTCAACATATTCGGAAGAACCCCACGCTCCTGATTTAGTTTTTACTGCCATAATTAAATTAAAGACCTACCATAACATTTGGACTACCACCTGCAACAACAGACGTACATGGAAACGCTGGTGTTTGATCCCCTAAAGGATCACCAATTCTTCCTGCTCTTCTAGAATTAATGAAAACTGTTTTAGAAGTTGCCAATAATTTCCTAGAATGACCTGCAGCGGTCTCTCTGCCAGCAGCAACCCCTATAGTACACCACCATGCAGGTGTGTTTCGGGTTGTAAAGCATTTGTAACCTACTGACATAGTAAGATGTTGTGTCGGTGTTGGATGAGGAGTAAGTATATCCTGATCCACTATTGGTATTTTACCATTAATTACAACATTTGTCACTGTTGGTCCATTAGGAAGTTGCGCTATAGGTGGCCAAATAGTTGTTGCATTCATCGCTGCAACGGGTTTTGGTACAATTGCAGGATATAAAGACGGATGAGGACATCCACCAAGGATTCCTCCACCTAATCCTGGGTGATGGCAAGAACCTGAACCAACCCCATGACCGCTACATGTTCCCATGTATAGTGCTGCTCCTGCTGTCATTTGTTATTCATCGAAAGGATTTCCGTATGCTGATGTTGCATTGACCCATTGTGTAGTAGAAGTAGTCATATCGTTATACATTTTAAGGTTTCCAGTTGCAGTCCATGCTTTACAACCATCACCCATAAGACCTGACATAGTATATGTAGTCGATGTAGTAGTACCATCTCCATTATCAACCGTACCACCACTCTGGGGTGATGGAGCACTACACGTAAAATGAGCACATCCGCTATTTACTGGTGTGCAAGATAGTGTAATTGTTAAATTTGTATCTCTTGTAGGATCAGGACGGTACTGTTTCATCATATATTTCGTATATGTTGACGCATGTGGAAGTGCACTTGTTGGTCCTTGCACCGTTTCAATGAAAGATTCATCATGATTACTAAATTCTGGTACAACATCTTGCGTTATTGCTTCAATGTCATCTAGTCTATGTTGACCAGAACGGTCTTTTTCTTTTGTAAACTCATCTTTGTAACTTCTTGGAATATCTACGTCTTCTAGGTAATTTAAGTCGTATTTTATGGAAGTTTCCTCTTTAAATCCCTCTGTAAGCTCTTTTCTGTACATTCTTTGCGGTAATTTGTTAATTCTTTGCCTATTTGGGTCTAATTTTAGCTTAATTGACGGTACATTGTCCTGATAAGTCGTTTCTGTCTCGATTTTATCGATAGTATCGGTAAATTTAGCCTTCTCTTCACCTGTAATCTCCAAATACTCATTACCTTCACCCGCAGGTACGGCACTCATCACTTCTGTTGATGTAGTGGTCATAGTATTCTTATCAATATTATTTTCAAATTTAAGTGTCTGACGTTTATGAATATTCTTAACAACAATCTGTGGTAAGTTTGTACTACTATATCCTGTCCCACCAAGGTCAACTTTAATAGCAGTCATGACTCCATTAGTAAATTCTGCCTTTACACTTGCAGGAGTACCAGTAGCAACCAAAGGAGGAGTAATAATCACCTCTGGTTCACGTCCATATTGATTCCAACCACTACCTCCATCATTAATCGTAACTGCAGTTACTATACCATTTGTAACAGTTGGAGTAACTTTTGGTTGAACAAGTACATTAAACGTGTCTGGAGCGTTTTGATCTATGTCTGCAGTAGTAAATTGCATAGATTTCTCTATGAATTCGTACATTCCAATCAAAATTGCCCTATCTTTAATACCATATCCTGCTTTTGCAGTAACAACGTGGTTTCTGTCTGATGTATATTGCGTATCTTTAGTAAAATCATTACCATTACCATCCAAATAGATTATATGGTATGGAAAATTATCAATATCTGTATGAAATGCGCGAGTAATTTCATGTCCGTTAAGAGTATCACCTGCTCTTAATACATCAAACCCACTTTGACCTGATGTTGCCTGATATTGACCAACAGCAGTAATTTTAAGGTTAAGTGTTAATGTAGATGTCGAATTATCTGGATGTGTATGTGTATACGTTAAACTAAAGACATCATTAACAGCATACCCTGTTCCAGGGTTTAAAACTTCCGTTGCTAACCATTGAGTACCTGTGAATACTGTGGACGCTCCCGAATCATCGTATAATGATTTTGTTTCAATTTTAACTCGTAGTCCAGTCTTATTATTAGGTGTATCGTTTAATTCAAATATAGTAAAATCAGTAAATGCTTCGTCGCCCGATTGATAAGGTGGGTTTTGTGTAGATTCATATGGTATACCTGATACTTCATCTTGGTTCCAAGCATCAACATATGTTACACCATCATATGAAAAACTGAAGTCTGTAACACCATTAGGTATAGTACTAGACAGTTGGTCATATGAAAATGCAAGTTTATTCTTATCTGATCCAAATCCAAATAGTGTTGGATGAGGGCAATCTGGATCATTAGTTAATGCATCATGAGATAATGTGTAAGATAATGTGGTGCTCGCGGGGGTGCACGTAAATCCACTACAAGGAAGACACCTACCACCTGCTACAACACCTGTATCACTAGTGCCATCATTTGTGGTTGCCTCTGAAGTCTCGTAATAAAAACAAGGTTTGCCTATAATACCTTGCTGATTAGATGTATCGAATATGTATGAAAAATACCTATCTGAATACCCATAGTCAAATGATAGTTGATTTGGGTAATTGTCATATATGAAAATACATGGATCGCTACTGAATCCATTGTGGGGAACTACACGGGTAAGTTTTCCACAGTTACTTGCACTGTTTAATGAATCAATCGTTGGTACTGGACTTGCACAACGATATATCGAAGGATACATTGTTGCTACTCCTTCTCTGCCAGGTATATTGTATGAACCGTCTGAACGAACTGTTGCTAACGGATATTCTTCAAATTCGACACTAACTCCACTTCCATCGCCAGGTTGATTGGCAACACATGAAGTAGTTAGTGTATTATCCCAAGGATTGCATCCCATTTACTTTTTCCTCTAAAGCAGTAAGTCGTTTACCATGATCTGTAGTCGGTGCTTTATGTGACGTAGACTCTAGATCTTTGATTCTACGATATATTTCGTCGTAGTTCCCCTTAATATTTAAGTAATCTGCATACTCATCTGGTTTGTAATATACTTTGTCTGGGGTAGGTAATTCGTTTACATACTTTTCGAGGTCTTCTAGACGCTTGCCAAGGGCAATCAGACAATCATCGATGACCTTCAATGCTTCTATAATACTCTCTTCATTCATTATATTTTTTAAGAATCAGTTTATCATCTATTATATCATAGTCAAGTTGGTCATCAACTTCCCAACCTAATTCCAGCATGATATTCTCTGGTATTGTTATAACGGAATCTCCGAAATCATTTTCCTCTATGGGAACTGTAAAGCGATGTGACATATTTCATAGGCGATTTATTTGTGAGTGTTCATTTCTGGGGAACTTGGTTTTCCAGTTCTCCCAGACACTAACAACCTCTTTAACATCATTTATAATACCATTACTTGCACAATAGTCAGCACATTCATATATGCGAGAATCTAGACAACCCTCGTGCCGTAACATCTGTTCTAGACACCATACGCGATCATCTTGATAGTCTTGACGAAAACTCTGTATAGACATTTTTTTACCTGGGAAATTTTTTAGAAATTTTTGTATATAACTCTCGTTTGGGAACCTTTGTAGGTTAGGGTAGTTTGCTTTTTTATATAAGGGCCGCCCAAAGACCCATAACCCCCATCACCACTGCGATTTGGGCGTATATCTTTATACTTAATAACGTATGTACTGTCCTTGTGTGTTACATAGGCATGAAAAAAGGAGTGCTAATTAACACTCCCATTATAACATTTAAGCGGTGAGGTTGTCAAGAACTGCTTGATCAATCTCTGTTACGTTTGTAACATTTTTCAACCACTTATTGATGTGCCTAGATGTTGTTACGCTCCAGAACTTTTCTGTTCTAACATAACCTTTCTCTGGCAAATATGCTGCAACTGGTGTTTTATAACTGAAGAAGACTTGCGTCCCATTAGTGAAAGAAACCTCAGTCTGATTTGCTGCGATGGGTGTTAGTTTCATAAGGATTAATCCCTTGATTGATTTATACTAATAGTATAGTATTAATCCGACTAAATTACAACCTACCTTGTGCCACTTTCTCAGGTGTCACATCATTTGTTTATACTCAGGATCTCATATTGTCATCCTTAATTGTTAGATACCATCCAATCGATTTGATATAATCAAAGCATGAATGTCTGGGCAATTCTTTATACCTATCGCCCCTAGAGTTTCTAACACCGTCCATGTACAATTCAAGGTCAGTTACTGACTCAAACGT
>MDTC01083323.1_pt1 | contig 17872 bp, 22 predicted proteins | sample 811181 | NCBI WGS metagenome assembly MDTC01 (sample SAMN05326644, study PRJNA326480) | marine metagenome | isolation source: seawater | place: Pacific Ocean: North | collected 2011 | reverse complement strand
GGCATCACAGTTTCACTTCAATGGATTATATTGGGTTGTTTAGTTGGAATGGTAATGGGTTCTGCCGGAGCCCAAGCTCGTTCGATGTTCTCTATGTTGATTCCAGAGACTAGAACTTCCGAATTCTTCGGATTCTTTGGTTTCCTAGGTAAGTCTGCTGCAATGATTGGAACTTTCCTCTATGGAATCGCTAGTTCAACTTTTGATAGTCGTGTAGCTATCATGACGATAACAATAGTAATTTTAGCCGGAACAATAATTGCTTCGAGAATTGACCTGGAAGAAGGAATCAGAGTAGCAAATGAAGAAGATGCGCGAAATCGTGGAATGGTGAATGAAGAGGTTGCAAAGACAGATGAAAATCTATATTCTCAAATCCCTGAAATGACGAAGTGATTCGATGGCTAAGCCAATGAGATTCTTTGGCTTTATTCAGATGTTTTTGTCAATCTTAGTTTTGCCATTTGGATTCTTAATATGGGGCATTGCAGCAATCCCGGGTATCTGGATGTTTCAGGAAGCTAGTATCATTTCAGATGACTTGACACGACTTGTTGTCCAAGGGGGGGCAATTGGAATTGGTTTACTTGCCTGGTGCATTTTGGACCTACTAATTCTCGGTATTTTTGGATTGATATTGCGGCCTAAAAGTGATTCTGCACAGGCTCCAACTCAAAGTTGGTTAACCATTAGATGGGCATTTATGTCGTTATTTCATCGCTTAGCCTCTCCCTCATTGCAATGGATGATTCCTTCTTTTGTTGGCAATACATACTATTCGATGATGGGTATGAAAATTGGGAAAGGTGCGCAACTTGTTTCCCCTAACATGAATGATGCATACATGATTGAGGTGGGTTCCAAGACAGTGATAGGTGGCAATGCAGCAATAAATGGACATTTATTCGAAAGAAATGGCATTCATTTGGCCAAGGTAAAGATTGGTTCGAATTGTGTAATTGGGGCTGGATCTTTCATTGGCCCAGGATGTGTTATTGGGGATGGCGCAGTCATTGCTACCCGAGCAGTATTGCCAAAATTCACTATTATTCCACCGGGAGAAATTTGGGGAGGAATACCTGCTAAGCGAATCCGTTCTGCAACATCAGAGGAATCAGAATAATTGCTAATGGGGTGTTCTGAAACCCATTGCTCTAATTACACACCAACCTGCCCAACTTTCGAAGACAGAAAAAGCTCCCCCGAAAATTATCCCAGCAGGTATAATCCATACTAATCCCCAATTTAGTTGAATTAAAAAGAAAGAAATGGCTACTGCAATACCTCCAAGAATTCCTGCAATTCCGAGTTTTAGCCTCACAGCCTTACCTTTGGCACCTATGTTGCATTGCATGTTCAACACTACGATTCCCTAATTGCATATGAATCACTGTTCTTAATCAAACAGTAAATTCTGTAATTTGGAGTTTTTATTGGCTGTTTGAAAGGTTTGCATTGATTTCTTTGAGTAAATCTCGAATTTCCACTAGCACTTCATCCGATTGTGAACTCTGCATAGCCATTTGTGGTTGAGCCGAGAGACTATCTCTTTGCTTGAGAATAATATCTCTAAATTCAGGTCCACCCTTTACTCCTGTTAGAATAAATGGTGCTGAACCAGCAGTTTCAAAATGCATTCTTACTACTCCAAAGGCATTCAAAATTGGGCCCTCATGAATGGATACGTCTGTGAGTTTATCCAATGGAATATTTTGTTGTTTCTTGAATAACCACCCCATTCGAATATTGAGAGAACGGTCAGTCAATGCACATGATAATCCTTCGAATTGTTTCTGGTGAATAGGAAGTCCAATAATCAACCAAAGAAATGCAAGTGGTATACCAATTACTGTTACTACTTGTGCGAGCATTGCTCCTAGCCACCAATATATCTTCACTTTAGGATCAAATTCTACTGAAATGATGTGACCACTGTCTGCATATCCACCTGTCATGATACTGGTTAAACATCCCAATTCCAAAAACTTACGTTTTGGGATTGCTATATTTGTGCATAATATTCTCTTGCTGCAGTTTCCAGTTCATTGTATGCTTGTTGTTCATCTAAACTGATTGTTTTCCCATCTCTCCTCAGAGCACGACCATCTACGAAAACATCTAGACATCGACCCCCACTATAGATTAGATTAGCAAGCAACCTTCTGTCGTTAGTGCCCAATGGGCGTAGCCGAATATCGTCTATATCCCATGTAATCCAGTCTTTGCTTCCTTTTGTTGCTAAGGACCAAGTTTCAACAGGATCTAGGATTGTAGCATCCCAATGATCATGTCGTTGAATCAAACTAGCAGACTTTGCTTCTGCTCTCATATCCAGTGAGTTATTGCTTGCAGCGCCATCAGTCCCCAATCTTACATCCACTCCTGCATCAATCATCGCAGGGTATGACATAGTTCCTCCACAGGCCAATTTTTGATTACTAATTGGACAATGAACAGCATGACTTTCTTTTTCAGCTAGAATTTTCATTTCTTTTTTTGTTACCCACCCACAGTGAGCACAAACTGTAGAATCAGAAAGAAAGCCTAAGGAGTCTAGATATTCTATTGGATACATACCATGTATCTCGTGACAATCTGCCACTTCCTTTCGTGTTTCACTTGTATGGATGTGAACAAATGCATCATATTTTTTCCCTAAATCTGCAGCACGTAGTAGTGTTTCTTCTGAACACGTGTAAACTGCATGGGCTGCAATTCCATATTCTACTCTACCATCGCCTAGTGAACCTGAACCAAGCAACGTCTCTAATTTTTTCAAGACTTCACCACTGTCTTGTTCATTAGAATCTGAGGGGGGCCAACTGGTTGTCGGCCCACAAACAATTCCACGAATTCCTGCATTTTCAATTACAGGAGCAATGGAATCAGGATGGTGATACATATCACATGCGAATGTAGTCCCAGTTGCGATTAATTCTGCTACTGCTGCTTTGGTACCAATTTCAATTAATTCTCTAGTAACATGTTTTTCTGTAGGGAAAATAGATTGTTGCAACCATTCCATCAGTGGTAAGCCTTCACCCATACTTCGATTCAGCATCATTGGAAGATGAGTATGCCAATTTTGGAATGAACGAGTAATCACTCGATTTGTTCCATCTATTGTCTCTAGAACATCTTCATCACCATTGCTTTCGGACCATGTTCCATCTGCATGAAGTAATATGTCACCATGATGGATAATTCCCTCTTCATCAATCAGCCGGGTGGAGGTAATCCTCCTAGGTTCCATGTTTGTCGTAAATGCCCATAGGACTTGATTTTGTGCATTTATTTTTCAAGGAAATCTAATTTCTAGGAGGCCAGAAAGGAATCAAGTTTGATGCCAAACTAGCCAAGTTTCTTGTTTGAATCCACACTCGTCCTTGACCCGAGAAATGCATCACTATTCCTTCTCCTCCAAACATGAATGATTTCATTCCACCAACTTTACCGATCTCATAGGATACTGTATCATCGAAGGCTACAACGTGTCCAGTGTCTATGGTAATTATTTGCCCGGGTTGAATTGGAATTTCTTTCATTGCACCAAATGAATTGAACCAAGTTCTACCTGGTTGTCCATCTTCAGTATAGGCTCGAATAAAGAAGAGAGATTCACCTGAAAAGAATCCCTTTGCTCCTTGGAATTTAGTGTCTGTCTTTATGTTTGTAGTAGAAGCAAGATACGAACCACTTTGGATGAATATTTGTCTTCCAGGTTGAATATCTGTATGTTGGATATCTCCAGGTTGCCCTGGAGCGAGACTAACCCATCCTCCTTGTTGTCCAGCAGTATATGTGTTGAGGAAGAAGGACTCTCCTCCGAATGCTGACTTTGCCATACTCTTGAGGAATCCACCAAAGCCACCACCACCACTCATTCCGGTTTGCATACTCATTCCAGACATGGAGACCATTGCTCCTGGCTCAACATTTACTGCTTCTCCTGGGTTACAGGATAGAGTTAGTAGAGAGTACGATGGATTGAATTCAATATGTTCTTGCATAATATGTCGTAATTTCAGAACGGCCTTTATCATTGGGGTCAATGCCCGGGTTCAAAACTAAGCAGGTTTAGGCATCATCATGACAGACATGGACCCGTACAGGGTCTTAGGAGTGGATAGCACTGCTTCTGATGCTGAGATTAAGCGTGCATATCGTCGGTTAGCACGTCAACATCATCCTGATCGTAATCCCGGAGATTCAGCTTCTGAAGATCGTTTCAAATCAATTCAATCTGCTTTTGATGCCGTTGGAACTCCGGAAAAAAGACGCCAACACGATGAACAACAACGCTTCAGTGGTATGAGATTTCAATCAGGAGGCCATGGTTTTGAAGATATTCTTCGTCAAATGATGGGCAATTCACAGCCGCAATATTCTCGAGAAAATACTCCTCAACCAGAACAAGGAATTAGTATTGAACTTGGAATTGATATTGATGTAGAAATGGCAGAATCGGGTGGAAAAATTCCATTTGTCCTTAGTCGTTTAAGGCGATGTCGAAGGTGTGATGGAAGATCCTCTTCCGGTGGACTAGGTTGTCCAGTATGTAGTGGTCGAGGGGTGGAACGAAGAGAAAGTACGGTTACAGTAACCATTCCCAAAGGTGTAGAACAAGGACATCATTTGCGATTAAAGGGAATGGGAAATGAACATCCTTCAGGAGTTCCAGGAGATTTGACTTTGATTGTTCGAATTGATCCCGGTGAAGGTCGCCGTTGGGAGGCAAGTCGTTTGATTCAGAGTGTACAGGTTCCTTACACTACACTGTTGTTGGGCGGTGAAGTGGACCTAATTTCTGCTATGGGTCGTAAGATACGACTTTCAATTGACCCAGGCTCTCTTCCTGGAGATCGTAGAAGGATTCCAGGAGAAGGAATTGGTGGTGGCCCTCTAGATATTGAACTCGTTTTATCCGAGCCCGGTCCTCTTTCTGATGAAATGAACAAAGCTCTACAAAATTTGAGAGATTTGGGTTTGTAATCTTAAGCGATGGAACGAGACTTCATCAATAGGAGCATTGACAAAGGGGTATGAGTAGATTCCAGAAGTTTGCGGATTTGCTCTTTGAAGAGAGGAAAAAAACCCACCTTATTGTTGTGTTAATGACTTTGTTATTGATACCAGGATTGCCAGTTAGCCTAACACCTGCTGATATTGAATCTTATGATCTTGAATCACCTGAATTAACTGCAAGTAGAGTCATTCAACAAGATTTTACAGGCAATGGGCTTATGGTTGGTTACATTTTTTCTGTTCGTGAATCAAATCTAGTAAACGATTCAGGACCTGTTGGTGTAGACCAGGTACAACCGTATCCTGGGTTATATGCTGGTGTTGAGGAACCAATAGGTGGAATTCTCAATTTGTCTGTATTGCAGGAATTGGACAGAAAAGCAAACCGAATAAAGAACCATGAGATTTCTGAATTTCTTGGGCCATTGATTTCCGAAATAACTGGTGCTCCAGTAGACGGTGTACTTTCTCTTCCGGGTGATTTTAGGTCATTTATGAAAAATGAGACTCTCTTAACTCAACCTAGCAAGGAACCTCAAGGTATTTTCATTGTGGATGTTCCTCCAAGAACAAATTGGCATGATTGTGGAGAATTGGAATGTCTTCAGTTTGATGATCCAAATGTTACCCAAGCACACATTGACCTTGCAGCTCATAGAATGGCCAACCATAGCGACGGAGCCTTTCTTCGATGGCTTTCCAACGATAGAGCGTTCTTACCAGATCCTGATTCTGCAGTGATTGGTCCTGTAAATGGTGTGTTAAATGGAGAAACATGGGAAGGAGCAGAATGGAAACCCGGGCGTTGGTCTGCAAGTTCTGCATGGATGTTAATTCAATTTGATAGGGAAGCAATGATTGATGCTGGTTGGACATTTTCTTGGGGCGATGCTGAACTAGAATGGGGATATTCTCCCGATGGACTTTCATTTGCATCTGATCCTCCGATTCATGATTCAGAATATTGTAAATCTATGATTGATGAGGGTGGGAAACCATGTTCCACAGAGTGGCTTTTTCTTGCACTTGAAGATGAGATTAGCCTAGAAGATAAACTAACAAACACATTATTGATTGGAGAATCACCCAATGTAGAAGTTAATCGAGAGATACTTTCCAGTGTGTGGTTAATTGCTTTGATGGGGGCAGCAATTACAGTTCTACTTTGGATTAGTCTTCGTCGTTGGACGGATGTTGCAATCGTAGGTGGAGGATTGGTATTGAGCTTAACTTGGATGCAAGGAGCAATAGGTTGGGGAATAATCATCGGTGATTGGATTGGAACCGATGTGATTCAACGTTCTCAATTTTCTAATCTGCTTCCGATTTTGATTTTAGCACTAGGGATCGATGACAGCCTTCACGCTCTTCACAGATACAAGGAAGAGAGACGTTCTGGAAATGATATTTCAACATCTGCTCATATTGCCATTTCCAAAGTAGGGAGAGCAATTATGTTGACTTCGTTTACTACAGTGGGGGCATTTATGGCAAACATGTTTTCAGATATTCCCGCGTTACGTTCTTTTGGAATTGAGGCCGGGCTAGGTGTTCTTTCGGCATTTATTCTAACCGGATTATGGGTCCCTCTATTGCGATATGATGTCGATAAATGGCTCGAAAATCGAGGTGAATTGAAAGACGAACCTGATGGCCTTATTCGCTTGGTTCCAACATCTTGGCTTGCATCCACTACTCGTTTATCTGGTGCTTGGGCCCCATTGGTTGCTTTGCTAATGATTCTGATAACATCAATTGCAACACCTGCAATGTTGGGATTAAAGGGCGATTTCAAAGTTGAAGATTTCCTTGACGATGAGTCGGATTTCGCAGCTGGAGTATTCTTGGTTAACGAAAGATTTGCTGAAGAGGGTGAACCCGCAGAGATTCTAGTTGAGGGAGACATGACTCATCCTGATGTTCTATTGGCAGTTAAACAACTTAGAATCAATATGAACCAACCTAGTGAAAATGATCCAGATAGATTTGCTAGAGATCCATCCGGAGCAGTGGAACTTATTGCCATTGATGAACTTCTTGAGTTTGCTCAGTTTGCATTGTGGTACAATAGTAGCCCATTTGAGGCAACTGGATGGAATTCTAGTTTACCAGATAATGGCGTAAATTGTCCATATCGAGGCAACATAGCCCTCTTCGTTGATTTTGAGAAAAGAGGCTGTATCACTTACTTCTTTGGACATATGTTCCTTTACGGAATTCCAGAGAGTGGCGGATATCCAATGATTCCAGCCAGCATAATTTCTAACTTTATTCAACCTACGATTCCGTTGGATTTTAATCAACCGTGGTTGGATGAAAATGGAAACAATGCAACATTTGATCGTATGGCTATGCGATTTGGATTACGTCAACCTGAACAATTTGAGAAAGTCGAGTTGGCAATTGCGGAATTAAAGAGAGATATGTCTCCGTTCCAGAATCTTTCGTATACTCCATTATCTGAACGTAGTGAACGTACATCTGCAAATGATACATTTCCAGTCACATGGGCGATTGAAACTGGTTCCCCAATTACACGGTATATTCAAGCTTCAAGAATGCAATCGGAACTTCAAGGATCATTGTCCTTAGGTGTTTTATTTTGTGTTGTGATTTTGTGGTGGGGGTTCAGACAAGATAAGAATGAACTAGCAAAGCAACGAAAGGCCGGTTTTGAAACTCGAGCTTTCCTTGTTAGTGCTTTAGTTGGATTGATTTTAATGGGTCCTTTTGGAATGTTAACTGGAATATTTTCGTTCATTTATATGTTGTTTTTCTTGTTTAATTGGGGGGAACAGGCGCTTAGTCTAGCGGTGATAACCACCTTCCCAATTTTGATTGTGGTCGTTTGGCTTTACGGGGCAATTGCAGCATTTGGCTATGGTTTGAATATGGTAACAGTTGCAATTGCAGCAATATCTCTAGGAGTAGGGATTGATTATGTCATACATGTCGTTGAACGTTTCCGCGAGGAACGTGCTAGAGGGTTAGACACTTTACCCGCACTTTCCACTGTTGGGGCAGCTAGTGGAGTTGCTTTGGTTGGTTCTGCATTAAGTGATATCACTGGATTTTTGGTAATTTCACGATCTTCAATGGGTTTCTTCAGTTCTTTTGGATTGTTTAGTGCTCTAATGATTGCCCTTTCGTTAATTGCTTCTCTAATATTGACTCCTGCCGCATTACGAATCATTTCTTCCTTAGTTTCAGATAGTCATTCTAAACTTGATAGTTAGATTTTCAGTGCCCGAACATACAATAGTAAGTGCCTATTGAGATGAATTGGTTATCTATGTCCGAACCATCTCTTACTGACGATGAGTTTTGGGATGACCATTGGGGGGGTAGAAATCTCCCTATCGAATACAGTCGTAAAGGGCGAGACCGACTGCATCGAGCAATTCTCAAGGTTTTCGATCGTCATGCTCCTCCTTCAGTACCTGGAGAGAGTTCAGTGATGGAAATAGGAGGAGCACCTGGAGGATATCTTGCCGCTCTTGCACGCTCAGGATATCGTGCTAATGCACTAGATATTTCTACAAAGGGCTGTGAAATGTTACAGGAGAATTTCGATCTGTTAGGACTTGATATTGATATTCATCAAATGGATTTGAGAACGGTTGATGGTGCAAATTTACCTCAATATGATCTTGTTTTCTCACTCGGTGTGATTGAGCATTTTGATGATTATGATGATATTATTGCTCTTCATATGAAAATTGCTAAACCAGGGGGAATCATCATCATCGGTGCACCAAATTTCAATGGCTTGAATCGCCCTCTTCTTCGTTTGACTCGACCAGATATTTTTGAATGGCACAATTTAGATGCGATGCGTGTCCATCGTTGGTTAGAAGAATCTCCTGTAGAAGAATCTCAATTGGTTTGGAGAGGATATATTGGAGGATTTAATCCCCAAATTTTCTTGAATGCAAATCGTAAATTCGTTCCACGAGTTCTAAGTTTTGTAGCAGACATGTCAAATCGAGTCATGAATAGACTTCCAGGAACAGGGATAATTAATTCTCGATACTGGAGTGGATATGGGATGGCAGTTTATAGAAAGGAATTACCATAATCAAAATAATCTAAGAATTGGAGATATGCAATGAGTACTAAACTTCGTCAGATTGAAAGAAGAGATGAATCACTTCTATTGACATTATCTGATGGTGAGATTTTCGATGTTCCCTATCACGTTCTTCGTTCAAGATGTCCTTGTGCAAATTGTAAACCAAAGTGGGAAAATACCCAACGTCGTTTGGGTATTGAAGAAGAAGTCAAAAGGTTACGTGTTGAGATGCCTAAAGCCGAACCAGTAGGCCGATATGCAGTTCGTTTTGTATGGACTAGTGGTTGTTCTAGCGGACTTTGGTCGTTTGAACATTTAATCGCAATTGCTAAGGGAAATTTTGATTAAAATTCAATGGCAATCCTCAAATCAGTCTTCTTACGCCCTTGGTTTAATCCATGCCGAGGGAGATACCTCGGCAGGGGGCCGATATTATGGTCGAAGAAGATCAAGATGAATGGATGTCGTATGCCACTGCAGGCTATGGCGGAGCTGTTGATCCATGGGACGATTTAGTTCCAGTCGATACTGAAGAGAACGAAGATGAAGACATTGATGATGACGATATTTTCGAAGATGAAGTACCTTCTTTGAGAGATTTAGACGCACCTCCTTGTCCTGCTCCAATGGGTATTCGTCACGTAATTCGCTTGGGATGTTGTGATTATTGTCTATCTCGACTAGGAGGTCGGTTGAACGAAGATGAATTATCCCCAGAAATCCATGGTTCAAAAATCAGAGATGAAGCCATTTCTCGGGATTCTGCCCTATCTGAAATTGAAGAAACATATTGTCCGTTTTGTGAGGACTTGTTTCAGGATATTGAAAACATAGTTGTACGGATAATTAGGGAAATAGGTGATGTTGAATTTTCTTCTCTTCAAATGGGATACCATATCAGTAAAGAGTTGATTGAAGAGGAAGATCACCTTCGAAAGAGATTCGGAGCCAGAGGGGCAAATCCACTCAAATCATCATTTTCAACAGCAGTAGAGAATGCTTTGAAGGAAAAATTGGGTGGAATTGATTTTGTAAAGGAATCACCAGATGTGATGATATTAGTGGATTCACTAACACTAAGAGTAAAAGCAGAAATTCGCCCAATTTTCTACTACGGTCGATACAGAAAATTAGCGAAAGATGTGCCTCAAACGCGTTGGCCATGCAGGGCTTGCAAGGGTCGTGATGGAGGCTGCGAATCCTGTGAAGGAACAGGTTTGCAGTATCGTGATTCTGTACAAGATCTGATTGGGGAACCAATTCGTGAGGCATTATCTGCTGAAGATACTAGTTTCCATGGAATGGGACGAGAAGATATTGATGTCAGATGTTTAGGTAGAGGCAGACCATTTGTGGTAGAAGTGAAGAAACCCAAAATTCGTTCAATAGATTTTGAACAGATTTTGAAACAGATTGGGTTGGGGGCGGAAGATAAAGTAGAGATTGATTCGCTTAGACTTTCCAATCGTTCAGAAGTTGCGAGAATTAAGGAAACAAAGGCCGAGAAATCGTATAGGATTAGATTTCAGGTCGGGGGGGAAATTCCAGAAGATTCAGAATCAAAAATTCTTGATTTAGCTGGAGTTATTCTAGAACAAAGAACCCCTAAGCGAGTTGCCCACAGGCGTTCTGATTTAGTTCGTAAACGTCAAGTGATTTCTGTAGAAAATGTACTTATTGAAGAAAATGAGATTCAATTTGATGTTCGTTGTCAATCTGGTACTTATGTAAAGGAAATGGTACATTCTGACGATGGCCGCACCACGCCTTCGGTCGCGGAAATTCTTGAATCAGAATGTAGTGTTCTATGGTTAGATGTAATCGAAATTCATGCTGAGTGATAAGCGATGAGCCTTCATTTCCCGCTGCGACGAACTTAAGAGTGAAGCGTAGGTGGCCGGAACCCTAAGGAGGCATAGCCATGCGTAGAACCCACGGCACACGACAAGGTACTCGTAGTATCCTAAAGCGTTCAAAGAGCCAACGTGGTCGAGTAAATATTGGGCGAATAATGCACAATTATTCAGAGGGTGATCGCGTATCCATTGTTCTTGACGGTGGTCAGCAGAGAGGAATGCCTCATAGGAGATTCCAGGGAATGACTGGAATTATTGAATCAAAACAAGGTCGCGCATACGTTGTCTCGTTCACGGATAAGAACAAGAAGAAAACCGTGATTGCGCGTCCAGAACACCTACGTCCATCGGAGTGATTTACATGTCAGAAAAGAAGTACGTCGATTTTTCCACAGTTCGTGACCTTCTTCAGAAAGCTAATGAAGAGCGAGAAGAACAGTCTGAACCTCAAAAGAAAGCAATGGAACACGCAGAGTGGGCTGCAAGTAATAATCGCGGCGAGAAAGCTACTACTTCAGCAGTATACACCCAATTATACGAATCTCTTTCAGATGTTGAATGTATTTCAGAGAATGAAGTTCTTCGTTCGAAGATTGCAGAGATTCGCCCTGATTCTCCACAACAGATTCGAGTTATTTTAGCTCCTCATCGAATTCAGATTTCAGAAGGTGAAATTGACCAAATTATCACCCATGTCAAGCAGATTACTTGAGATAACAAACACCAAAAGACCCTTGTTGGAGATGCCACTGGAGGTACGAGAGACATGCAGCCGACATCAACCGCTCCCGATTTTTCTGGTGAATGGGCTATTCGAATTTTAGATTCGGAACCCCAGGGAGTTTCTCCGGGAGTATCTCATGCGATTACTGAGCGTGGATTGTATCTAATTCGATTCCGTGGAGGTTCTACTGGTGATCGAATTGTAATGAACAATGGCGAGGGAATTGTTGGAATGCTTCGCTATCGTGATCTTTCTGCTCCCACTCAATCCGATTTGCCTTCGGTATTGACTGAAATAATCAACGCAAACCCCGAATTTTTCCTTGTATTCTACAATAGGGGGGGCCCGATTAATCGAAAGATGCATATGTTCCAATTATTACCTGGAATCGGTCCATCGACGGCCCAAGAAATGGTCAAGAAACGGGGTTCAGGTTGGGCAGATTTTACTTCTGCTTCGGAGGATTGTGGTTTTGATGCAGCAGCTGCATTGGCCAATCGTTTCAATGTAGAACTTCGAGACCCAGGGGAACTTCCAAGCATTATTTCCATGCTTGTTCGGGCTGGGTGAGCCTAAAGATGGAAGATGTTGACGCCCGTCTTCTGATTGATTTGTTATTAGATCATCAATCAGCAGTCCATTCATTGGGGCAGCATTTTCTTCATGATGAATCAGTTCTAAAGGAAGCGATTACATTATGCGAAGACGCAAATGCACCTCTTCACGAAGAAACACATGTGGTCGAAATTGGTCCAGGTCCAGGTTCACTTACATTGCATCTTCTTAGAACTGGAACCAAAGTAACTGCAATTGAGATTGATGAAGAGGCAGTGAACCATCTTAATCGAAATTTCAGGAAAGAGATTTCCTCTGAGAAATTGAATCTTTATGTCGGAGATGCTTTGAAGGTAGAATGGCCAATTTCTACACATATTATTGCAAATATTCCTTACCAAATTTCCAGTCCTTTGATTGATCGCATCTGTAGATTATCTGAAGAAAATCGTCCTATGTGTGTTGTTCTTTTGGTTCAACAGGAATTTGCTGAAAGACTTTCATTGCAAGGAGGACCTGATTCAATGGGTTCGCTAGGTTTGACCACTGCATTAGATTGGGATGTTACACTTGGTTCTGTGGTCCCTCCTCATTGTTTCGTGCCATCTCCCAAAGTACATTCAAGATTGGTTCGGTTAACACCGAGAATTGATGGCCCTGGTAGCGATTTTGACAGAAAGTTACACCGAATTGTAGTTCGCCATGTTTTCGAACAGCGTCGTAGAAAAGTACGAAGTAGATTGAAAGAAGTACCAAAGAGAATTCAGCGAGTTCAAGGATGGTATCGTTCAAAATGGAAGGCAGCAATCCGTTTTTTGGATGAAAAACCTCCCTTCAATTTTGATGCTCGTCCGGATGAGATTAAAGCAGATGAATGGATTGAATTAATCAATCAATTACAACGGTTTGAACCCGAATCTGACGCTGTTTTCGCGTCGGATTGATAGCGGACACCCGTCTCGCAAAGTCTGCACACGACCATAGGTCGGTCCTAGATGGGTTCAAAATAGGTCGAATGCAAGAGATATGGAGGGGATTCAATGGCTAAGAAAGACACCTATCTTGCGTTACTACGTAGGGGTATAGATGAATCAACAGCCGAAATACTTGCAGACGCAGGTTTGAAGATTGGAGAGATAAAGAAACTCTCACAGGATCAATTGGAGCAAAATTATGGTCTTAAACCAGAAATTGCCAGCAGCGTTCTAGGTGCAATTCAATCAGGTCCGCGAGAATCTGGTAAGCAGCGTTTCCTTGCAGAAGTGCTTTCTGAGAAGAAGGAAATGGACCGTATTGATGAGCAACGATTTAAGCGTCAACAAAAGGATGTAATTGCTGAAATCAATGAAAATAGAGAGAGGCTACGAATTGCTAGACTCGAAGAATTCAGAGCTCAAAAGGTAATCATGAATCGACTTGGAAAGACAATTGAATTGATTGTTAAAATTGAGACAAATCATGACAATGAAACAAAGGATGAACAAAGGAGCAAAATGCGGGATCAATTAGAAACTAGAGGTCTTGAAGCCGCTCGAGATCATGAAATGTTGGAATTGGTGGGAACTCCTCAAGATATCGTTGATTTTCGCCGTAAAATAGTGCCTAAGATAACATTGCACGCTTGTCCTGAATGCGATGATGAAATTGAACCAGCGGGAAGTAGTCGAAATCTCGATGATATGGAGAATTTTTCATTCATTTGTTGGGAATGTGGGCATGAATTCATGGCTGCAATGGCTACTGTGGTAGAGAAGACACTTGAGAAATCTCGAATCTCTATTTCTCCAGACACCCCTCCACGTTTGCCCGTATTTGAACCACCAAAAGATGCAAAAGCTCCGACAGTTGCAGATATGCTTCGAGCTGATTTGGAAGCAACAGGTGCGAGTGCTGATGAGGCCGAAGCTGCAGTTGAAGAGAGTGCAATTACTGGTGGTCTGATGAGTATCGACGAATGGATTGATCAGACTTTGGCCGTTCACGGTTATATTCAAGCTCAAGAACATCGTGAGGACTTCATCATTAGTACTGGAGCTGGCGCTACAAAGTTCAACAAGTGGATGAAAAAGGCTGGCCTTTATTTCAACAAGCAGACAGGCCGTTGGACTCGTTGGGAAGACCGGTGAAATTCAATGCCGGGTCCTGTGATCCGTTTTCGGCGTTCATCACTTCATCTTGCTACCATTGAATTAGAGGTGGATGAAACAATATTGGATGCTGCCAGAAGAGCAGGAATAGATGTGGCATCAAATTGTAAATCTGGGACTTGTGGTACCTGCATGATGACTTTGATATCAGGAAGTGTTTCTGGTTTGGATCCTCTTCCACCTGGTTTGGATGAAGAGTTTGTTGCAGATGGAGGGATTCTAACTTGTATAGGTCGAACCGAAGAAGCATGTGAAATTGATGTTCTTCCACCAATATGATGTGATAAGATGGATTTAACCACCAACATATTACTAATCGTGAATATTGTCATTTTAGGCTTAGTAACTTGGTGGCTTTCTAATAGAATACGCTCTAAGTTGGATGAAGTCGAAGAAAGACATCGTCGGCGATGGATAAATTCTGAAAACGAATAATGATGTTAGCAAGGTAAAAAATACACGTTATACATGTATATCGTGGAGAAAATCAGAAAAAATAACAATATAGGGCTGTTTTTACTCACTATACATGTATAGAATAACATTGAAAAAACTAATTTCCACCAATAAAAGATAAAAAAATTTATTTACTGGCAATTTCCATTGGTTTTTGTCATGCGTAGCATGCCAGTGATTAAATGAAATCGCTACGGCGAATGGTACCTGCATTGCAGGATACAGAGAGGAAAAATCCTCTCCTTTGGAGATATGCATGAGCAAATCTCCACCAACGGAGGACGATATTCCGGAGGAGCTATTCAGCATCCATCGATGCGCAGAATGCTTCGGCCATTTGGGCTACCGGCTCTACAACCTTCCCACGGCCCCCAAAGTCTGCATACGCTGCGGACTTCCTGCGGACCCGTGGAACTGATCGTGCAACGACCCCCGCCCCTACCGGGGCGGGGCAGCACATATCCATCCTATTTTCAATTCGAGAGGGCTCGAGTCCATCGTTCGGCATCAGGAACCCCAAATACTGTAATTTGGACAGAGAAGACTCCCTTTGTTTCTCTTATTCGATTCTGTAGAGATTCTAGATCAAATAGACAACATGCACAGTGTGGACGAGATGGTTGAATACCAATGTGTACACTTGCATCATCATCAATATCCAACTTCTGAATCATATCTGTCAGAGGCACTCCATGCGGATCTTCCCATTTTTGAATGAGGGAAACCAATCTCCGTTGAACAGAAACCTTCTTCCGACTCATTTCTTATCTCAATCCCATGGTTCAACTTCTACTATATGTGCCAATGTAATCGTCTTCGAACCAGATTTTTCAGCCCGTTCTCCAGCCTGTTTCAACATTCGACGCATCCATCCAAGCATTGAGAGACTTTGAAATCGCTCAATCATTCGAATGATATGACTTGCATTAGCTAGGTTTTCTTGTAATTCATGCTGGATGTTCGCTGCATGATCATAATACAAAAGCAGCAATTCTTCCATTGCATCATTTTCCAATGATTTTCCACCAAATCTTTTCGCCATACTTCTCATTAATGCAGGAGTCAGTACTTCTCCTGACACCCCTTCCATCGCTTCTTCAACAACGTCCTCTGAGATTTCAGTACTCGCGTTTGTATCGTCGATTGCTGTCCCACCCATTCTTTCCTGCGCTTTTTCTAGATGTCGAGGTTTGATTGTTCCAACCCTTTCAATTGCTGCGGCATCTGAAGCAAGTCTCAGAAGTTGAAGAAGATAAGATTCTAATTGCTCATTTGCAGAAACTACTGCTGCGGCTCCAACGGAATCTACTCGTAACACATTTTCAATCATCATTCCTCGAGTTCGATTGAAACCTAATCTTGTTCGAGTTGGATCACCTAGAGTTTTTCGTTCTGGATCTGATTCAAGAGTTTCATTTTCCATTTCACGTGTAATCATTTTAAGACGATGTTCTAGAAGATCAACAAGTTGATTTTTTACATCTCCAGAAATCCTATGTTCAATCCCAAGGCCACTTGCAACTGAAGAAATATGAGAGGTTGCCCATGGTTTGGCCATACCCCTCGTTTTAATCCGAGGCCTTTCAAGGCTCGCGTCAACTTACCATTCAGTCCAACTAGGAAATGCCTCTCCACTTGAAAGACATTCCATGCCACTACTGCTTTTTACCCAACAATCTTCAATCCCGACAGCACCATCCGGGAAGATAACTTTGGGTTCAATTGCCATTGTTCCTCCTTCATGTAATGGGACATCGAAACCTGCAGCAATTACTGGTGTTTCATCGAGCTCCAGGCCAATACTATGTCCAAGGAAACGAGATTGTTCAGGAGGTATGCCCATCAAGTGTTCACCATATCCCATATTTTCTGCCATAGATCTTCCAATTTCCCAAGTCTTTGAACAATTATCACCACGATTTAGCATATCTCTCAATTTCCTTGCTATTTCTTCCATTTGTTCTAATCGTTCAATCCAAATTTTGTCTGGAGAGCCAATGCTAAACATTCGAGTCATATCTGTGATATATCCTCGATGAACATGAACAATATCAACAAGGATTGGCTCACCTTTTCTTATTCTTCTATGTCCAGCACCTAAAGAGGCCATAGGATGACTTCCAGCCCCACCGATTGCACTATCGAAGTATGAAGGAATTGCTCCTGAAGGACCACTTGCAATTACTACACGGTCACAGTCCATTGGCCATTTTCTCATACGGATCATACCACCAAATCCTTCTGTTCGACTGACTTCATCTGCTACTGCTGCAAGCTGAAGTTCAGTGATTCCTTCACCTGTTTTGGAGCCAACAGAACTTAGATTCTCAAACATCTGTCTTTGAATATCTCCACATTCCTTCATACAATTGATTTCCCATTCTGATTTTTTCTCTCTCAATTTCCAAAGAATTTGTGTGCAATCTCCTGCATTTCCTCCTAGCTTTGATTGTAAAAAGTGTGCATCATTTGCTGGGATCCTTCCCAACTGAAGTGCTGGAGTATTTCCCAACTTTTCCAGAAGATTTGCCATCCGTGGATGCGCCTCAATTGAATGAGGTGAATTATCTCCTCCGGATTCAAATTTCGCTCGTTCTAGAGAGGATCTAACGAATTGTGTAACGTCTCCTTCTGAGGTGACATGAACCCCTCCATTTTGTCGATTTCCAACAAGCCAATACATGTCTACAGGGTCATTTATCCATGCTGATTTAATTCCGTGTTCCACCAATGAAGATACGAGATTTTCTTGTCTTTTTTCGAGTTCGGAGACAGGAACTCTCCAGTCTTCACCATCAGGGCCAGACAATCCTTCAGTACTCCACATTGACCTCTCCTTGCATAGGAGACCCAAAGGTATTCGCCTTATTCTGAAGTGATGATTAGGACGAAAGGCAATATGTAGGCGCACGGTCGGACCAACATGAAGAGCGTCTTGACGCTCGATGACGCGCGCCTCTCAGGGCGTACCGTTCTCGTGCGAGTAGACATCAATTCTCCCCTTCATCCAGAGACCAAGGTATTCTTGGATGATAGT
>MDTC01034726.1_pt1 | contig 17873 bp, 20 predicted proteins | sample 811181 | NCBI WGS metagenome assembly MDTC01 (sample SAMN05326644, study PRJNA326480) | marine metagenome | isolation source: seawater | place: Pacific Ocean: North | collected 2011 | reverse complement strand
GCAATAAAATTATAACCTGGTCTTGCTCTTTCAAGCTCTTCAATAATGATTTCCTCAACTTTTTGATCAGTTTTAGTAACAAAGTCACCTGGACCTTTTTTAGAAACTTGAAGTTTTTCAATTTCTCCAAAATCACGTATGATTATCTTTGAAGCTTTAATACAAACTTTTTCTAATATGTTAATTTCTGGAGATAGTAATGGCACTTAGCTAACCTTCTTCACATAGTCTCTGGAAGCAGATTCAATCACTACTTTATCTCCTTGATTAATAAAAGGAGGAACTTGAATTTTAATATTATTTTGAATCACAGCAGGTTTGTAAGAACTTGAAGCTGTTTGGCCTTTGACCACACCATCGGTCTCAATAATTTCAAATTCTAGGTGCTTAGGTAAATTAACTTTTAAAGGCTTGTCTTCATAAAATTCAATAGCCACATCTAAATTTTCAGTCAATAAATCTTCATCTTCACCTATCAGTTCTTTGGTAATAGAAATTTGTTCATAATCTTTTGTATCCATAAAATATAAGCTTTGTTCGTCACTATATAGAAATTGATAATTTCTTTCATCCAATGAAGCTTTCTCAATAGTTTCATCAGATCTAAATCTTTCATTAAGTTTAGTTCCCTTAGTGATACTTTTTAATTCTACTTGATTGAATGCACCCCCTTTTCCAGGTTTTACATGCTGGGTTTTAAGGCAAAGATACAAATCATTCTTATACTCAATGATATTTCCAGGTTTAATTTCAATTGCAGAAATTTTCATAATGAAGAGGGTAATACACTTTTTTTGCTTTTAAATAAATTACTTTAATCTATTCAGAGCTTCTAAGGGGTTGTATTTCTTATTTTTCCATACAAAACTAGAGCAAGCAATAAGATTGGCTCCATTTTTTAATAAGGGCTGGTAATTATGCTCATTGATTCCTCCAATAGCAACGACTGGAACTTTAATTTTATTTTTTGCCCATTTTAACAAAGCTACCTTTGCATTAAATTTTGTCTTCTTAGTGCTGGTCTTATAAAACGATCCAAAAGCAACATATGAGGCACCTTTTTTTACTGAGCTCAAAGCTATTTTTTTAGAATTATGACAAGTGACACCCACAATGTTTAAGGATTTAAACTTTTTCTTTACTAAAGAAATTTCCCCATCTTTTTGACCGAGGTGGCAACCATCACAATTTAATAAAGAAGCTGTTTCAGGAAAATCATTGATAATAATTTTCGTTTTTTTATTAACAATTTTTTTTATTTTTTTAATTTCTTGAACAAGTTTTTTTTTAGAAAGTTTTTTTAATCTTATTTGCAGATATCCGATACGTTTTGTTTTTAATAATTTTGGAAGAAAGTAATAAAAAGATTTATTGAGTGTGTTAGGAGTAATTAGATAAATGTTTTTTTTTAACAATCTATTATGACAGTATTTCTTTATCTTGATTCCAGCTTCCTGTGGCTGCAAGACTGTTCATATAAGCTCTGTGGCTAAAAACAGATTGAGTAGCCTTTTTGTCGTGAATATCTTTTGCCCATTGTTTTAGAGCACCTTGTTGTAATGCTCTTCCATAAGAAAATGTAAATATTAACTTAGTATCGTTTATTTTATTAATTTCATTGAGATTAGTAGTTGCCTCAAGTTCACTTTGGCCTCCTGACAGGAACGCAATACCAGGAACTTCTTTAGGAACATTATTCTTTAAACACTCTAAAGTTTTGGCGGCAACAATTGCTGGCTCATTTTTTAATCCAGAGTCTGCTCCATTTAAAATCATATTTGGCTTCAGTACAATTCCTTCCATTTTAACTTTTTCATTTTTTAATTCTTGAAAACATTCTTTAAGAACGGAGGAAGTAACCTCAAAGCATTTGTTGATATCGTGATTGCCATCCATCAACACTTCTGGTTCCACAATAGGTACCATGTTCAATTCTTGAACCAGCGCCGCATATTTTGCAAGAGATTTTGCATTGGTAGTAATTGCATTTTGGCTAGGATAGTCTTTTGATATTTTGTACACAGCTCTCCACTTTGTGAAGCGAGCACCTAAATCATAATATTCTTTTAATCTTTCACTAAGACCAGTTAAACCATCTGTATATAATTCGTCAGGTGATCCACCTAAAGGTTTGGTACCAGCATCTACTTTTATTCCTGGAAGTATATTTTGTTTATTTAAAAGTTCAGGAATAGTATCTCCATCGTTGGACTTTTGTTTAATTGTTTCATCATAAAGAATAACCCCACTCACATAAGAACCTACTTTGTTTGAGGTAAATAATATTTCTCTAAATCCTAATCTATTTTCTTCTGTAGATGAAACTTTTACGGAATCTAATCTTTTGGTCATAGTTCCTGTACTTTCATCAGCAGCAAGAATTCCTTTTCCAGCAGCTAGCATTTGAAGGGCAATTTTTTCAATTTCCATGTCAATAAACTATAAATTTAATCTTTAATTTCAAGAACTTTTAATCCCGGTAGAACTTTTCCTTCAAGCCACTCAAGAAAGGCACCTCCAGCTGTGGATATATAAGTAAATTCATTTTCTCGTTTAGATTTCTTAATTGCAGCAAAGGTATCGCCACCTCCTGCAATTGAGACTAGCTTTCCTTGTTTTGTTAAATCAGCAACAGTATTAGAAATTTCTTTTGTGCCATTTGCAAAGCTATCCTTTTCAAAAAAACCAAATGGCCCATTCCAAAAAACAGTTTTAGATTCTTGTAAAATGTTAGAAATGGAGGCTATTGTTTTGGTTCCAATATCTAGTATCATCTCATCATTCTCTACCTGGTCTAAATTTTTATTTGCTCCTTGGTCTTCAAATGTTTTTGCAGTGACTACATCAATAGGTAGGATTAATTTACAATTACTCTTTGAAGCTGTGGTAATAATGTTTTTAACTATAGAATCTATATTTTCCTCTATTTTAGATTTTCCTACTTGGAATCCTTGGTGTTTAAAAAAGTTATTTGCCATTGCGCCTCCAATAATCATGTAGTCTATTTTTGGCATAAGGGACGTGATTAAATCTATTTTAGTAGAGATTTTAGATCCTCCTATTAAGCAAGCCACTGGCTTTTGAGTGTCTGTAACAATTGAATTTAAAGCAGTCAGTTCTTGATGAATGGTTTCTCCAGCATAAGAATCTACAAATTGAGTAATTCCAAATATAGAGGCGTGTTTACGGTGAGAACAAGAAAATGCTTCATTAATATAAATATCACAAAGATCTGCTAATTTTTTTGATAATTCATCACCATTTTTTTCTTCATCAGGATCAAAGCGGATATTCTCCAGCAAAAAAAGGTTCTTATTTTCAGATATTTTTTGTGAAATAATATTTTTAAAGTCTTCAGCAACAAAAACAATTTCTCTTCCAATAATTTTTTCTGCTTCAGATCGAACAGGTTCTAATGAGAATCCTTCTTTACCTTTTACTTGCGGTCTACCTAGGTGAGAACACAAGATAACAACTGCACCTCTATTTAAAAGATCTTCAACTATAGTTTTTACTTTAGTTATTTTGGTCGAATCGGAAACGGCTTGGTTTTGCATGGGAACATTAAAGTCTACCCTCAAAAAAACTTTTAAATTTTTAATATCTTTATTTTTTTCTAAAAGCTTTAATTCCTGCATTAACTTGTTACTTTTTTAGGTACAATGCTAAGTCGACCATTCTATTAGAAAAACCCCACTCGTTATCATACCAAGCAAATACAGTTGCGATTTTATGGTCTACGACTTTAGTTAATAGAGTGTCCACAACTGAAGATCTTGGGTCATGGTTAAAATCTGAGGAAACCAAGGGTTGGTCTGTTACACCTAGAATATTTTTTAGATAAGTTTTGCTAGCTTTTTTTAAAGCTAAATTAATAGATCTTTCATTTACTTTTCTTTTTGCAGTGAAAGAAAGTTGTACCAAGGAAACATTGGGCGCGGGTACTCTTATAGATATACCGTCTACTTTGTTCTTAAGGTTTGGTAAAATTAAAGACAATGACTTTGCGGCTCCTGTGCTGGTTGGTACTATTGTGTTGGGAGCGCTTCTTGCTCTCCTTAAATCTTTATGAGAATTATCTAATAGTCTTTGATCGCTAGTATAAGAATGGATAGTGGTCATATATCCTCTTTCAATAGAAAAATTTTTATCCATTACGTATGCCAAAGGAGCTAAACAATTGGTAGTACAGGAAGCAACAGAAATAATTTTATCTTTAGCTTTTATTTTTTTTTCGTTTACTCCATACACAATAGTTTGATCAGCATTTTTGCAAGGAGCAGAAACCAAAACTCTTTTAGCCCCAGCAGTTAAGTGCTTAGACGACTGTTCATTAGAGTTGAATTTTCCTGTACATTCAAAAACTGTATCAATGCCTAACTTTTTCCAAGGAAGGTTAGTCGGATCGTTTTCATTAAATAAAATAATTTTTTGACCATTGACTGTGATGCTTTTTTTATCAAATTGAATAGAAGCATTTAAATTTCCATGTATGCTATCTTTTTCTAATAAAAAAGCGCTCGTTCCAGAATCGGCTCTATTATTAATAGCAACTACTTTGATACCTTTGGTTTTGTTTTCAATAATAGATCTTAGAACCATTCTTCCAATTCTACCAAAACCATTAATTGCAACTTTGTTCATTATTTTTGAATAATTTTTTTTGCTTGTTGTATTACATTATTACTCGTTAATTTAAAATGTTCATATATTTTTTTATATGGGGCGCTTTTTCCAAAGGTATCAATACCAAGTTCCACACCCTGATTTCCAGTATATTTTTTCCAACCCATGGTAGAGGCCGCTTCTATCGATATTTTGGCAGTAGTTTCTTCTAATAGATTTTTTTTATAAAAACTTTCTTGCTGCTCAAATAATTCTTGGCACGGCATAGAGACTACTTTGCTATGGATATTTTCTTTTGCAAGTTGTTGGCTTGCCTCGACTGCAATTTCCACTTCTGAACCAGTCGCTATAATAGTTAGATTAATTTCTGGATTGCTTCGGTAAATTTCATAAGCACCGTACGAGCATTTATTTATTTGATCATTGTTCGTTCTAAGTAATTTTAGATTTTGTCTTGTTAGAGAAAGAACACTGGGAGTGTTCGTTTGTTTTAATGCCAAATCCCAGCATTCTATAGTTTCTACTGAGTCGGCTGGTCTAAATACATTCAAGTTAGGAATAGCTCTTAATCCAGCAATTTGTTCAACCGGCTGATGGGTCGGTCCGTCTTCTCCGAGACCAATTGAGTCGTGAGTCATGACATAAACAACACGCTGTTTCATTAAAGCAGATAGTCTAATGGATGGTTTACAGTAATCGCTAAAAATTAAAAAAGTACCCCCGTAAGGAATAAGCTCTCCATGAAGAGCTATACCATTCATGATACCACACATTGCATGCTCTCGAACACCATAGTGAATATAGCTACCTGCAAAATTCCCTGGCTTAATAATTTTTTGACTTTTTGTTTTTGTATTATTGGATCCAGCAAGATCTGCAGATCCCCCTATTAATTCTGGCATATGCATAGTTAGTAGATTTAAAATATCTTCAGAAGATTTCCTAGTTGCTAAAGGCTTAGATTCTTTTATTGCCATATTTTTAGCATCGGCAAAAAGTTTTGTTAATTTTTGAGAATTCTTATCGGTTATTTTTTTTAATTTAGATCCTGCTTTTTTTTCCCATTTTTTTACTTCTTTTTTTCCGTTCTCACCAATACTTCTCCATTCTTGCAGAATTTCTTTTGGTATTTCAAACGGTGCATATTTCCATTTAAGTTTTTTTCGAACTAATTGTATTTCCTCATCTCCCAAAGGACTTCCATGGGCAGAAGACTTTCCTGATTTATTTGGAGATCCAAAGCCAATAGTAGTTTTGCAAGCTATAACCGTAGGTCTTTTTGCATTTTGACATTTTTTAATTGCTTTAAATATTTGCTTTTCATTATGACCATTTATGTCAATGTAATCCCATCCATAAGCTTCAAGTCGTTTTTTATAATTATCTGATACTGCAAGACTAGTTGGACCATCTATAGAAATAGAATTGTTATCAAAAAACATAACTAGATTTTTCAACTTTAAATGGCCAGCCAAACTTAAAGCCTCATGACTTATACCCTCCATTAAGCAACCATCTCCTGCAACCACATAAGTTTTGTGATTATAAATATCTTTTCCTTTTTTTGATTTTAAAATTTCCTCTGAAATAGCAAAGCCAACCGCATTAGCAATACCCTGGCCAAGAGGACCGGTAGTAGTTTCAATGCCAGTTCTGCTTTCATATTCTGGATGTCCAGCACAAATAGAATCTAGCTGTCTAAAATTTTTAATATCATTTAAAGAAACACTTTTATAGCCTGTTAAATGCAGAAGAGCATAAATTAACATGGAGCCATGTCCCGCAGATAAAACGAATCGATCTCTATTAATCCAATCAGGTCTACTTGGATCAAATTTTAAAAAATGTCTAAAAAGAACTGTGCACACATCTGCCATACCCATAGGCATTCCTGGATGTCCGGAATTTGCTTTTTGTACAGCATCTATTGATAAAAAACGAATAGCATTCGCGAGATCGGTATGTGTAACTTGTTTCATTAAAACCTTTTAGACTTTGCTTCTCGAAATTAATATTACTTTGTTATATAAATAAAAACATAAATATATAAATATTAGTATTTATGATTAATTTAAAAGATAAAGAAGAGAGCTTACTTAGATCCCTATCTAAGCTAGATTCAATTACTGATTTAGTACAAAATTCCAAAAGAAAAATAGTAGACTTAGAACAGTTAAAGATAGAGTTAGAGCAAGAAAAGCTAAGTTTACGATCAAAGTTATCCACATTAGATTCAGAGAATATTGTTCTAAAAGAAAATTTAAAAACAATTCAAGACAGAGTTAACCTCGAAGATCAGTCTTCTAGTGAACTAAAGGCAAAGATTGAGCTGATTGAAGAAGAGAACAATAAACTTAAAAATGAAATTACTGATATGGAAAAAGAGCTAGAGGTTTCAAGGTATAAGTTAGCAGAGCACGAAGAAAAAAAACAAGAGGTAGAAAAAAAAATTGACGAACTAAGTCAAGAAACTAATACAATGTTGGATGGTCAAGAATGGTAAATGTGAATGTACGTTTTAATTCTAGGGATTATTTACTTGCTTGTGAGGATGGGCAAGAAAAAGAATTAGAAAAGCTTACCACTGAATTAAATAATAAATTTGGTAAATTAAAAGCTGATTTGGGAAATCTTGGAGAAGGAAAGCTTTTATTGATTACTGCAATTCAGCTTGTAGATGAAATGTCAGCCATGAAAGGCTCTATGCAAAAATTTAAAGAGCATAACAAAGAGTTAGAAGTTAAATTTAAAGAAATTAAAGACCTGTCAGTTCAATACAAAGATGATCGAGATAGGGAAGTTAGAAATTTAAATGAAGAACTAGCCAATCTTAAAGCAATGATCACTCAAAGTGAAAGTAGTTATAATGAAGTTCTAACCAAAGTTAATAGCTCTATTGATAATTTCTTATCCAAAGCTATCTAGCTTGAATGAAAAATAAGTTACGAAAAAAATTCACTCAACTGCGTGCAAAAAAATATTTAGAATTAAATTCCAAGCAAATTCAAACTATTTACTCTTCTTTATTGAGCATCATTAAACAGGATAAAATAAAAGTTATAGGAAGTTATCAGCCAATCCATACCGAGTTGAATATTAAGCCAGTACTAGAATTATTAAAAAAAAAATACCTTATTGCATTACCTAGAGTATTAAATAAAAATAATATGGAGTTTAGAGCTTGGAATGAATACGATCCATTGTACGTAAGTAAGTTTGGAATTTTAGAGCCGTCAGCAAAAAATAAAAAATTAGTGCCACAACTGTTTTTAGCACCATTACTGGCATTTGATTTAAATTTTAACCGACTGGGCTATGGGCGAGGATATTATGATAAATATTTATCCAAAAATAAAAACTTTTTAACTTATGGAATCGCTTTTTCTTTTCAGCAAGCAAAAACAATACCCGTTCATAAAAACGATGTTGTTTTAAAAGGAGTGATTACAGAAGAGGGGAGCATCTCAAACTAAATGAATTTTTTGTTTCTAGGAGATATTATGGGAAGAACAGGAAGAAATATTGTCATAGAAAAACTTCCTTTGCTTATTCAATCTCACAAAATTGACTTTGTAATTGTCAATGGAGAAAATTCTGCTGGCGGCTATGGTATTACGCAAGCTATTTGCGAAGATCTATTTAAGTGTGGAGTGGATGTTATCACCTCTGGAAATCATATTTGGGATCAGAAAGAGACAATAGATTTTATCAGAGAAGAAAATAGATTGCTGAGACCTTGGAATTGGGGAGAAGGAACGCCTGGCAATGGTTTCTACATATATGAAAAAAAAGGGTTTAAGGTCGGAGTTATGAATTTAATGGGCAACGTGTACATGAAAAAAACAGATGAGGTATTCCCATTTATTGAAGAAAAAATGAAAACAATAAGATTAAAGAAAGAGGTAGATTTTTTATTAGTAGATATTCATGCAGAAATCACTAGTGAAAAACAAGCCATGGGATATTTTTTAGATGGAACAGCAACTTTAGTTGTAGGAACCCACACTCACACACCCACTTTAGACTTTAGAATTCTTGAAAATGGAACTGCCTACCAAACAGACGCGGGCATGTGTGGTGATTACAATTCGATTATTGGAATGGACCGAGACAAAGCACTGCAAAGATTCTTTAAGCATGAACGCGGAGAAAGGTTGGTACCTTCTAATAAAGTAGCAACCATTTCTGGAATTCGTGTAGTTGCAGACGAACAATCAGGACTCGCTAAAGAGATAGAACCCATTATTATTGGTGGAAACTTAACTAAAAAATTCAATTAATATGGCAGGTCACTCCCATTGGGCGGGTATTAAGCATAAAAAGGGAAAAGCAGATAAGCAGCGATCAAAGCTATTTTCTAAATTAAGTAGAGAAATCACGGTTGCTGCAAAATTGGGACTGCCAGATATTGAATTTAACCCAAGGCTACGATCCGCAGTTCAGGCTGCCAGAGAAGCCAACATGCCTAAAGATAATATTACAAGAGCAATCAAGAAATCCCAAGGACCTAGCGAAGACTCCAATTATGAAAAAAGTCAGTATGAAGGATTTGGTCCAGGAGGAGTAGCCTTTATTGTAGAAGCATTGACGGACAACAAAAATAGAACTTTTACCAACCTAAGGTCTTTGTTTGAAAAAAACAATTCGTCTTTAGGGGTGGAAGGTTCTGTTTCATACCAGTTTGAAGAGGTTGGCCATATCAAAATTAAAAAAGAATTAATCACAGAAGATGAAATTTTTTCTCAAGCGATTGAAGCGGGTGCTGAGGATTGTATTAGTGGAGAAGAACATCATGAAATTTATTGTAAAAAAGAAAAATTTAATGAAGTGAGAGTTTCCATTGAGACAAAAATAAAAGAGCTAAGTTTCTCAGGAATTATTTGGAAGCCTAAAAATACAGTCTCTATAAACAAAGAAGTGTTTGAGAAAATTATTAATTTTATAGACTTGCTAGAAGATGATGAGGATGTTCAAAATGTGTATACCAATTTTGATATTGATGAGAATATATTAAAGGAGCTAGAGCTTTGATTGTATTCGGAATAGATCCTGGGGTAAGTGGGGCCATCAGTGTATTTGAGGATAAAAAGATTACTACTTTTTTTGATATGCCAACGATGATTGAAGGAAAAAAAAATAAACGACAAGTGAATGCAGCCCAGTTAGCTCATGAAATAAAATCGAGAGTTATAGATAGAGATAATTCAGCAGTGTTAATAGAGCAAGTGGGTGCCATGCCAGGACAGGGAGTTACCAGCATGTTTAATTTTGGCCAATCTTTTGGAGTTATCAAAGGGATATGTTCTGCTCTAGGAATTCCTATTTATTTTATTAGACCGGTAAAATGGAAAAAGCATTTTAATTTAATAGGTACAGAAAAAGATGCCAGCAGAACTAAAGTTATAGAAATGTTTCCCGACCTGTCTCCACAGCTTACTAAAAAAAAGGATTCTAATAAGACAGATGCAATTTTAATAGGAAAGTATTTTATTGACCATTATTCTAATGAAGGATTTCATGGCTAAGACTTTTGAAGTAAAGATTAGAGTGTATTATGAAGACACAGATGCCGGCGGAATAGTATATTATGCTAACTACCTCAAATATTTAGAGCGGGCAAGAACAGAGCTGATTTATAGTCTTGGCTTAAAACATAAGAAGCTTATCGAAGAGTATGGTTTTCAAATTGTAGTAGCTCATTGCGATATTGCATTTAAAAAACCAGCTCATTTCGAAGACCATTTGGTTATTAAGACAGAACTAAAAAGCTTATCTGCAGTTAAGCTAGAAATGGCTCAAAAAGTCTACAAAGTAGACTGCTGGACTACCACTACAGAAGAGGAGTTATTAGTGGATGCAAAAATAACTTTGGCTTGCGTTAATTCACAAGGAAAGCCAAAAAAAATGCCATCAGCAGCTTCACTTTTATTTAAAAGTTGTCTTTAACTACGAACCTTTATAGTCCTAAAAAGACAAAATAATGACAATATTTAAAACTAGAACTTAACCATGGATCCAGTTACTACAGCAGCAACCAGTTTAGGAACTACTGATTTTTCAATCGTAACGCTTTTTATGCGAGCTGATTTAGTAGTAAAATTTGTAATGATATCTTTAGTGGCAGCCTCTATTTTTTCTTGGGCGCTTATTATTGATAAAATTAAAATATTTAAAAAAATTTTTAAAGAAACTGATATTGCAGAAGACCAATTTTGGTCATCGAAATCGGCTGGAGATTTTTATAAAAAAACAAGTAGCAATTCAGACAACCCTTTGGTGGTTGTATTTAGAGCTGGAATGGAATGCGTTCAAGATCACAAAAGCAAAGGACAAATTGTCGAGAGAACTAAAAGAGTTATGGATGTGGCAATTGATAACCAAATTGATAAATATGAAAAAAACTTAACGTTTCTTGCAACTGTTGGCTCAGTTGCTCCATTTGTTGGATTGTTTGGAACGGTTTGGGGTATTATGAATTCATTCCAATCCATTGCCATTTCTAGAAATACTAGTTTGGCAATTGTTGCTCCTGGAATTGCAGAAGCATTATTTGCAACTGCCCTAGGTCTACTGGCTGCTATACCAGCAGTTGTTGCATACAATAAATTTTCTAGCGATTCTAGAAGATGCACTCAAAAATTAGAAAATTTTACCCAAAGCTTTTTAACGATCATTTAAATGTCATTTCAGTTCTCAAAATCTAACTCTCGCTCGAGAACATTGATGAGCGATATCAACGTCACTCCATTTGTAGATGTTATGTTAGTGCTATTAATTGTATTTATGGTGACTGCACCAATGCTAACAGTTGGTGTTCCTGTAAACTTACCAGATAGTAATGCCGATTCTTTACCAGATGATAAAGAGCCTTTGACTTTGACAATAAATTCTAAAGGAGAAATTTTTATTCAAAAAACTAAAGTAGGATTTAGCGAGTTAATACCAAAGCTGCTGGCTATTTCTAAAAACAGAACTGATACTAGAATTTATGTGCGTGGAGATAGGAATATAGATTACGGGAGAGTAATGGAGGTTATGGGTAAGCTATCTGGATCTGGATTTTCTAAGGTAGCGCTTATTTCTGAAACAAAAAGGTAGTTCATGTATAGAAGTGTGTCGCTTTCGGTCTTTTTGCACTTGGCTTTTGTGCTATTGACTGTTCTTACATTACCTTTTGTTAAAAAAGAACCTATTACCGCTCAACAATTAATAGCTATAGATATCATTCAAATTTCAGAAAAAACACAACTCCCCTTTGCTCCTAAAGCTAGAGAGATTATAGAAAAAATTAAAAAAGAAAAAAAGAAAGAGAGAGTTGTGACTAAACAAGCTCCGCCTAAAATTACTCCTAAAGAAAAGCCAGATACCGTCCCGCTCCCAGATCAATTAAGATTAAAGAAAAAAGAAGAAAAAAAAAAGAAACAAAACCCCAAGGAAGTAAAAGAATTAATTAGACAGTCCTCTGAATTTGAAAAAAAAGAATTGTTTGATCCCAATAAAATAGCAGCCCTTATTGACAAATCTAAAGAGGAAACAGCAGATATAAAAAAAAAACAAAGCTTAGAACTAACTCAAAATCAAGATAGTTCCGTCACTTTAAATAAAGGAATTACCCTTAGTCAGCAAGATGCTATTAAAGCTCAGATTTATAAGTGTTGGAATATTCCTTTAGGACTTCCTTTTGATCAAAATTTACTTGTAAGAATAAAACTTAAATTAAAAGAAGATGGCTCTATTTTATCTTCTGAGGTGTTAGATCATAGAAGAATGAATCAGCCAGGACAGGGTTACTACAAAGTACTTGCGGAAAGTGCTCTTCGAGCAGTAAAACTTTGTGATCCATTAAAGATGCCAACGACAGGCTATGACAAGTGGAAAGATCTTCAACTTAATTTTGATGCAAAGGAAATGTTAAGAGGATAATATAAAAACTATGAAGAAACTTTGTTTAATTCTTATTTCAATTCTTTTTTTGAACCACAGCGCTTTTGCGGTTGTAAAGATTGATATTACCAGAGGTAATTTAGAACCATTGCCCACAGCCATATCTAAATTTTATTTAGATAATCCATCTAAATTTTCACCTGATCTCAAAGCTTTAGAGTTAGATAAAAAAATATCCAAAGTTATTTCTAATAATTTAAAAAGATCAGGACTCTTTTCTATTATTGATCCAAATTCATATATTCAGTCTCCTCGTATTGCTCATGCCAAGCCAACATTTCAAGATTGGGCTTTGATCAAGGCACAAATTATGATTTCGGGAAAATTAGTTATTGATGAAAAAAAACGATTACGAGTAGAGTTTAGACTTTGGGATGTGGTCAATGCAAAAGAAATAGAAGGGTTGGCTTTGTTTGCAACACCCAATAGCTGGAGGCGTATTGCTCACATTATCTCAGATAAAATTTATGAACGAATGACGGGAGAGCTTGGTTATTTTGACACTAGGATTATTTATGTTGCAGAATCTGGACCGAAGGACCAAAGAATTAAAAAACTAGCTATCATGGATCAGGATGGAGCAAATAATAAATATTTAACTCTTGGTAATGAGCTGGTGTTAACTCCAAGGTTTAATCCAGCTTCACAAATGGTCACGTACATGTCTTATTTTAAAAATTTACCAAGGGTATATTTATTAAATATTGAAACGGGGATGCAAGAACTGGTGGGAGACTTTCCTGGTATGACATTTGCACCTAGATTTTCTCCAGATGGTAAAAAAATTATTATGAGTTTTGCAAAAGATGGAAATTCAGATATTTATTCTATGGATATTAAATCTCGAGTAGTAGAACAATTAACATCCCATCCTTCTATTGATACCTCCCCATCCTACTCCTCAGATGGAAGTCAAATTACCTTTAATTCAGATCGTAGTGGAGCACAGCAAATTTACGTTATGAAAAGTGATGGTTCTAAACCAAAAAGAATATCTTTTGGCCAAGGTTTGTATGGAACTCCAGTCTGGTCACCAAGAGGAGATTTAATTGCTTTCACTAAAATATATAGAGGAAAATTTTATATAGGAGTTATGAGAAGTGATGGAACAGGAGAGAGGCTGCTAACGGAAAACTATTATCAAGAAGCACCTTCTTGGTCACCAAATGGCCGTGTATTAATTTTTTATAGAGAATCGAAAACTAAAAAATCAAAAACTGGGTTTAGTACATCCTCGTCCTTATGGTCCATTGATTTGACTGGATATAATGAAAGAAAAATAAAAACGTTAACGGATGCTTCAGACCCTGCATGGTCAGGCTTGCTTTCAAAATAATTAGAAAATAACCCATTTTGGTACCTTTGCTTGATTTTTATAGTTGCACACAAAAGGCTAATTATGTAGAACTGGTGGTAAGTAAATCATTTTTGAGAGGTATCGTTAATGTTTAAAATTTTAAAGAATACATTTTTAGTAGTAATATTAGGAATTTTTATTTCTGCGTGTTCAACAACTGCAAAAAAAAGTAAAAGTGCAAGTGCAGGAGATGTCTACACCGGAACTGATACAGTTAAGTATTTAGCAACAGGTGTTGCTGACAGAGTATTTTTTGCAACTAACAGCACTGGACTAACTTCAGCAGCAAAAGCAACTTTAACTAAACAAGCAGGATATATTAAAGCTAGCAAAATTTCTGTGGTGATTGAAGGTCATGCAGATGAACGTGGTACCAGAGAATATAACTTAGCACTTGGTGAAAGACGTGCAAATGCAGCTAGGGATTATTTAATGACCAAAGGTGTTGCAAAGTCTTCAATTAAAGTAATTAGCTATGGAAAAGAAAGACCAGCAAACACCGATTCTTCTAAACTAGCATGGTCTCAGAACAGAAGATCAGTTACTGTTAAAGCTAATTAATAATTAATTTTTTTAAGTATTTAAAGACCCTGGAATAGAAATTTCCAGGGTCTTTTTTTTGCCTAAATTTATTGTACTAATGTCTTAATAGAATGAAAAAAATATTTATATTTATTATTTTTTGTATGTTTGCTTACGAAGCGCAGGCAGACGAACAGCTCACCACAATTATTAATGAGCTTAAAACTTTAAACAAGGATTTAAAAACTTTAGAAAAAGCAGTGTACAGTAAAAGTTTTTCTTCACAAAATTCCTCCAATTCTTCATCTGGTAATATTCCAGCTACTCTAGAAGGAGCTCTTACAAGACAACTAGTAAAGCTTTCTGAGCTAGAAGAGCAAATTCAAAAAATGACTGCTAGCAATGAAGAAACATTATTTAATTTACAAAAAATTTCCGACCGAGTTGATAAAATTCAAAAAGATACAGAGTTACGATTTAGCGAACTAGGATCGGGATCTGTAACTACTTCTGGTAAGGTACAAAAAATAAATACACCAAAAAAATTACCCGGAACTGGAAAGATGCAAGATTTTAGTAAAGTATTAGATACATCATCCAATAGCACAAAAGTTGCAGTCGCGCAAAAGCAAGAAATAAGAAGTATAAGTCCAGCTGCAGTAGTACAAACTGCTGATGTTGAAGCAGAATCTATTTTACCCAAAGGTACTCCAGCGAGCCAATATAAATTTGCAACCAATTTTATTAAAGTAGGTGATTACCAAAAAGCAGAAACTGCATTAAAAGAATTTATTGAAAAAAACCCCAACCATTCATTGTCGGGAAGTGCACAATATTGGTTTGCTGAAACATTTTATATCAGGCAATTGTATCATGATGCAGCAGCAGCATATTTGGATGGATATCAAAAATTTCCCAAAAGTAAAAAAGCCCCACAAAATCTTTTGAAATTAGGAATTGTAATGAATGAATTAGGAGAAAAAGACCAGGGCTGTTTAATGTTGAGTGGCGTTAAAAAACAATATCCAAAAGCAGATAAGTCCATTCTTCAGAAAGCTAAATATGAAACCAAAAAGTTCAAATGTGCAAAATCATAATAGCTTTTTACAAAATAAACTAACCTCAGAAACTTATATTCAATTTGAAAAAATTGTAAAAAAAAATATTGGCTCCAAGCCATTTGTTGCCTGCATCTCTGGCGGACCTGATAGTCTAGCTCTTGCAGCTTGTTCTAAAATTTATTCAGAAAAAAATAAGACAATCGTCTTTTATTTAATTGTAGACCATAATATTCGAGCCAATAGTGCCCTGGAAGCAAAGAGAGTGCAGAAAAATTTATTGAAGATTTCTGCTAAAGCTAAAATTTTAACTATAAAAAAAACAATTTCCCGGAGTATTCAAAAAAATGCAAGAGACCATAGATACAAAGTAATGAGTGATTTTTGTAAAAAAAATAAAATTAGCTATATGATAACTGCTCATCATTTAGACGATCAGATAGAAAATTTTTATATTCGTTTAAGCAGGGGTAGTGGCTTGCAAGGCCTTTCGTCTATGAAAATTGCTGAAAAAAATAAAGAGAAGATAACTATTGTTCGTCCTTTTTTGTCTAGTTCTAAAAAAATATTAATACAGATTGCTAAAAAAATATTTACCACATTTATTAAAGACCCATCTAATACTAATGATCGTTTTTTAAGATCTAGAATTAGAAAATTAAAATCTAATTTGGAAAAAGAAGGATTAGATCAAACTCGTATATTAAAAACTATTGATAATTTGAATACCGCTAAAGAAGCGATTGATTTTTATGTTCGCTACTCTGAAAAAAAATATATTCAAACTAAGCTAAACAGCAAAATTTTAATTAATTTCAAACTGTTTCAAGACCAACCCTCCGAAATAAGTTATCGTGTTATTGCCTCTTTAATTAAAAAAAAATCAAAAAAAGATTATCCACCAAGAGCAAAAGGAATTCTGAACCTCATAGACTCTGTTCAAAAAAAGAATTTTAAAAGAGTAACTTTGGGAGGATTTGTGTTCAGTTTGATTGGAAAAAAAATTATAATGACTAAAGAAAATAGAAATATCAAAGAAATTTAGTTATTTAACTCTTTTCTGTGATATTTTGCTCCTTGTAAGATTAATTTAAATACTTATTTTATAACGTATGAATATGAAAAATTTAACGATGTGGGGAATTATAGCCTTGTTGGTATTGGGACTATTTAACTTATTTCAAAATCCAGCGACGATTACTGCATCTAAAGATTTGCCTTTCTCTACTTTTATTGAAGAGCTAGACAAAGGAAATGTGATCTCTGTTGATATTAAGGGAAATAATATTGAAGGTACCTTTTCCAATGGCAGCAAATTTAAAACATACTCTCCCAATTACCCAAATTTAGTAGAGAAGCTTACGTCTAAAGGAATTTCTTTTTCAGCAGGACCAGTAGAAGATAAAATGCCTTCTTTTTTCAGTGTCCTTTTGTCCTGGTTTCCTATGATATTATTAATTGCAGTTTGGATTTTTTTCATGCGTCAGATGCAAGGTGGAAAAGGTGGAGCTATGGGTTTTGGAAAATCAAAAGCAAAATTATTAACAGAGGCACATGGTCGAGTTACTTTTAAGGATGTTGCTGGTGTAGATGAGGCAAAAGAAGAGCTGGTAGAAGTAGTGGATTTTTTAAAAGACCCAAGAAAATTTCAAAAATTAGGAGGGAAAATCCCTAAAGGCGCGTTGTTAATTGGACCCCCCGGTACTGGTAAGACATTAATTGCAAGAGCTGTTGCTGGTGAGGCGAATGTTCCTTTCTTTACTATTTCAGGTTCTGATTTTGTTGAAATGTTTGTGGGTGTAGGTGCTTCTCGAGTAAGAGATATGTTTGAACAAGGAAAGAAAAACGCACCTTGTATTATTTTTATCGATGAAATTGATGCAGTTGGAAGAAGTAGAGGAGCAGGTTTGGGTGGTGGAAATGATGAGCGTGAACAAACATTAAACCAATTGTTAGTTGAAATGGATGGTTTTGAAACAAATGAAGGTGTTATTTTAATTGCAGCTACTAACAGACCGGATGTATTAGACCCTGCATTATTAAGACCAGGCCGTTTTGATAGACAGGTAGTAGTACCCAATCCAGACATTCTTGGAAGAGAAGCAATTCTAAAAGTTCATTTAAAAAAAATTACTACTGGTCCAGATGTAAATCCTAGAACGATTGCCAGAGGTACTCCAGGATTTTCAGGAGCAGATCTTGCAAATATTTGTAACGAAGCCGCATTATTGGCAGCTAGAAAAAATAAAAGAATTGTAACTCTTTTTGACTTGGAAGAAGCTAAAGACAAAGTCATGATGGGATCTGAGAGAAGATCTATGGTGATGTCAGAAGACGAAAAAAAATTAACAGCTTATCACGAGGGT